>FWPU01002550.1_pt1 | contig 49844 bp, 45 predicted proteins | sample 2228361 | NCBI WGS metagenome assembly FWPU01 (sample SAMEA103939777, study PRJEB20133) | metagenome | reverse complement strand
CGTCGACACCGAGCTTCACAGCCTGCTCCGCATCGGCCGGATGCAGGATCCCCTTGACGACGAGAGGGCCCTTCCAGCGGTCGCGATAGCGGGCGACTTCCTTCCACGAGAACGCGCCGCCGACCTCGCTGCGGGCAAAGCGAATGAGCTCGTTGAGGCCCGCCTTTGCCCCCGCATACGGCCGCAGGTTCGCAAAGCGCGGTCGGCCGTGTTGCAGCAAAGCCAACAGCCAGCCGGGAGAAAGCACCATGTCCCAAACCATGCGCGGCCCCAATCGGAAGCGCGCCGCTCCACCCAACCCCACCACGACCTCGCGTGAACGTGTCGTACGCACAGGCACGTCGAGGGTCAGGATCAGAACGTGCGCACCGGCCGCATCCGCACGACGCACCACGTCGAAGCCGATGGCGTGATCGTTCCTGGCGCAGCGATAGAGCTGGAACCAGAACACGTCCGGCGCCAATTCCGCGACCTGCTCGATGGTCGCTCCGCCCACGAGCCCGAGCACATACGGCACCCGTGCACGCTGGGCCGCCTTCGCAAGGAGCAGATCGGCCCCCGGCAGCACGATCGACGGGCCGCCCATGGGGGCAATCCCGAACGGCGCCGCATAGCGGCGGCCGAACAGCTCCACCTCAATCGGCGGCAGACTCGTTGTCGCGCCGTAACGCGGTATGATCTCGACCGCATCGAGCGCCGCCCAGTTGCGCGCAATGCCGCGGTCCGCCCCCGCGCCGCCGTCCATGTATTCGAAAGCGAAATGCGGTGCGTGATGGCGCGCATATTCGCGCAGATACATCACGGTTGGGAAGCGGCGGTGCAGTTCCGCGTATCGCGGGCTCTTCATCAATTGCAGTGCGGGCTTGGCGACATCATGCATGGCTTAAGCTCGCGGTTGCCGCCAATCATAGCATTAGAAATGGCTGAAAGCGGCGCGCTTGAACGCCATCACCTTGCCATCCGGTCCGAGCACGCGCAGCCCCTGCCCCTTGACCACCTCTCCGATTTCGGTCAGCGCCACGCCCGCCGCCCGCGCTTTCCTGAGCAGCGCAGCCAAATCGCGCCGAGCGACAGTGGCGACGATTTCGTAGTCGTCACCCCCGGTCAAGATCGGTTCCATCAGGCTGCGATCAATCGAAAGCGCCTGGCGCGCGGCATGCGACAGCGGCACGCGGGCGGCATCAATCTCGGCCCCAACCCCCGACGTGCGGCAGAGTTTGGCCAAATCGCCCACGAGCCCGTCGGAAATGTCCATCGCCGCGGAGGCATGCGTGCGCAGGGCCTCCGCAAGCGCATTCCGCGGCTGCGGCAGCAGATAACGGGCGACCAAATGCTTGCGCATGGCCTTGGTGAGCTGCCAACGCTTTGCCTTGGCGGGCGCTTGCCGCAGTCGCAAGCCCAGCGCAGCATCCCCGATCGTGCCGCTGACGACGATGCGGTCGCCAACCTTCGCACCGCGCCGGCGGACCATGCTTCCCGAAGGCAACGTGCCGAACGCAGCGACGGAGACCGTTATGGGCCCGTGCGTGCGGTCGGTATCGCCGCCCATGAGAGGGCAGCCATACCGCTCCGCGTCCATCGCAAGCCCGCGCGAAAACTCCGCAAGCCATCGATCGCCGACACCCCTTGGCAGGGCAATCGAAACCAGAAATCCAACGGGCTTTGCGCCTTTTGCGGCAAGATCGGACAGGTTCACCCGCAGCGCCTTGCGCGCCACCGCGTCCGCCGGATCGTTGGCGAAGAAGTGGATGCCTTCCACAATGGCATCCGTCTTCAGCACCACCTCGTGCCGCGGCGGAATCCTCAGCACCGCGGCGTCGTCTTCCAGATTGAATGCGCCGGGATGGCGCGCCAGCGGCTTGAAATGGCGGGCGATCAAACGATCTTCGCCCGACATTTGCGCGACCCGACGGCTTGCCATGTTGCTAGCCCGCCGTGGGGCTGAATTCGTCGGCGCGGATCTGCCGCGCGAGTTGATCGAGCACCGCGTTCACCATCCCCGTCTCCTCCGCGTCGACGAAAGCGTTGGCAACGTCCACGTATTCGGAGATCACCACGCGGGCCGGCACGTCACGCCGATGATCGAGCTCATAGGCGCCGGCGCGCAGGATTGCCCGCAGCAACGCCTCGACGCGCTTGAGCGGCCACCCCCGCGTAAGCGCAGCATCGATCATCGGATCAAGCTTGCGCTGCTCGGCAACCACGCCGCTGACCACTTCGCGAAAGAAGGCCTCCTCTGCCGGCAGATACTGATCGCCCTCGATTTCGCGTCCGATCCAGTGCGTTTCGAACTCCGCCAAAATCTTGTCGAGCGACGTCGCAGCGACATCCATTTGGTAGAGCGCTTGAACCGCCGCTAGCCGTGCCGCGCCCCGCCGATTGGCGCGCCGCTCTCCTTTGGGTGCGCTTGCCTTGGCCATGGCTCTACCGCTTTTCATGTCCGCGTTTGATCGCCACCAGAGCAAGCGCAGCCCGCGCCGCGTCGCCACCCTTGTCGCCCTTGTCGGGCCGCGCCCGGGCGAGCGCCTGCGCCCGATTGTCGACCGTGACGATACCGTTCCCGACCGGAATTCGCCGCGCAACCGAAAGGTCGACCAGCGCGCGCGCCGACTGCGTGGCCACGATGTCGAAATGCAACGTCTCGCCGCGGATCACGCAGCCGAGTGCAACGACGCCGTCATAGGGCTTGCGTCGCCGCTGTGCGGCGTCGAGCGCAATGGCGATGGCGGCCGGAATCTCCAGCGAGCCCGGTACAGTGATGCGATCCCAGGTTGCCCTGGCCGCGCGGAGCACGCGGGTGGCGCCTTCGAGCAGCAAGTCGGTGATATCCTCGTAGAAGCGCGCCTCGACCAACAGGATGCGCGCGCTTTGCGCCAACTTGCCGGTCGTCTTGGCTCGCCGTGGCTGGGCCATGGCCGATCTCCATCCCCAACCTGACTAGCAAGCGCCTGCCCGGCCGGGCAATAGGCCGAAATTATCGCGTCTCCAAGAGCCGCGCGGCATAGCGCGCCAGCACGTCCACTTCGAGATTCATGACGTCCCCGGGTTTTGCTCCGCCAAACGTGGTCACCCTCAGCGTGTGCGGGATGATCAAAACCGAAAAAACTTCGCCTTGGACTTCGTTGACGGTCAGCGAGACGCCGTCGAGCGCAACTGAGCCCTTCGGGGCGATGTAGCGCATCAGCGGCTCGGGCGCCCGGATCGCGAAACGCGCCGCCTGATCCGCAGTCTCCCTGCCTCTCACCTCCGCCATTGCGTCGACGTGGCCGAGGACCAGATGGCCGCCAAGCTCGTCGCCGGCCCTCAGCGGTCGCTCAAGGTTGAGCCGCGTGCCGCGCTTCCAACGGCCTGCGGTCGTCACCTTCATCGTTTCCGCCGCCGCATCGACGGCAAACCAGGTGCCGCCGCCCTCCTCACCGCTGTCGACCACGGTGAGACACACGCCCGCCGAGCGCGATTGACCCGCGCGGGTAGCCGCAGGCGATCTTGATGCGCCGCAGTCCCTCCCCGCGCGTTTCGACATCGAGCACCTCGCCGATGTCGGTCGTAATCCCGGTGAACATGTTTCAGGCCCGCTCGAAGCGCTCCATAGTGTCATCCCCCACCTGCTCAACCGCCGTTGATTTCAGGCGCGAGGACGCCGTGAGCTCCGTCAGCGGCAGGTCTTCCAGCGCATCGATGCCGTCGGGAATGGTTTTCTGCGAGCGGAACAACACCGCCTCGTCGACGAGGTCAGCCTTGACGAACGACGCCGCGACCATTGCGCCGCCCTCGACCATCAGCCGTGTAATCCCGCGCGCTGCCAGAGCCTGAAGCGTGCGCCCAAGGTCGAGGCGACCCTCGGTTGCCTCGACGCGAAGGACATCCACGCCCTTGTCGCGCAACACCTGTTCCGCCATGGGCGAGGCCTCCGGCGCGCAGACGACCCACGTGGGTGTCTCGCGGGCGGTCGCCACCACGCTGGACGCGATCGGAACGCGCAATCGCGCATCGAGCACCACGCGCACCGGCGAATGGTCGAGCATTCCCGGCAGCCGGCAGGTCAGCGACGGATTGTCCGAGAGCACCGTGCCGACGCCGACCAGAATGGCGTCATATCGCGCGCGCAGGAGCGAGACCTGGGTGCGCGCCGCCGCGCCGGTGATCACGATCGGCTTGCGGCCGGCCGCTCCCACCTTGCCGTCGGCCGAGAGCGCGAGCTTGAGCATCACATGCGGCCGGCCGTCGCAGACGCGCCGGACGTGACCCGCGTGCGTCCGCCGCGCTTGCTCGGCTCCAAGTCCGGTCTCGACGATGACCCCCCGCGCGCGCAGCCGCTCATGCCCTTGCCCCGCGACCTGCGGGTTTGGATCCTCCATCGCTGTGACCACGCGCGCGATGCCTGCGCGAAGGATGGCATCGACGCATGGCGGCGTCTGGCCCTTGTGGGAGCATGGCTCGAGCGTCACGTACATGGTTGCGCCCTGCGCGGCCTTGCCCGCGCGCTTGAGCGCCTCGGTCTCTGCGTGCGGCCGGCCGCCCGGTTGCGTCCATCCCCGGCCGATGATGACTCCGTCCTTAACCACCACCGCGCCCACGGCGGGGTTGGGCCAAGCGCGCCCGAGCGAGCGCTGCCCCAAGGTGAAGGCAAGCTGCATGAAGCGCTGATCGAGCGCGCGATCCACCTGAGTGAGCGCCGGGGCGAGGCTCATTTTCGCGCGCCGGCGGACGGCCTCGGCTCGTCCTCGCCCGAAAGTTCAGCGAGCGCGTGCTCGAAATCCTTGGGCTCGCGAAAGTTCCTGTAGACCGAGGCAAAGCGGACATAAGCCACGTCGTCGAGAGCGCGCAGGTGCTGCATGACCGTCTCGCCGATGGTCTCCGAGGAAATTTCGCTTTCGCCCAGGCTCTCCAGCTCGCGCACGATCTTGGATACAAGCTGCTCGATCTGCTCCGGCGTGACGGGCCGCTTGCGCAGGGCGATCTGGAGTGACCGCATCACCTTGTCGCGGTCGAAGGGCACGCGTCGGCCGTTGCGTTTGATCACGGTGAGCTCGCGTAGTTGCACGCGCTCGAACGTGGTGAAACGAAAATTGCAGGTCAGGCAAACGCGGCGCCGGCGGATCGCACCCGCGTCCTCGGTCGGCCGGGAGTCTTTCACCTGGGTATCGAGACTGCCGCAGCTAGGACAGCGCATCCGCTCGCTCTTTTAGTCCTGGTAGATCGGGAACCGGGAGATCAGTTGCTTGACTTTCGCGCGCACGGCGCCCTCCACCGCGGCATCGGCGTCGCTTCCCTTCTCGGACAACGCGTCGAGCACTTCGACGATCAGTTCGCCGACCTGCCGAAATTCGGCAATACCAAAGCCCCTGGTGGTGCACGCAGGTGTGCCCAGCCTGATCCCGGAGGTCACCGTCGGCTTTTCCGGATCGAACGGAACACCGTTCTTGTTGCACGTGATATGGGCTCGGCCGAGCGCGGCCTCTGCCACCTTGCCGGTCAGCCTTTTGCGCCGCAGATCAACCAGCATCAAATGCGTATCGGTGCCGCCGGAGACAATGTCGAACCCTTTTGATTTAAGGGTGTCTGCCAAGGCCTTCGCATTCTCCACGACATTCTTGGCGTAAAGCTTGAAGGACGGCCGCAGCGCTTCGCCAAACGCCACGGCCTTGGCCGCGATCACGTGCATCAGCGGCCCCCCCTGCAGGCCCGGGAACACCGCCGCGTCGATCTTGCGCGCCAGGCCCTCGTCATTCGTCAGGATGAACCCGCCACGCGGGCCGCGCAGGGTTTTATGGGTCGTGGAGGTGACCACATGGGCGTGAGGGAATGGGTTCGGATGCACTCCGCCGGCTACCAGACCTGCGAAATGCGCCATGTCCACCATGAGATAGGCACCCACATTGTCCGCGATTTCACGGAAGCGTCGGAAGTCGATGATGCGCGGATAGGCCGAACCGCCGGCAATGATCACTTTGGGCCGGTGCTGCTCCGCAAGCCGCTCCACTTCGTCCATGTCAATGCGATGATCATCGCGCCGCACCCCATATGGCACGGGCCTGAACCACTTGCCGGAAATATTGACCGGCGATCCATGGGTCAGGTGCCCACCAGCGGCAAGATTGAGCCCCATGAACGTATCGCCCGGCTTCATCAGGGCGATGAAGGCGGCCGCATTTGCAGAAGCACCGGAATGCGCCTGCACGTTGGCGTGCGCGCAGCCGAACAGTTTGGTGACCCGCTCGATTGCAAGGGTCTCGGCGATGTCGACGTATTGGCAGCCGCCATAGTAGCGCCGTCCCGGCAAGCCTTCGGCATACTTGTTGGTGAGCACCGAACCCTGCGCCTCGAGTACGGCGCGGCTGACGATGTTCTCCGAAGCGATCAGCTCAATCTCATCGCGCTGCCGGCCCAGTTCGAGCCGGATTGCCTCGGCGACTTCCGGATCAGATTGCGCAAGTGGGGCCGAGAACAGCCCCTCGGACGCGGCAGCTTTGGCCGACGGTTCGCTGACTGGCATCGACGACCCCTGGTTCGCTTGTCGCCTAGCACATCGGCCGGGATGCGCCAAGTCTGGCGGCTGATTGTCCAGAAACCGCAAGATGTTGTGACCTGAGCGTCAGCCGCGGAAGATCGCAAGCGAGCCGAGGCCATCCCGGTTATAGATGTCGTCGCGGAACTGTACGATGCCGTCGGGCGTTGCCCAGGCCGTCACGTAGACCCAGTACAGCGGCACCGGTCGCACGATCTTGGCGTCCTTGCGTTCGCCGCTTTTGATCACGGCGTCGATTTCCTGCCGCGACCAGCCAGGGGTTTCCACCAACAACCAATTGACCAGATCGCGGACGTTCTGCACCCGGATACAGCCGGAAGAATGGAAGCGGAAATCCTCCCCGAACAGGTTTTTGAACGGCGTGTCGTGCATGTACACGCCGTCCTTGTTGGGAAAATTGATGCGCACCGAACCGAGTGAATTGAACTCGCCCGGATCCTGCTTGAACATGTAGTTGGTCGCCTCTTCCGAATACCAGTTGATCTGCGCCGGGCTGAGCTCATTGCCGCGCTGATCGAAAATGCGGATCCGATTGGTCGTGAGGTAATCCGGCGCCTCCTGCATCTTCGGAATGAGGTCGCGCCTGACGATCGACACAGGCACGGTCCAATAAGGATTGAAATTGATCTCGATGATCCGGCTGTTGATGTCCGGCGACGGCCGGTCTGGCTTGCCGACTACGGCGGTATGCCGCGACACCACGACCCCGTTCTCCACCGCCTCCACCTGGGCAGCCGGGATATTGCAGACAACATAGCGCGGACCGAGATTTGCGCTCGCGCTGCGCAGGCGGGCAAGATTGGCTTTGAGCTGGCTGAGGCGTACCTGCGCCGGAACATTCATGGCGGCAAAGGTTTGATCGCGCATCACGCCGTCGATCGAAAGGCCGTGCCGCGCCTGGAACCGCCGCACCGCCGCCTCGACATAGGAGTCATAGATCTCGGGAACCCCGGCGTTCTCGCCAATATCTCCCGCGATCGCCAGGCGTCGGCGCAGTGTGACCACCGTCGGGCTGCGGTTGCCGAGCCGCAGGCGTTCGCCCGCTGGCACTGTCGGCCACCCCCCGGACGCCACGATCCCCTCGTAGCGGCGGATGGCTTGTTCGGTCGTCAGCACCGAAAGCGGCGAGAGCGTCGGGATGCCCGCTTTCGGCAAGGTAATGGTGCGCGAGGCCGAGTCGAAACTTTGGCCGAATTCGCCGCGTCGCTGATTCTGCTCGATGAGCGCTTGCAGGGCTGCGTCCTGAGCTGCCGCTCGTCGCACCGCGAGAATGGATGACCCGAGCGTTGCAGCCGTCCCGGCAAGACGGTGGAGAAACCGTCGCCGGGTCATGCCGTGGCCACCTTGATGTCGAGCTCTCGACATGCCCCTCTTTGAGAACCTGAAAATGCGGCTCGCGGCCGCCTATATCGCCCAATATGAGGCCGATCGCCCAAGGAGCAACCCCGCCCGCCAAGGAGCAACCCCGCCCGGGAGGCTGCCTAGCGGCGCGTCCCGGCGTTTTTATGACCTAAACGAAAAACGCCCCGGAACGAAAAACGCCCCGGAACGGAAAACGCCCCGGCCGGGTTTTCGCCCGCCGGGGCCTCAACGACTGACCAAACGCTGCTTACAGCCTGTACAGGATCTGGTCGGTCCAGAAACGCTCCAACCGGTGCAGCGACTTGTTGAGCGTCTGAAAATCCTCTGCGCTGATGCCCCCGACCTGCTCCACTGTTCGCACGTGTTTCATATAGAGCGCATCGACGATATCCCGCACTTCCGCGCCCTTTTCGGTCAGTTTGATGCGCACCGAACGCCGGTCGACCCGTGATCGCTGGTGGTCGAGGAACCCCATCTCGACCAGTTTCTTGAGGTTGTAGGAAACATTCGAGCCGAGATAGTAGCCGCGCGTGCGCAACTCGCCCGCGGTGAGTTCCTTGTCGCCGATGTTGTAGAGCAACAGCGCCTGCACCGAATTAATGTCCGAACGGCCGCGCCGGTCGAATTCATCCTTGATCACGTCGAGCAGACGCCGGTGCAGTCGCTCGACCAGCGTCAAAGCGTCGAGATAGAGCGGCCGGATGTGTTCAAATCGAGCCTGACGTTCCGCCGGCTCGACCGGCTTGACTGCTGATTTCATCATTGACGCCTTCCCGGATTTCTTTTGCGCGCGAACAAAGCCCTGTCCTTCATCCGCGTGCCAACCCTAGGGCCAATGATCTAATATCGGCTTAAATTGTAGAATAAAGATTAGATTTATGCCCGAGCGTGAATCGATCCATGTACTTACAATGCAAATGGAGATTTTTACTTACTGTTGACCTTACGGAACTGCGAAATCGTCATTTTCCACGCACAAACTGGATAATGCCGGAAAAATCTTTGCCTGCCTCCCCCGCATCGACATAGCGTTCGTAAATGACGGTGGCCTCCGCGCCCAGGCGCGTATTGGCGCCCGCCACCCGTGCCGCTTCCTGCGACAGCTTTAGGTCCTTGAGCATCATCGCCGCCGTGAATCCCGCCTGATAGCCGCGGTTGGAAGGCGCCGTGGGCACCAAGCCCGGCATCGGACAATAGCTGGTGAGCGACCAGCACTGCCCGGATGATTTCGAAGCAATTTCGAACAGCTTTTGCGCTTCGAGACCGAGCTTCTCCGCCAGCACGAACGCTTCCGACACCGCAATCATTGAAATGCCGAGGATCATATTGTTGCAGATCTTTGCCGCCTGTCCGTTGCCCGCTCCGCCTGCGTGCACGATGTTCTTCCCCATGGCTTCCAGCACGGGTTTTGCGCGCGCGAAGGCCTCGCTACTGCCCCCAACCATGAACGTAAGGCTTGCTGCCTGCGCGCCGGCGACCCCGCCGGAGACTGGCGCGTCCAGCATTGCCAAACCCTTCCTTTCCGCTGCCGCAGCAACCGTGCGCGCCGTCTCGACATCGATGGTGGATGAGTCGATCAGAAGCGCGCCAGCGCCGGCAGCTGAAAGCACCCCTCCCTCACCAAGGTAAACCTCGCGCACCTCCTTGCCTGCGGGCAGCATCGAGATCACCACCTCGCTGGCCGCAGCCGCCGTCGCAACGTTGGGCGCCGCCACCCCGCCCGCATCGGCGAGTTTCTTCACCTGCGCCTGGTTCAGATCGAAGCCGGTGACCGAATGACCCGCCTTCAGGAGATTGAGCGCCATGGGAAGACCCATGTTGCCAAGTCCGATGAAACCAATCGGTGCCATGCACGCCTCCATGTCCCTGCGCTTGTCGCGCGCGGCTCCGGAGTTGTCGTCCATCCTATTGCGGATGCTCACGCGCTGACTGGATCGCAAGCACGAGATAGCTGGCCAGCAACACACCCTCGATCGCAACGACCCACATCCGCCCGCCGTAGACCTCCGGAAAGAACACTTCGACCGCCGCCATCGAAATAGCGGCGGTAAGCCATACCACCGCACCCCAGGCCGCCAGCAGCCACAACCCGACTGCGGCAACCAGATCGATCACGGCAAAAAACACGGTCGTTGTCTGCCAAGGCAGACCTTGCGCCAAAAAACCCTGGTCGGGACCGATGATCCCGCACACCACAGCCCAGTGATAGAGGCCCTTGAGCAGCGCCAGCCCCGCCATCCCGCGCAGAAACAGTACGAGCGCCCTGGTCCACAGGCCTTCGCCGGACTGCTGCGCGTCGGCATGCACCGGCTCAAGCGTGCGCACGGGATGGGTGATGATCGGGTCACTCATAGCTCGAGTTCGGCGCCCGGCAAGGGGGCGAAATGGCGCTCGACTTCGGCTGTCGTCACCGCGTCGAGCGTGGCCGGCCGCCACTTGGGCCGATTGTCCTTATCGACGATCACCGCCCGCACCCCTTCGTAAAAATCATGCCCGTGAATAATCCGCGACACTATGCGGAATTCGGTCTGCATGCACGCCTCGAATGTCAGATTGCGGCCCGCTCGCACTTGCGCGAGCGCAAGCTTGAGGCTGGTCGGCGATTTGGCACGGATCGTCGCAGCCGCTCCCGCAGCAAACGTGGCGTACGGACCGCCGACCGCCGCGCGGTCGAGCGCCGCCAAAATATCCTCGACCCGATCCCCTTTGAACAGCTGGTCGATGGCAGGCCGCAATGCAGCAATCGGCGTGTTGGCGACGGGCTCCGCGAAGGCGGCGAGAATCGCATCCACCGAGACTGCCCCGCACAACGCCTCCGCAAGCGCCGGCAAGCGCGCCGACGACACGCGGTGCGTCGCGGCCGTTATCGCCATTCCGTCATCTGGCCCGAACCGCTCGCCTGTCAGCGCGCAATAGGTCCCCATTTCACCCGGCATGCGCGGCAGAAACCACGTTGCCCCGATATCGGGAAAGAAGCCGATGCCGACTTCCGGCATGGCGAACAGGTATCGGTCCCCCGCCACGCGATGCGACCCGTGAATCGAAATACCCACGCCTCCACCCATGACGATGCCATCGATGAGGGCAACATACGGCTTCGGGTAACGCTTGATCATCGCATTTAGCGCATACTCCTCGCGCCAGAACCCAAGCATCTCCGCATATCGGCCCGCCCGCCCGAGATCGTACAGCGCCCGAATGTCCCCCCCGGCGCAAAACGCCCGCTCGCCCACCGCCGTGACGATGACCCGCGTTACCGCCGGGTCAGCCGCCCATGCCTTGAGCTGCGAGGTCAACAGCCGCACCATATTGTGCGTGACCGCATTCAGCGCCTTGGGTCGATTGAGTGTGACCAGGCCCGCGGCCCCACGGCGCTCGAACAAAATCTCGGACTCGCTCCCGACCATCGCTTTTCAGTTGTCCAAAAGGTCGCGGCTTACGATCAGCCGCATCACTTCGTTGGTGCCTTCCAGGATCTGGTGCACCCGCACATCGCGCAGCACCCGTTCTATCGGGTGGTCGCGCAGATAGCCGTAGCCGCCGTGCAGCTGCAGGCAGCCGTTGACCACCTCGAAGCCCGTGTCCGTGGCAAGCCGCTTCGCCATGGCCGCAAGTCGCGTCGCGCCGGGCGCACCCTCGCCCACCGCCACTGCCGCGCGCCGCACCAAAAGCCGCGCCGCCTCGAGCTCGGTGACATAGTCGGCGATGCGGAAGCGCAGCGCCTGAAACTCGGCAAGCCGCATGCCGAACTGTTTTCGTTCCCGCATGTACTCGACGGTACGATCGACACAGAATTGCGCCCCGCCGATCGAGCAGGCGGCGATGTTGAGGCGCCCGCCATCGAGGCCGGCCATGGCGATCTTGAACCCCTCCCCTTCCGCGCCAAGCCTGTTCTCAGCCGGCACACGGCAATTCTCGAACATCACCATGCGCGTCGGCTGCGTTTTCCACCCGAGCTTCTTTTCCAGCGCGCCGAATGAAAGCCCCGGTGCACCCTTCTCGACGATGAAGCAGGAAATCCCCTTCGGGCCTTCGCCGCCGGTGCGGGCCATCACCACGTAGACATCGGAAACACCGCCCCCCGAGATGAACGCCTTCGTGCCGTCGAGCACGTAATGACTGCCATCGCGCCGCGCCCGCGTCTTCAGGCTGGCGGCATCGGAGCCCGAGTCGGGCTCGGTCAGGCAATAGCTACCGAAGTGCTCCATACGGCACAGCTTGGGCAGGTAATTCCGCCGCTGCGCCGCATTGCCGAACGCATCGATCATCCACGCCACCATGTTGTGGATTGAGATGTAAGCGGCCGTCGAAACGCAGCCCTGCGCCAACTGCTCGAAGATGATGGTGGCATCGAGCCGCGATAGCGCCGTGCCGCCCACGTCGTCCCGTACATAGATCCCTGCAAACCCGAGCGCGGCCGCCTTGCGCAGCGCCTCGATCGGAAAGATCTCGTTCTCGTCCCATTCGCGCGCAAACGGCATCAAGTGCTCGCGCGCGAAGTTGCGCGCGGTGGCCTCGAACGCGCGCTGCTCCTCGGAAAGCTCAAAATCCATCTTGCCGGCTCGCTCCGCCCCCGACCCTGTCGTCGGACGCCACAAGACGCTATAAAATGAACCACCGAAGCCCGGCAATCAGAGGAATGAGCCATGGCCATCAAATTCGGCCGTCCGATCGAGCCCGGCACTCGCTTCGCACCGGTTGAGGCGAAAGCGCCAGCGCAGGATGCCCATCCGCTCGACCTTCCGGTCCGCCCGCGCCGCAACCGCCGCGCCGAATGGACGCGCCGCATGGTGCGCGAACACGTGCTCACCACCGACGATCTCATTTGGCCGCTGTTTCTGACCGAGGGCAGCAACCGCCGCACGCCGGTACCGTCCATGCCCGGCGTCGAGCGGCTTTCCGTCGACCAGGCGGTGCGGGCGGCGGAGCAGGCGGCGAAGCTCACGATCCCCTGCATCGCGCTGTTCCCATACACCGATCCCGGACTGCGCGATGAGATCGGCAGCGAGGCGCTCAATCCCGACAACCTCGTGTGCCGCGCCATCCGTGCCATCAAGAAAGAAGTGCCCGAGGTCGGCGTGCTGTGCGATGTGGCGCTCGATCCCTACACCAGCCATGGTCACGATGGTCTGTTGCGCGACGGCGTCATTCTCAATGATGAAACCGTGGCGGTTCTGGTCAAGCAAGCGCTGATCCAGGCCGAGGCCGGCTGCGACATCATCGCGCCGTCCGACATGATGGACGGCCGCGTCGGCGCCATTCGCTCAGCCCTCGACGCCGCCGGCTTTGTGGGCACGCAGATCATGGCTTACACCGCCAAATACGCTTCCTCGTTCTATGGACCGTTCCGCGACGCCGTCGGCTCCTCCGCCACGTTGAAGGGCGACAAGCGCACTTATCAGATGGATCCGGCCAATTCCGACGAGGCCATGCGCGAGGCCGAGCTCGATATCGCCGAAGGCGCCGACATGATTATGGTCAAGCCCGGCCTGCCTTACCTCGACATTCTCGCGCGCATCAAACAGGCTTTCGGCATGCCGACTTTTGCCTATCAAGTGTCCGGCGAATACGCGATGCTGATGGCGGCCGCGCAGAACGGCTGGCTTGACGGTGACCGGGCGATGATGGAAACGCTCGTCGCATTCAAACGCGCCGGCGCCGACGGCGTGCTCACCTATTTTGCCCCACGCGTCGCCGAAGCGCTGAAGCGCGCATAGATTCGCGACGCGCTTGAGCGCCGCCTCAATCCATTACCGCGCCCCCCTCGATGCGCACCGGCTGATAGCCGTGCGCCTCGAAAGCCTTGAGGATTTCCTCGGCATGCGCGCGGTCGCGCGTCTCCACCGTGATGTCAAGCCGCGCACCCTTTGCCGGGACATCAAGAAACAGTCGTCTGTGATCGACCTCAAGGATGTTCGCGCCGAGCTGCCCGAGAGCCGTGGCAATGTGACCGAGGATTCCGGGACGATCCGGGATCGTAAGTCGGAACGACACGATGCGGTCCGCCCGTTCAAGCTCGCGCACCATGATGGTGGCGAGCAGCCGTGGATCGATGTTACCTCCGCACAGGACGAGGCCCACCTTCTTCCCCGCAAACCGGCGTGGTTCCGCCAGCATGGCCGCGAGCCCGGCGGCGCCGGCGCCTTCCGCCATGGTCTTCTGCAAGGTGAGATACGCGTTCACCGCCCGCTCGATGTGCTCCTCGTCCACGAGCACGATGTCGCTCACCAGTGCCCGTACGATCGGCAGCGTCAGGCGGCCGACATTTTTTACCGCGATGCCTTCCGCCAGCGTTGCGCCGCCGATCGGCCGCCGTTCGCCGCGGATGGCGTTCCACATCGAGGGATATAGCTCCGACTCGGCGCCGATGACTTCGATGTTCTCGCGCAGGCCCTTCGCTGCAATAGCCATACCGGAGATAAGTCCGCCACCGCCGATCGGAACCACGAGCATTTCGAGGTCTGCGACCTCTTCGAGCATTTCCAGTGCCACTGTGCCCTGACCCGCGATCACATCAACGTCGTCGTAAGGATGGACCCAGATCAGGTTGCGTTCCTTGGCGATCGCCTCTGCACGCGCCTGCGCCTCGGAGATTGTCTCGCCGTGGAGCACCACCTGCGCGCCGTGCGCCTTGGTCGCCGCCACTTTCACGAACGGCGTCGTCACCGGCATAACGACCGTGGCTGGAATGTCGAGCCGCTGGGCATGATACGCCACCGCTTGCGCGTGATTGCCGGCCGACATGGCGATGACGCCGCGCGTGCGCGCCTCGTGCGACAATGCGGCGAGCTTCACGCGCGCGCCGCGTTCCTTGAACGAATTGGTGACCTGCATGTTCTCATATTTGACGTGCACGTCGGCCCCGGTGAGCTCGGAAAGCCTCGGTGCCGGAAGCATCGGCGTCCGCAGCACGTGACCGGCAATGGTCCGTTGTGCGCGCTGAATATCTGCGAGCGTGACGTCCAAGTCTGGTCTCCTCGGCATATTCTAATGTAGATTCACGCGGTCACGAACTGTTGCGACCCGCGCGACGCCCCTTGCCAGCGCGAGCGTTTTTGTCCAAATCCATGCATGGAGCGGGGCGAAGACCCATGGCCACGGACGAATCCAACCGCCTCAATCTGCCGTTCGAGGTGAAGCCCCACGCCTATGATCCGACGAGCAATCCCGAGCTGTTTGCCGATGTGCTGCCGCGGCGCGTGGTGGCATTCATCATCGATCTCGTGATACTCGCCATCCCTGTGGCCTTGGCTGCGATGTTCATCTTCGCGGCCGGAGTGGTGACTCTGGGCTTCGGCTTTTTCCTATACCTGCTGCTGCCGCCAGCCGCCGTGATCTGGGGGCTGGCCTACTACGGCTTCACCCTCGGCAGTGCCCATTCGGCCACCATCGGCATGCGGATGATGGATCTCGAGATGCGCACTTGGTACGGCGCGCCGGCCTATTTCGTGCTGGGCGCCGTCCATGCCGTGCTGTTCTGGGTCTCGGTCTCGACCCTGACCCCGTTGATCCTGCTGGTGGGCCTCTTTAACGAACGGCGCCGCCTTCTTCACGACATTGTCCTCGGGGCCGTTATCATCAACAACGCGACCCGGGCGAACATGCTGAAGGCAGCCTCCCGGAGCGGCTGAGCCGCCCCTCTGCGACGGAAGCCCTTTCATCTGCGCCGCATTACAGGCAAGATTTGCGTATGGAATCGCCATCTGACGCACAGCCGACCCTGAGCCGACAGTGACCCATCATTCGCGCGACACCCCCCAATTCTATCTGACCGCCCCCTCGCCCTGTCCCTATTTGCCGGGCCGCGAGGAGCGCAAGGTGTTCACCCACCTGGTCGGCGATCGCGCCCCCGGGCTGAACAACCTCCTCACCCATGGGGGTTTTCGTCGCAGTCAGTCGATTGCCTACCGTCCGGCCTGCGAGGGCTGCCGCGCCTGCATTTCGGTGCGGGTGATCGCCGACGAGTTTCGGCCCACGCGCAGCATGCGCCGCATCCTGGCGCGTAACTCCGATGTGGTCGGCGAGATGCGCGCTTTGGTGCCCACTTCCGAGCAATATTCGGTGTTTCGCGCCTATCTCGATGCCCGTCACGCCGACGGCGGCATGGCCGACATGACGGTGCTCGACTACGCCATGATGGTGGAGGACAGTCACGTCAAGACGCGGCTGATCGAATATCGGCTGCGCGGTCCTGACACGCCGATCAACGGCCGCGGCGCCGGCCCGTTGCTGGCCGTGGCGCTCACCGACGTGCTCAACGACGGGTTGTCCATGGTCTATTCGTTCTTTGATCCCGAACACAGCGCGCGTTCGCTTGGTACCTTGATGATCCTCGATCACATCGAGCGCGCCCGCCGCATGGGACTGCGCTACGTCTACCTTGGCTACTGGGTCAACGGCTCGCGGAAGATGGACTACAAGGCGCGTTTTCTTCCTCAGGAGCGCCTGATGCCCGACAGCTGGGTGCGCGTCGACGCCTGAGGCCGGCATTCAGATTGCCGCGTCGCGCGACTGCGCTGCCGTCTCCGCTCCCCGCGCGCGCCTTACGAGCAAGCCGCGCTTTGGGGCGAATAGGAAGGCCGCCACGAATACAAGTGCCTGAATGAGAACGATGCAGGCGCCGGTGGCCGCGTCGATGTGAAAGCTGACGATAGTTCCGAGGGCAGAAGAAGCGATGGCCACTGCCGCGGCAATGATCAGCATCCGCTCAAAACTGTCGGTCAACAGATAGGCGATCGCGCCGGGAGCCACCAGCATAGCAATCACCAAAATAATTCCCACCGCCTTGAGCGAAGCCACAATGGTCAGCGACAAGAGGACCAACAGACCGTAATGCAACAGCCGCACCGGCAGCCCAATGGCCCGTGCATGGTTCGGATCGAAGCAATACAGCAAAAGATCGCGCCGGCGCAGCAGCACCGCCAATAGGGTTCCGCCCGCGATGATGCCCGTCTCGATAAGATCGCGCGGCGTCACGCCGAGCACGTTTCCGAACAGGATGTGATTGAGATGCTGGTCGGTCTCGACCTTGGTGAAGAGCACCAGTCCGAAACCGAACATGCCCGAGAACACGATGCCCATCACCGTGTCTTCCTTCACCCGGCTGTTCTCCTTCAGGTAGCCGGTGAACACCGCGCAGGCGAGCCCGGCCGCAAAGGCGCCGAGCGCAAGCGGCAACGACAGCAGATAGGCGATCACGATGCCGGGCAGCACCGCATGCGAAATGGCGTCGCCCATCAGCGACCAACCCTTCAACACGAGGTAGCAGGACAGCACAGCGCACACCGCGCCGACCAGCACCGATACCACGAGTGCCCGTTGCATGAACGGATAGCTCAGCGGCAGGGTGATCCACTCGATCATGCTGCCGTCTCCGCTGCCATCATTCGGCGCCGGCGCGACGCAATCCGCCCGTGTTTGGGCGCAAAATAGAACGCAGCGAGAAACAGCAGCGATTGCAGCGTCACAATAACGCCGCCGGTCGCGCCGTCGAGGAAATAGCTGATGTAGGCGCCGACAAAGCTGGTGACCACCCCGATAGCGACACTGATGATGACGAGCTGCCCGAAGCGATCGGTGAAGAGGTAGGCGGTCGCGCCGGGTGTCACCACCATCGCGATCACCAGGCACGAGCCGACCGTCTGCAGCGCCGCCACCGTGCACGCGCTGAGCAACGTGAAGAACAACACCTTCAGCGCCGCCGGGTTCAGGCCGACGCTGCGCGCATGGCTTTCGTCGAAGAAGGTGACCATCAGGTCCTTCCACTTCAATGCCAGGACCGCAAGCGAGATAGCGGCAATGACGGCGACCTGGACCACGTCCTCATCGGCGATGGCGAGGATATTGCCGAGCACGATGGTCTGGATGCTCACCGACGTCGGCCAGATCGAGGCCATCAGCAATCCAAGCGCGAACAGCGAAGTGAACACGAGGCCGATCACCGCATCTTCACGCAGTCGCGAGCGCTGCTTGACGAAAGCCATGCCGACGGCTGCGAGGATGCCGGCAAAGAAAGCGCCGGCGGCAAATGGAAGGCCCAGAATGTAGGCGCCGGCGACTCCCGGCACGATCGAGTGTGCCAGCGCATCGCCCATCAGCGACCAGCCCTTGAGCATCAGGTAGGCGGATAAGAACGCGCAGACCCCGCCGACCAATGCGCTGACCCACATGGCCTTGAGCATGTAGTCGTAACCGAACGGAATGAGCAGCTCGGCCATCATGGCTTCTTGGCCGATGCCGACTTGGGCGGCGCCAACTGGCTTTTCTCATCGCCATAAAGCACCAGCGGCCGCTCGTCGTCGGTGAGCACGGTCAGCCTGCGAGGATCCTGATCGTCATGCAGTTCTGGTCCGCCGAGGCTGTAATGGCGCAGCACGCCGCCAAACGCGCGTTCGAGGTTGGCCTGGGTGAACACCTGAGCCGTTGGCCCCGCCGCCAGTATCGTTCGATTGATGAGTACGACTTGGTCGCAGAAATCCGGCACGCTGCCGAGATTGTGGGTTGAGATCAGCATGAGGTGGCCGGCCGCGCGCAACTCGCGCAGCAGTGCGATGATTGCCATCTCGGTCTTCACATCGACGCCGGTGAACGGCTCATCGAGCAGAATGATGCGCCCCTCCTGAGCGAGCGCGCGCGCCAAAAACACGCGCTTTTTCTGACCGCCGCTCAGTTCGCCGATCTGCCGCTGCCGATACTCGGACATGCCGACCCGCGCCAGCGCCTCATCGACCTTATAGCGGTCCACCCGGGCCGGCACGCGCAGGAAATTCATGTGGCCGTAGCGGCCCATCATCACCACGTCTTCGACCAGAACCGGGAAATTCCAGTCGATATCCTCGCTCTGCGGCACGTAGGCGACAATGTTGCGCTTGATCGCCTCCGCCACGGAGAGCCCGCACAGTCGCACTTCGCCGGCTGCCGGACGAACGAATCCCATGATCGCCCTGAACACCGTGGTCTTGCCGCTGCCGTTCACGCCGACGAGCGCACAGATCGTTCCTGGATCAAGATCGAATGAGGCATCTTGCACGGCGGTGAAGCCGTTGGGATAGGTCACCGTCAAGCCGCGCACCGAGATGCTTGCGCCCAAAGTCGCCGGCGACGTTGGCACCTGTTGCGCGATCAGGTTCACCTGCTAAATCCCTTGACAATCGTTTCCACGGTGACCCGCAATAGGTCCAGATAGGTCGGTACCGGCCCGTTCGCTGCGCTCAAGGAGTCGACGTACAGCACCCCGCCGTAGCGCGCGCCGGTCTCGCGCGCCACTTGCCGCGCCGGCTTGTCGGACACCGTGCTTTCGCTGAACACCACCGGGATCTTGTGTCTGCGCACGAGGTCGATGACTTTGCGCACTTGTTGCGGCGTGCCCATTTCGTCGGCGTTGATCGGCCAGAGATAGGCTTCGCGCAGATTGTAGTCTCGCGCGAGATAGCTGAAGGCCCCCTCGCTGGTCACCAGCCATCGCTGGTTCTCCGGGATACTTGCCAGCCGCTTGCGCAAGGGCTCGTCGATCGCCTTGATTTTCGCCGCATAGGTCTGAGCGTTCCGATTGTAGATCTCGGCGTTGGCCGGATCGTATTTCACGAACGCCTTGCGGATGTTCTCGACATACACGAGAGCATTGGTCGGCGACATCCAGGCGTGCGGATTGGGCTTGCCGGTATACGGCCCTTCGCGGATGCCCATGGGCTCGATCCCTTCGGTCAACACCACGCTCGGCACGTTCTTCACGTTCTGGAAGAATTTCTCGAACCAGCGCTCCAGATTGAACCCGTTCCACAATACGAGATCGGCCTCCTGCGCGCGCACGATGTCGAGCGGGGTCGGCTGATAGTCGTGAATCTCGGCGCCGGGCTTGGTGATCGACTCCACCACCGCTGCGGAGCCGGCAACATTCTGGGCCATGTCCTGAATGACCGTGAACGTGGTGACGACGCGAAACCGCCTTTCCCTCCGAATGCTCTGCGCTGGCGCCCTGTCCAACAGCGCAAAGCTCCAAAGCGCATTTGCTGCCATACCGAGCAACAAACGCCTTGACCAAATCCGGCTCACAGCGCTCCTCGACACACCCAGGGGCAAAATCGACAATCCAGCGGTTCAGACAATATAGTTAGTTGCAAATAACTTGCAATTGCAAATTCCAGTGCTTCTGTCGCCTCTGCGGCCCACGGAAGTACCGCTAATTGCTTGCGTTCTCTGCGCCTTCACCTCGCTCGGAGCGGTCGGGTCGATCGCAGCGAGAACCTTATTTGTCATTGCCCGTCACACGACCGATTTGTGGCAAGGCACTGAATTTCAGATTCGTGAGGAACCGGTCGGGCTTGATGCGGCCTGCATCGCCCCGGTTCCCCCGCCAGGGAGCGAGCTCTTTGATCGACTGCGTAAACGCCCGCCCCGCCGAATCGATCCACATCAGTCCGTCGGCTTCCCTGAACGTGCAAATATCGGACAATCCCCCCTCTTTGTAACGCTGCAACCTCACCCCTCGTCCGCGCGTCATATGCGGCACCTGGGCGAGCGGAAAGATCACCATCTTCCGGTTTTCGCCGATCGCCGCGACCAGCTCGCCTTGCACCGGCGCAACGGCCCGCGCCACATCCGGCGGTTTCACATTCAGCACTTGTTTGCCCTTGCGCGTATTTGCCAGGCATTCGTCTTCATCCACCACGAAGCCGCGGCCTGCTGCACTTGCCACGATCAGCTTGCGGCCGCCCTGATAGCGGAACACCGAGACGAGATCATGATCCTGTTCGATGTCGGCAAACAGCCGCACCGGCTCCCCGTGGCCGCGGCCGCCTGGCAATTTCGCGGCGTCGATCGTGTAGAACCGGCCGTTGGTGGCGAACACCAAACACCTGGAGGTTGTTTCCGCGGCAAATGCGAATTTGAGCGCATCGTCCCCCTTGAAGGAAACGCCCGAGAGGTCGGTAACCGTGCCGCGCAGCGCCCGAACCCAACCTTTCTCCGACACCACGACGGTGATCGGCTCGCGCACCACCATGGCTTGTTCGATCGCCGCTTCGTCGTGCTCCGGCGCCTCGGCGAATCCGGTGCGGCGCTTGCCGAGTTTGCTGGTCGGGCCGAAATTCGCACGCAGTTGCCTGATTTCGCCGGCGATCCTCTTCCATTGCTCCCTCTCGGAGCGCACGAGTTTTTCGAGACCGGCTTTTTCCTCCCGCAGATCTTTATTCTCTTTCCTTATCTCAATTTCCTCGAGCTTGCGCAGATTGCGCAGCCGCATGTTGAGGATTGCATCCGCCTGCAGCTCCGACAGCTTGAACGCCTTCATGAGGACGGGCCTCGGTTCGTCCTCATTGCGGATGATCCGGATCACCCGATCGAGATTGAGATAGGCGACGAGATAGCCGCCCAGCACTTCAAGTCGGTGTTCTATGGCTTTCAGCCGGTGCCTTGAACGGCGAAGCAGCACATCGCGGCGGTGATCGAGCCACTCGCGCAGCACCTCGGCAAGGCCCATGACCCTCGGCACCCGCCCCCGCGACAAGACGTTCATGTTGAGCGGGATGCGCGTCTCAAGCTCCGTGAGCTTGAACAGCGACTCCATCAGCAGTTCGGGATCCACGGCCCGCGATCGGGGCTCGATGACGATGCGCACGTCCTCCGTGGACTCGTCGCGGAAGGACTCCACCAGCGGCAGCTTCTTGTCGTTGAACAACTCGGCCATCTTTTCGATCAGCCGGGTCTTCTGCACCAGCCAAGGAATCTCGGTGACGATGATCTGATAGGTGCCGCGGCCGGTCTCCTCCTTGTGCCAGCGCGCCCGCACCCGGAACGATCCGCGACCGCTCGCATAAGCCTCGGCAACCGCCTCAGGCGGATCCACCACCAGGCCCCCGGTGGGAAAATCCGGTCCCGGAATGTATTTGAGCAACGTCTTGCTGCGCGCGTTTGGATTATCGATCAGATGCAGCGCCGCGTCGCAGATCTCCGCGATATTGTGCGGCGGAATCGAAGTTGCCATGCCCACCGCAATGCCCTGCGAGCCGTTGGCAAGCAGATTGGGAAACGCGGCCGGCAGCACCACCGGTTCGGAATCGCCGCCGTCGTAGGTCGGCCGGAAGTCCACCGCGTCTTCGTCGATGCCGTCCATCAACAGACGCGCGACCTCGGTCAGCCGCGCCTCCGTATAGCGCATGGCTGCCGGATTATCGCCGTCGATATTGCCGAAGTTGCCGTGCCCGTCGACCAGCGGATAACGCTGCGCAAAATCCTGGGCCAGCCGCACCAGGGCGTCGTACACCGCCTGGTCGCCGTGCGGATGGAATTTGCCGATCACGTCGCCCACCACCCGCGCACATTTCTTGAACGCAGCGCCCGGATCGAGATTCAGCAGCCGCATCGCATAGAGCAGCCGCCGATGCACGGGCTTGAGGCCGTCGCGCGCGTCGGGCAGCGCCCGGTGCATGATGGTCGAGAGCGCGTAGGCGAGATAGCGCTCCTCCAGTGCCTCGCGCAGTGGTACCGGTTGAACGTTGCTCGGATCAGGCGGAATCAAACGCTTTCCCATGGCCGCTGGGTAGCGCAACAATGATCTTGGGACAACTGCGCAACAGGGCTAAATCGCTCCGCAATTCGCGGCGCTGCCGGCAGGGTTGTTCCCGCCGCCTTCCGCGCGGCGCCTTGCTGCTGCCGCTTGACGCCTCACGTGTCGCAAGGATTGCCGGACAAACAGGGACCTTGTCGCGCGCGTCGCACTCGGCAGGCCTGTTTGCCACAACCCATGCCTTCCCCACCACAACCGGCGCCTTCGCCGACGCCGCTACCGCGACGCGCGCGATCCTGCTCGAGGTAGCCGCTGCAAAAGCTTTTCCCTCATTCGCAGGGCGGGATCGACGCGCCACCGCTCCGGGCGCATCCAACGCGGGCAGCTGGATGATGTTTGGCGCGGCGCGAAGTCTGGCGCGCGGCGCGATGTCGCACAAAAACGTGGCGAAGTACCGTTTGAAATTCGCTTTGCCCAAACTTGATGAACGCTCGATGAACGAATTCGCAATCGCAGATTAAGGCTACTTGCGCTGAATTGTCGGGAACCTCAATCGACCAATTTTGGTTATGCATGTGGAAGCTTTTCGCGCGGGTTTTACCCGCGCCGAACCATGGAGGAAAGAGTGATGCGTAAGATCCTTGTGGCCGCCGCTGCAGCCATAACGGTCGTTTCAGCGGCGGGCTTTGCGAGCCGCGCGCATGCAATGACTCCGATGACGCAAAGCGCGGTGCGCGATGCAGCCGAGAGCACGAACTTGGTGCAGGATGCGCGCTGGGTTTGCCGCTACGACTGGCGAGGCTTCCGGCGTTGCTGGTGGGTCCCGCGCCGGCATTACCGGCCGTACTGGTGGCACTACGGCTATCATCGCCCGTACTGGCGGCGCTATTACTATTACTACTGACACGCCGCCGTCGGGACGTGAAAGCGCAGTCCGCTACTGGCGCTCCACGGCGCCGGAGCGGACTGTTCGCTGCCCGGTGACCGACGCGATGAACCGCTCTCGCGCCTCGACGAAATGCAGCCCGCGCGGGTCGAGCACGTGCTGCCGCAGAAAGAAGCCGGTCAGGGCAAATCCATCGGCAATGTCTTCAGGCGTCGGCTGCACGTCGGCGGCAAGAAATGCCGGCAGCCGAAACAGACGGTCCCGCCAGGGCTCGCCCGCTTGGCTGGAAACCGCCCGGCCGGTGCTGGGCGATATGTAGCGCAAGTCATTTGTTTGCCCGGTTGCAGCGCAGCGCCCGAGATCGAGGCCAAAGCCAAGCTCCGCCAAGAGTCTCATCTCGAATCGCACAATCGCCGTAGCGCCCGCTGTCGCATTTTCCAGCCGATTGAGCGCCTCGCCCAATGCTTCGTACACCGCCGGATGCGGATCACGCTCGGGCAGCAACCGACACAGCGCCGCAAGATGCGTCACGCCGTACAGCACGTGTGACTTGGCCGGCGACGACGCCGCATGCACGGTCAGCACCTCGATGGTGTAATGCCCAAGATGCTCGTCGAGCCGCGCGCGCCAGGTTGCGCGCACCACATTTCCCGGCTGCAGCCCCGGCCGCAAGCGCGAGCTCGTTCCGCCGCGCACGAGTCCGAGGTGGCGCCCATGACCGCGCGTCATCAATTCGACGATGGCGTGAGCCTCGCCGTGCCTCCGGCGGCCCAGAACGATTCCTTCGTCGGTCCATTCCATGCTGCCCGATCCGCGATGACCGCCCGATTAGTCCTTCGGGAATTCCAACCCCATCTGCCGATAACGCTCTGGGTCGTCGCCCCAATGCTTGCGCACTTTCACGAACAGAAACAGATGCACACGGCGCTCCAGCAGGTCGGAAATCTCCTTGCGTGCAGCCTCGCCGATCGCCTTGATGGTTCGGCCGCCCTTGCCGAGCACGATTTTGCGCTGGCCTTCCCGCTCCACGTAAATGGTCTGCTCGATGCGCACCGACCCATCCGGACGCTCTTGCCAGCTGTCGGTCTCCACCGTCGATTGATACGGCAACTCCTGGTGAAGTTGCAGATACAGCTTCTCACGGGTGATTTCCGCTGCAAACAGGCGCAACGGCGCATCTGAGACTTCATCGGCCGGAAAATGCCACGGCCCCTCCGGCACGTGCGCCGCAAACCAGCGCTTGATGTCGTCGACGCCGTCGCCCTTGAGCGCCGAGATCATGAAGGTCGCCTTGAACTTCGCCCGTTCGTTCGCCTGGCTCGCCAACTGCAGCAGAGAAGTCTTCTCCACCAGATCCACTTTGTTGAGGATAAGCACCTTTGGTCGAGAAATCTCGTCGAGCCGCTCAAGGATCGCCGAGGCCTCCGGATCAAGACCCTGCTGGGCGTCGATGATGACGCCGACGATGTCAGCGTCCCGCGCGCCCCCCCAAGCCGTGGTCACCATGGCGCGATCGAGCCGACGCCGCGGGGCGAAAATGCCCGGTGTGTCAACGAACACAAGCTGGGCCCCGTCGACCATGGCGATACCGCGCACGAGCGTCCGCGTGGTCTGGACCTTCGGCGTAACGATGGCAACCTTGGTGCCGACTAGCGCATTCACAAGAGTGGACTTGCCGGCGTTGGGCGCCCCGATCAATGCGATGAAGCCGCAGCGGGTTGTGCCGCTTGCCGCCTCAGCCATCGATGCGGTCCAGCCGCACGCCCTCGCGCGCCAGCATGGCGGCGGCGGCGGCCTGCTCTGCGGCCCGCTTCGAGCTGCCAAGCCCCTCCGCCTGCTCCCGGTTCGGCAGTGCAACAGCAATGCGGAATTCGGGACTGTGTTGCGGGCCGGTGCGCGCAATCTCCCGATAGACGGGGGTCGGCAGGCCGCGTGCCTGGGCCCATTCTTGCAGGAGCGTCTTGGGATCGCGCAGCGGCCGCGCCGGCACGCGCATGCGCTCGCCCCACAGCCGCTCGATCATGGCCGCGGCTTCCGCATACCCGCCGTCGATGAATACGGCCCCGATCAGGGCCTCGCAGACGTCGGCGAGGATGGCCGTGCGCACGCGCCCGCCGGCGCTCGCCTCGGAAGCCCCAAGCTTGATTGCCGCGCCAAGATTGATCGCGCGCGCGACCTCGGCGCAGGTTTCCCGCCGCACCAGGTCCGCAAGCCGCCGCGAAAGTTCCCCTTCGTCGGCCCGCGGAAAGGCGCGATACAGCATGTCGGAAATCACCAGCCCCAACACGTGATCGCCGAGAAATTCAAGCCGCTGATAGCTCCCGGTGCGGCTTCCGCCGCCGAGCGCCGAGACGTGGGTCAACGCGTTGTCCAGAATCGCGGAATTGCGGAAGTGGTAACCGATTGCACGCTCGAGCGCGGCCACCGCCGCCTCGGCGCGTCGTACCTTCTTTTGCCGGGCACCGGCCTGCGGCTCCGGCGGGCGCTCCGTGGTGGCCAGCTTGCTTCTGCTGCGCGTGTCCTGCCGCCTCATCGCACGATTTGAAATAGGCGCGACCACCGGACCGTCCAAGGCCAGCGCCAAATCTCGCGGGCAAGCTCGCCTTCCTGGATCGAGAAGAAGATGATCTGTGCCTTGCCAACGAAGTTTTCAAACGGCACGAACCCCACCGAAGGAAAGCGGCTGTCGGTCGAATTGTCGCGGTTGTCGCCCATCATGAAATAATGGTTCGGGGGCACCACGAATACCGGCGTGGTGTCCGGGAAGCCGGAATGATCCGTACAATCGAGCGTCTCGTAGGAAACGCCGTTCGGCAGCGTTTCGCGCCAACGCTTGACCCGGCTGACGAAGCTCAATGGACAGGGCGACTCGCCGACGAAATCCGGCAACTGCTGCCGCTTTACCGGTTCGCCGTTGATGTGCAGAAGACCGTTGATCATCTGAATTCTGTCGCCGGGCAACCCGATCACCCGTTTGATGTAATCGGTGGAGTCGTCCGACGGCAGCCGAAACACCGCGATATCCCCGCGTTCGGGCGGCGATGCGAAGATGCGGCCGGTGAACGCCGATGGATTGATGAACGGCAGGGAATATCGGCTGTAGCCGTAGCTGTACTTCGACACGAAAAGATAATCGCCGACGAGCAGTGTCGCCTTCATCGAGCCCGAGGGAATATTGAAGGGCTGGAATAGAAAGGTCCGGATGACGAGCGCAATGATCCCGGCATGGATGAGGAGCCGCACCAATTCAACGAACTGGTTCGCGGCCTTTTCTTTCGTCTTTCCCATCACGCTCATCGGCTCTCGCGACCAGCTTCGAGTGCCCCCTGCGACTCCTTGTAGCCGGTGGCACCGCAGCGCGCAAACCGACGTCCGGCGGGTTAATGCGAGCCATCGCCGGCAAGAAATATCGTGATGTTACAGCAATTTAATCCCGTTTGGCCGGCACAGCCGGAGTGCTCGCGGATCGGCTCACGCGCCTTGGTTGGAACCGGCGGGGACGGCGGAAATGATGACGAACGCCTGCGCCATGGGTCCTTCGTCGGTGATCGTGACGTCGATTCGCGCTTCGAATCCTTCCGGAGTTAGCGCCTTCAGCCGCGCCAGCGCGCCGCCGGTCAACTGCATCGTCGGCCGCCCCGATGAGAGGTTGATCACGCCGATGTCCCGCCACCACACGCCGGCCCGCAGGCCCGTTCCCAGCGCCTTGGCGCAGGCCTCCTTGGCGGCGAAACGCTTGGCGTAGGTTTCGATTCGGTTCTTGCGGCTTTCCGCGCGCGTCCGCTCCGCCGGCGTAAATATGCGATCGAGGAATCGGTCGCCGTGCCGCTCGATCACCCTGGCGATTCGCCGCACATCGGTGATGTCCGAGCCAATGCCGAGAATCATTCGCGCGCCCTGGCGCGGCCGCGGTCCATTGCCGCCCGCATCTGCCTGATCACTTCGGTCAACCCGACGTAGGCCGCTTCCCCGACGATGAAGTGCCCGATATTGAGCTCGACGATCTCGGGAAGAGAGCAGATTTGCTCCGCGGTGGCAAAGTCAAGACCATGGCCGGCGTGTACCTCAAGCCCCAGGAGCTTTGCCCGTCTCGCCTCCTCCCGGATTCGCCGCCATTCCGCCTCGGCTGCGGTGCGGTCGCCGCGTGCCAATGCTTCGCACCAGGCACCGGTATGGATTTCGACCACCGGCGCGCCGAGCGCGACTGCTGCCTCGATCTGCGCCGGCTCGGCGGCGATGAACAGCGAGACACGGATGCCCGCCGCTTTGAGCTCGTGCACCACTGGAGCGAGCGTCGCCCGGCTGCCCGCGGCATCCAGTCCACCTTCGGTGGTGCGCTCTGCGCGCCGTTCCGGCACGATGCATGCTGCATGCGGTCTTGTCTTCAGCGCGATCGCCACCATTTCGCGCGTTGCCGCCATCTCCAGATTGAGCGGTTCTGCAAGCTCGGCTTTCAGGCGGGCGATGTCGTCGTCGCGGATATGGCGGCGATCTTCGCGCAGGTGCGCCGTGATGCCGTCTGCGCCGGCCGCGATTGCAATCTTGGCCGCGCGCACCGGATCGGGATGCCGCCCGCCGCGCGCGTTGCGGATCGTGGCGATGTGATCGACATTGACGCCGAGCCGCACGCGTGTAACCGCGCGGCCGCCCTCCGGCACTGGTTGCGGCTGGACAATCTCGTTCACCCGGTCACCCGTTCCACGCTCGCCACCACCTTCTTCGCGCGGATCTGCGCGATGATCGAATTCAGGTGCTTCAAGTCATAGACCTCAAGATCGATGGTGAGCGAAGTAAAATCCGGCGATTGCCGCGTCATGCGGACGTTGTCGATGTTGCCGTCGTGCTCGGCGATCACCTGCGCGATTTGCGCCAGTGTTCCGGGCTCGTTCATGGACTGCACCGCAATTCGCGCCGGGAACCGCTGCGGCGTGTGCTCGTCGATGTCCCAGCGCACGTCGAGCCAACGCTCCGGCGTGTCCTCGAACTCTTTCAGTGCGGGCGATTGGATCGGGTAGATCGTGATACCCTCGCCCGGCGTGAGGATGCCGACGATGCGGTCTCCCGGCACGGCACCGCCGTTTGGGGCGAAGCGGATCGGCAATTCGTCGTTGATACCGCGAATCGGGATCGGCACATCGTCGCCGCGCACCACGGGCACCTTGAATTTCACCGCCTTGGCCTTCTTGAGGCCGAACCAGCCTGCCTCCGATTTCGGCGGCGTCGGCGCCACGCGCTCTTCCTTGTAGTCCGGGTACATGGCGCGCGCCACATCCGATGGCCGCATTTCGCCGCGCCCCACCGCGACGAACACATCTTCGATCGAGGACCGCGCCAGGCGCGGCAGCGCGCCGATGAGCTTCTCGTCGGAATACTCGCGTTTGGCGCGCTGGCAGAGCCGCTCCACAATGCGCCGGCCCAGCCCGACATATTGATTCCGGACAGCGACGCGTGTGGCCTTGCGGATCGCGGCGCGGGCCTTGCCGGTCACGACAATGGATTCCCAGGCCGCCGGCGGCGCCGTCTGCGCCTTCGACGTGATGATCTCCACCTCATCGCCGTTCGCGAGCTCGGACACCAGCGGCGAGAGCTTGCCGTTGATCTTGCAACCTACCGCCTGGTTGCCGATGTCGGTGTGGACCGCATAGGCGAAGTCGATCGGTGTGGCCTTGCGCGGCAGGGCGATGAGTTTGCCTTTCGGCGTGAAACAGAACACCTGGTCGTGGAACAGTTCGAGCTTGGTGTGTTCAAGGAACTCTTCGGGATTTGACCCTTCCGACAGCAGTTCGATGGTATGCCGGAGCCACGCATAGGCGCTCGACTCGCGCGACAGCATCTCCGTCGGCGACCCAATGCCATCCTTGTAGAAGGCATGCGCGGCAATGCCGTATTCGGCGATCCTGTCCATCTCCTCGGTGCGGATCTGCAATTCGACCCGCTGCTGCCCGGGTCCAATCACGGTGGTATGGATCGAACGGTAATCGTTCTGTTTCGGCGTGGAGATATAGTCCTTGAACCGCCCGGGAACCACAGGCCAAGTGACATGAACGATGCCGAGCGCGCGGTAGCACTCTGGCAGCGTCTTGACGATCACGCGGAAACCAAAGATGTCGGAGAGCTGCTCAAATCCCACCGATTTGCGTTCCATCTTGCGCCAGATGGAATAGGCGCGCTTCTGCCGGCCTTTGACCACCGCGGTGATGCCCGACTCGGCGAGCCGCGTGATCAGCTCCTGCTCGATCACCGAAATGAGATCCTTGTGCCGCTCGGCTAAGGCGGCAAGGCGCTCGCTGATCGCCTGATATCCTTCCGGATTGAGCTCCCGAAAGGCCAAATCTTCCAGCTCTTCGCGCAGCTCGTACATTCCGATCCGGCCGGCGAGCGGGGCGTAAATGTCGAGCGTCTCTTCGGCCATGCGCTTGCGCACGTCGACCGGCAGGTAATGCAGAGTGCGCATGTTGTGCAGGCGGTCCGCGAGCTTGACCAGCAGAACCCGCACGTCCTCGACGATCGCCAGCAGAAGCTTGCGAAGGTTTTCCGCTTGCTTGGCCTCTTTCGAGACCAGGTCGAGCTTTTTCAGCTTGGTCAGTCCCTCGACCAGCGAAGCGATTTCCGCGCCAAAAATCTGCTCGATCTCGGCCCGCGTGCTCGGCGTATCCTCGATCGTGTCGTGAAGCAGCGCCGCCGCAATTGTGGCGTCATCCAGCTTGAAGTCGGTAATGATGGCCGCAACCTCAAGTGGATGGGAGAAATAGGGATCGCCGGAGGCTCTCTTCTGTTCGCCGTGCGCGCGCATGGCGTACACGTAGGCGCGGTTGAGCAGCGCCTCGTCGGTATGCGGATTGTAGCGGCGGACCCGCTCGATCAGATCATATTGGCGCATCATCGGCGTCGATGACGGCCGCTCACTACGCTCACTTTCGCGAGCAATACCAATAGCTTGAGAAACAATATTCAAGCCACGCTCAAGCGATGCGAGGCGTCGCGTCGCGCGCGGCGTAGGGGGCGTATCCGTTGTTGACCGTGCCATAGGTCTCCCGGCACCCGGCACAACTTTTCGGGCTCATCCTCGGCCGAGGTGCCATCTTTATTCAAAATATCATGAGAAAATCGCAAAGCCGCAAGGGATCGCCCTGCGGCAGCCATCGATTGGTTGCCGATGTGCAAACAGCCGGGCCTGAAGGGCGGGCCGCGCCAAACGAGGCAACCTCAGGGGTGCGAAGCGGGCTACTCCCCCTCCTCCTCCGGTTGCGCCTCCGGCGGCGTGAGGCCCTCGAGCCCCTTGAGCAACTCCTCTTCGCTCATGTGGTCGACCGCGATCTGGGTGTCGTCCGCGTCCACTGCCCCGCCGGCGGCAGCCACCAGCGGTACCGCCTCAGGCTCGGGTTCGTCCACCTCGACATACTTCTGCAGCGAATGGATGAGGTCTTCCTTTAGGTCGCCCGGCGAGACCGTGCCCTCAGCGATTTCACGCAGCGCGACCACGGGGTTCTTGTCGTTGTCGCGGTCGACGGTGATTTGCGAGCCGGACGAGATCATTCGCGCGCGATGGCTCGCCAGCAACACGAGTTCGAACCTGTTCTCAACTTTGTCGATACAGTCTTCGACGGTGACTCTCGCCATAGGTTAACGACTCCTGCAACGTAGCGTTGTCTTCGTTAGTTAACTAGGTATCCCCGTCCCTCCCAAAGCGCAAGGGCGAAATGAACTCCGATGAACTTTTGCTTGGCGATGAACGTTTGCTTTGTTAGTCAAGAGATGTCAGAAAACTGTTGCAATTCGATTGGGATGCCTATCCGGTCGGTGCGAAATTTGGATCGTTATATCGGATCGTCCGAAGCAACGTGTGGCCTGCATTTCTTACAAGCTGCGCCACGGTTGACCTGATCAAGCTGCGCCGGGAAGCCCTACCCCCCGATGGGGGGCCGGGCGCCTGAGAGTTGGTTTTCATGACGAACGAGAGTGCAACCATGTCGACATCCAATGAAAAACTCGCATTGTTCATCGACGGAGCAAATCTGTACGCCACGGCCAAGACGCTCGGATTTGACGTCGACTACAAGCGGTTGCTGCGCGAGTTCCAGTCGCGCGGCAATCTTTTGCGCGCCTTCTATTACACCGCCATCGTCGAGGACCAGGAATATTCGTCGATCCGCCCCTTGATCGACTGGCTCGATTACAACGGCTACACGGTGGTAACAAAGGCGACCAAGGAATTCGTTGACCAGACCGGCCGCCGCAAGGTGAAGGGCAACATGGACATCGAGCTTGCGGTCGATGCCATGGAGCTCGCCAACCACGTCGACCATATCGTCTTGTTTTCCGGCGACGGCGATTTTCGTTCGCTGGTCGAGGCGGTGCAGCGCCGGGGCGTGCGGGTAACCGTGGTCTCCACCATTTCCACCCAACCGCCCATGGTCGCCGACGAATTGCGCCGGCAAGCCGACGTTTTCCTCGACATCGCGGACCTGCAGTCCAAGATTGGACGCGATCCGTCCGAGCGGCCGCCGCGCGAGCCGCGCCAGCATACGCCGCCATTCTTGCAGCGTGGCGCGCCGGGTTCGCGGACGCCCGCACCCGCCAACGCAGCGGACGAGGATTTCGACGACTGACCGGCGGCGATGGCCGAGCCCGGCCGCGATTGTCCCCTCTGCCCGCGCCTTGCCGCCTATCGGATGACGTGGCGCGAGAGCGAGCCGCAATGGTTCAACGCTCCGGTGCCCTCCTTCGGTCCGCTGAACGCGCGTCTGTTGATCGTCGGTCTCGCCCCCGGTCTGCAAGGCGCCAACCGCACGGGGAGGCCGTTCACCGGCGATTATGCCGGCGAGCTGCTCTACGAGACCCTGCGGCGCTACAGATTCGCGGCTGGCACCTATGCCGCGCGGCCGGATGACGGCCTCCGGCTGATCGACGCGCGCATCACCAACGCGGTCCGCTGCGTGCCGCCGGGAAACAAGCCGACGTCCGGGGAAATCGCGACTTGCCGCCAGTTTCTCAAGTCCACGATTGCGGAAATGCCGCGCCTTGCCGCAATCCTGGCGCTCGGCCGCATCGCGCACGAAACCACCGTCGCCGCGCTCGGCGCGAGCCGCTCCACCGCGCCCTTCAGCCACGGGCGCAAGACCCGGATCGGTGACTACACGTTGTTCAGCAGCTACCACTGCTCGCGTTACAATACGAGCACCGGCGTTCTCACCCCGGCCATGTTTCGGCGCGTGATCGCCGCGGTGCGCGCTCACCTCGACGCCTGAAGCCAGGCAATCACCTGCGCGGCACTCTGGTCCGGCGGAAACACCGGGTAGAACACATGCGAGATCATGCCCGCGTCGATGATCCACGCCATTCGTTTGATCAGAGTCATGCCGTCCACCGTAAAGGTCGGCAGGTTCAGCGCCCGCGCGAGCTTGAGGTCCTTGTCCGACAAGAGCGCAAACGGCAGGTGCAGCCGTTCGACCGCCTCGCGCTGATAGTCGGTGTCCTGGGTGGAGAGGCCGAACAGCCGGTCCACGCCGAGCTGTTTGAGCTCCGCGTAGTGATCGCGAAAACTGCAAGACTGGGGCGTGCAGCCCCGCGCCCCTGGGATCGCATCCCAACCGGTCGGTACCGGCTGACCCGGCCGGCCGGTGCGCGGGTAGACGTAGACCACTGTGCGCCCGGCGAGACGCGACAGATTGACCGCCGCGCCGTCGGTCGCCGACAGCGCGATGTCGGGCAGGCGGCGTCCCGGCAAATGCTGCGTGGCGCCGTCATCCTCGGGCACCGGCAGGTTCTCCGGAAGGAGGGTGGGATCGTGCGGCTGATCGGACATTTTGCTCAGATCTTATCTGAAGGGTTCAATAATGTTATCAATAACCTACGGCAAAATATCGTGATATGACATGAATTCCATGAGCGAGCCATCGGGATCCCGGAAATAGACGCTGACGCCCCGGCCGCGGGCGCCGAAGCGCTCGAGGGGACCGCGTTCGATCGCCACGTTGTGTCGCTGAAGGTGCGCGATGGCCTCGCCGATCGGCCCGACCCATTCGAAGCACAGATCGCTGTTGCCTGGCGCAACAGGAATCCGCGCCACCTCGGCCGGTGTCACGCCCGGCCCATGCACGTTCAATTGATTGTCGCCGAAGCGGTAGGCAAACCCGACCGGCCGCGCCACAACCTCCGCGCCCAGCACGTCGCGATAGAACGCATTGGAGCGCTCCCAATCCGTCACGTGAATCACGCAGTGGTCGAGTTTCGTTGGCGGACGCATGTTCAGCTCTGTCGGTCAAGCTACTGGCGCAATGCCGAGCCGCTGGCTCACCCGCCGCACAGTCTCGCGCCGGCGTTCATTCAGTTGCCTCATGCGTCCCCGCAGCGCCTCGATGGTGGCTGCTGAGGCGCTGCGCGGCGAGCCGCAATCAAACGGCGGCGCCGGATCGTACTCGATTTGCAGCTGGATTTGCCGCGCCGCCTCTTCGCCCTCCAACATGGCCGCGAGCGTCAGGGCAAAGTCGATTCCGCTCGCCACTCCCGCCGCCGTCACGATATTTCCGTCGACTACCACCCGCTCGATGATCGGCGTAGCGCCGAGCGGCGGCAGGTGCTCGAGGGCGGCCCAATGACTGGTTGCGCGCCGGCCGTTGAGCAATCCGGCCGCGCCAAGCACCAGCGACCCGGTGCAGACCGAGGTGACATATGTCGCCGTACGCGCCTGCCGCCGCAGGAACTCCAGCACCGCCTCGTCCTCCATGAGATCCTGCTGTCCGGGCCCGCCGGGCACCATCACCACATCGAGTTGCGGGCAGTCCGCAAACGTGATGGTCGGCAAGATGGTCAAACCGCGATCGCTCATCACCGGGTCGAGCGTATGCGCGATCAGATGCACCTTTGTGTTCGGCAGCCGCGCCAGCACCTCGTATGGCCCGGTCATGTCGAGCTGCGTGAGCCGCGGGAAAATCAGCATGCCGATGAGCCGCTTCGACGCCATTCTTGTCACCCTTTCTGCCGCATGAGGCGGCCGCGCTCGCGCTCCCAGGAGCGCTTTCGTTCCGTTTCTCGCTTGTCGTGCAGCTTCTTGCCGCGCGCGAGCGCGATCTCGATCTTCACCCGGCCCTTATCGTTGAAATAGAGCTTCAGCGGCACCAGCGTCATTCCTTCGCGCTCCACCGCGCCGATCAGCTTGTTGATCTGCCGCCGGTGCAGAAGCAGCTTGCGCGGCCTTTTCGGGAGATGGTTGAAGCGGCCGGCCTGCTTGTACTCCGGGACATTGGAATTGTAGAGCCACAGCTCTCCGTCGCGCGCCGCCGCGTAAGCCTCGGCGATGCTCGCCTTGCCGGCGCGCATCGACTTCACCTCGCTGCCGGTGAGCACCATTCCGGCCTCGAACGTCTCTCCGATCTGATAATTGTATCTCGCCTTGCGATTGTCGGCGATGATCTTGAGCGGTCGTCCGGTGCTATTGGCCATGGCTGTCGATGATCAACCGGCTTCCGGCGGCCGGAGTGCCGTTCGGTATAATGCATTTTCCGAGCGAAGCTGCAGCCGCTTTTCGTTGCCGCCGGCGCATTCGAAATTACCGCGGGCCGGATCGTCCGCTCCGGCCCGTCCGTCGTTGCAAGGAGGATCGCCGTCAGTTGATGAGGCCCGCGTGCACCATCGCCTCGCGGACCGCGGCTCTCGTCTTCTCGCCGACCGGCACCATGGGGAGCCGGACGGTCTCGGCGCACTTGCCGAGCAGGGACAGCGCATACTTCACCGGCGCCGGATTTGTTTCTATGAACAACGCTGTGTGCAGGGGCATCAGTTTGTCCTGCAGCTTCAAGGCCGTCCCGAAATCGCCTTTCAGACAGGCGCCCTGGAATTCCGCACACAGCCGCGGCGCGACATTGGATGTCACCGAAATGCAGCCGTGCCCGCCGTGCGCCATGAAACCGAGCGCCGAGGCGTCTTCGCCTGAAAGCTGGTTGAACTCTTCGCCCATGGCGGCGCGCTGCTGCGAGACGCGCACCACGTTGGCGGTGGCATCCTTCACTCCGGCAATATTCTTCAGCTCATACAGCCGCTTCATGGTTTCGACTGACATGTCGATCACGGAACGCGCCGGAATATTGTAGATGATGATCGGGATCCCGATTGCGTCGTTGATCGCCTTGAAATGCTGGTACAGCCCTTCCTGCGTCGGCTTGTTGTAATACGGCGTCACGACTAGCACCGCATCGGCGCCCACCGATTCGGCATGCTGCGACAGATCAATGGCTTCCTTGGTCGAATTTGATCCAGCGCCCGCGATCACTGGCACCCGACCCCTCGCCTGCTCGACGCACCAGCTCACCACCTCCTTGTGCTCGTCGTGCGAAAGCGTCGGGCTCTCGCCCGTGGTACCCACCGGCACGAGCCCGTTGGTGCCCTCCGCAATCTGCCACTCGACCAGATCGCGAAAGGCTTTTTCGTCCACCGATCCGTTTTTGAACGGCGTCACCAACGCGGTGAATGATCCCCTAAAACGCGTCTTGGCGGTCATGGACGAACCTCGCTACAGGCGGCATGCCAATGATATAGACTCGCAAATGCCCCGACGGATGCAATGCATTGCTCCGCATTGTTATCGGTTCGGCGCGCCCCACGAAAGCCCCGATGCAGCATTTGAGTTGGCGATGGATCCGCGACACCTTGCCACGAATCCTCAAAACTGGTGATATGCTATTGTTTTATCTGAGTTATCATCAGAATTGAGTCCTCGAATCGCTCGCCCGAGCCGGCGCTGGAGGAGTGAGAACGTGACCGCTGTTGCCCGTTTGGCCCTGCTGGTCTTGCTGGCCTATGGCACGCTGCTCGGGGCGGTTGAAGCGGCTTCCGCGCAAGCCAGACCGGCGGCCAAATCCACGGCCGAAGCCGGCGTGGCGCGTGACCCGCCGCTGCCCCGCCCGCGGCCCTCCCAACCTGCCGCCCAGCCCAACGCGGTGGACAAGCGCGCTGCCTCCTCGCCAGCCACGCCGCCGGCGCCTGCTACACCGCCCCCCGGCACGCCGCTCACCGAATTGCCGCCCCTTACCGATCTGAATGCCGTTCGGCAGGCGATCGAACTCATCCGCAAAGGCAAGCACAAGGACGCCACCGAGCTCGCCCGCGGCATGAAGGACCAGGCTGCCAAGAACGTGGTTGAGTGGTTTTTGCTGCGCAGCGACGACAACATGGTGAGCTTTGATCGCTATGCGTCGTTCATAGCGAACAATCCGGAGTGGCCAAGCATTTGGTTTTTCCGCCGGCGTGCCGAGGCGGCGCTGTGGCGCGAGCGCCGCGAGGCGGCGACGGTGCGGGCCTTCTTCCGCAAGTATCCGCCGCTTACCGCCAAGGGGAAATTCGCGCTGGCGCGCGCACTGGCGGCGCAGGGCGAGCGCGGCGAGGCCGAGGCTTTGGTGCGCGACGCCTGGCGCAACGATCCGTTCACCCCGGATGTCGAGGCAGCGGCCTACGACATGTTCGAGAAGTATCTCACCCGCGAGGATCACAAGGTCCGGATGGACCGTCGTCTCAACGTCGAGGACGTTGAAGCCGGCATGCGCGCCGCCAACCGTCTTGGCGGTGTGGATCAGGCCATTGCCCGCGCCCGGGTGGCCGTGATCCGCAAGGAGAGCAAGGCCGCGGGGCTGCTCGACGCGGTCCCGCCGGGGGCGCGCAGCGATCCCGGCTATATCTTCAGCCGCGTGCAATTGCTGCGCCGGCAGGAAAAGTACGCCGAAGCCGCCGCGTTGATTTTGACCGCGCCGAACGACCCGGCGAAAATCCACGATGTGGACGAGTGGTGGATCGAGCGGCGCTACCTTGCGCGCAAGCTGCTCGATCTCGGCGACGCCAAGACCGCCTATGCCGTGGCGGCCAATGCCGCCTTGCCCAATCGGCCCAACTATCGCGTCGAGCAGCCGTTTACGGCCGGCTGGATCGCGCTCCGCTTCCTGCGCAACCCACAACAGGCGCTCGAGCATTTCAACAAGACCGCGATCGACACCGAGAACCCGATTGCCAAGGCGCGCGCGGCCTACTGGCGCGGCCGCGCGCTCGAGGCGCTGGGCCGCGCCGAGGAGGCGCGCAAGGAATATGAGGCCGCCGCGCAAGTGCCGACCGCCTATTACGGCCAGATCGCCCGCGCCAAGCTCAAGTTGGGTGAGATCATACTCAATCCGGCGCCCGCGCTGGCTCCGGAGGAGCGCGCCAAGGCGCTCCGCAACGACGTCGTGCGCGCGATGGAGGTCCTCTACCACATCAATGAGCGCACGCTTGCCGCCATCATCGCCGCAGACTCGGGGGAAAATTCCAACGATGTCGGCAAGCTGACTCTGCTCGGCGAGCTGACCGCGCATTATCAGGACGGCCGTGCCATGCTTTTGGTGGGCAAGGCCTCGCTCGCCCGTGGCCTCCCCTTCGACGTGTACGCCTTCCCAACCGTCGGCATGCCGAACTATCAGCCGATCGGTCCACCCATTGAACCGGCGCTGCTCTATTCCATCGCGCGCCAGGAGAGCGGGTTTAATCCCACGGTGATTTCCACCGCGAATGCCCTCGGGCTCATGCAGGTGACGCCCGCCGCCGGCAAATACGTCACCGGAAAGTTCAAGGTCCCCTACGACCAAAAGCGGCTCCTGAGCGACACCGTGTACAACACACAGATCGGCGCCGCCGAGCTTGGCGACAATCTGAAGGACTATCGCGGCTCCTACATTCTTACCTTCGTGGCCTACAATGCCGGCCGCGGCCGTGTGAAGGAGTGGGTGGCCAAATACGGCGATCCGCGCGATCCCAAGGTTGACCCCATCGACTGGGTGGAGCGCATTCCGTTCGCCGAGACGCGCAACTACGTCCAGCGCGTCATGGAAAACCTACAGGTCTATCGCGTGCGCTTCGGCGGCGGCAACAAGCTGATGATCGAAGCCGACTTGCGCCGCGGCGGCTCCGGCAGCGTGCATTGACGCTTACGGCTCGACCGCCTCCACGGCGAAGCTGCGCGGCGGCTCGCCGCGCCGAAAGATCTCCCACATGCGCAAATAGGCGGCCTCGATGTGCCGCGCAAAGCGCGGCGTGTCGAACAACGCGCAGCTGTCCCGGTGGCGTGCGAGCTTGCTTTTGATCTCCGCCAGGCGCTCCCGCTCGCGCGCCAATTTCTGCGCGAGTGCCTCGTAGTCAGCAAGGTTGGTGGTTATCAGCTCCGGAAGGCCGACCGCGTTCAACAGGCTTGCCGCCACCCGCCCGGCAAAGGTTTGCCCCAAGCAGGTCAGCACCGGCAGCCCGACCCAGAGCGCATCGCTGGCCGTGGTGTGGGCATTGTACGGCAGGGTATCGAGAAAGAGATCGGCCGCCCGCTGGCGCGCCAGGTGCTCCCCGAGCGGCCTTCGATCGGCAAATACAAGCCGCGCCGGATCGACGCCGCGCCGACTGGCCTCCGCCCGCAGATTTGCCTCGGCCGCCGCATTGTCCCGCAGCAGCCACAGCACGGCGCCGTCGATGGAGGACAAAAGCCTCATCCACACCGAAAACACCTCCGGCGTGATCTTGTAGCTGTTGTTGAAACTGGCGAACACGAAGCCGTGCTGCGGCAGCCCCAGCTCCTCCCGCGCAGGAGTGTGCGCGGCAACCGATCGCTTGCGGTCGTTCACCTGGTAGGTGTCCGGCAGGTGCACGATTCGTTCCGTATAATAGGGCTGCTGATCAAACGGCAGCACGATGGGATCGGCGAGAATGTAGTCGATGAAATTCACCCCCATCGTCCCCGGATATCCGAGATAGTTCACCTGGATCGGCGCCGGTCGGTGCGCCAGAATTCCGGGCCGCGAGTCCTGGGTATACCCCTTCAGATCCACGGCTATATCGACGCCGAGCCGGTGCAGCGCGCGTGCCGCGTCGCCGTCGTCGAGATCGCTCGCATCCACGAACTGGTCGAAGGCCTGCGCAATTCGGCGCCGCATGTCACTTCCGTCGTCGGGTCCGAACGATAGGCCCAGAATCTCAAACCGCGAGCGATCGTGCACCTCGATCAATTCGGAAATCAGCACCGCGGTCGCGTGGTTATGAAAGTCGGCGGATACGTAGGCCACGCGCAGGCGGTCGCGCGAATGTCGCGAACCGCCGCTCAACGACGGCCCGGCAGGCGGAATTTCCTCCCTGACATACACTCGCGTGCACCGAAGTTGTTCCTCGGCGGACCAAGTGATCGACAAAAGATCAAACGGGATGGCCGCAGGCCGGTCGGCGCGCACGCGCACCAGCAAATCCTGAATGTCGTCGGCGAGGTTGTTCCAGTCGCAAACAAACCGCTTGGCCAAAAGTCGTCTTCCGGCCACGAATTTGACATCCGGGTTGATCGCGAATGCGCGATCATAGGCCGAAAAAGCCTCCGAATACTGCCTCAATTCAAAGTGCGCGGCGCCCATGTCGAAAAGAACCTCGGCGTCATCGGGCCGCAGCCGCCGCGCCTGCTGATAGCAGGCGAGCGCCTCTTCGTATCGCTTGAGTTGAAACAGTGTCTTGCCGCGATTGACAACCGCATTGACAAAATCGGGCCGCAGCGCGATCGCGGCATCGTAGGCGGCCAGCGACTGTTCGTATTGTCTGATTTCCGCCAGCGACCGGCCAAGGTTGTAATGCGCCTCCGCGAACCCCGGATTGAGCGCGATCGCCTTCTGAAAATCTGCCGCGGCTTCGTGATAGCGCCGTAGGTCGTTGAGCACCGCCCCGCGGTTGTTCCAGGTTTCCGCCACCCCCGGATTGATGGCCAGCGCCTTGCTCAAGGCATCGTAGGCTTCTTGCGACCGCCCAAGGGTCTTCAGCACCAATCCATAATTGTAGAACGTCGCATCCGATCCGGAGTTGATCCTGATTGCCTTGCGGATGGCTCTTTCCGCCTCGAGATGGCGGCCGAGCTGCGTCAATAACATCCCGTGCAGGTTTAGCGCTCCGAAATGTCGCGGATTCCCTTTCAGGAACGCCGCGACATCACGCTCCGCATCAGCCAATGCGCCGGAGCGTAGCGCCGCCACGGCGCGGTCAAGCAGGTTTTGCTCGCTGCGGCTCAAGACATCACCGTCGGTCGCTTCACGCACGACTCTGGCTGCGGCCGCGCGGCGGTCACACCCCGTCGACGCCGAGCCTTCGCCCTGGGTGTGCTTTCATCAGCTCGTGCTCGGCGCGCCAGAGGTCGCCGTAGTCGACATTCTGCCAATTGGGAAACCACGGCCCGCCGCGCGTAAAGTGCACGGCCTTGGGCGTGCCCTGCGCCGGCTTTTGGTTCCATCCTTCGAGCCAGTTCCACTCCACCGGCAGCGCACCGATGTCTTCGTCGGCGACCCACTGGAAGCGGTGCAGGTAGGCGCCGCTCTCGCGGTTGACCACTTCCGGCGTGAGCCGCCGCACCGCCGGATGGCCGCAGTTGAACAGCATCAACGACGACCAGTTCTTGCGCGGGTAGACGGTCTGCACTTGGCCGTCCATCTTGGTCTTTTCCGTCGGCCGGTAGTCGTGCTGCACGCAATAGACCGCCTTCGCCGTCTTGGTATATGGCGCAAGGCCCGCGATGTCGCCGAGCCAGAGGAAATCGCAGTCGCAGAACAATGCCCAGCCGGAGAAGCCGGCGAGCGTCGGCGTCAAGAAACGTGAATAGGTGAACTCGGTGGAGGCAAGCGGATCCTGCTCGCGCCAGTAGAGCCCCTTGGCGCGCAACTCGTCGAGCTTGATGGGTCTCACAACCACGGGAATGGAAGCGCGGCGCTCGAGCGAGAACCTGGCGACTTCGTAGGCCTCCGGCTCGCGCCGATCCCAACCGATGAAAATACGAAATGGATCCATTGGCTTTCATACGCTCCTTGCGAACTCCACAACCTCCGTGGCAATCACCGCTGCCAGGTCCGACCACCGTTGTCCGACCGCACAGCGCAGCACCCGCACGCGCGGATACCACGGGCTAAAATCCTTGCCGCGGAACCAGTACCAATAGCCCACGTGCCCGTGCGGCACCATCACCCAGGTTGGCACCCCAAGCGCGCCCGCAAGATGCGCGGTGGTATTGCTCACGGTGACCACGGCGTCGCAGGCGCTGATCAGCGCCGCCAGGCCGTCGATATCGTTGGTGTTGTCGATGTCGGGCAGTCGCTCCACTGTAAAGCCGAGGTCGCGCGCCACCTGCTCCCGTTCCGCAGCCGTGTCGCCATACTGCAGATCGACAAAATCGAATTCGTCCCGCCGCAGCAGCGGGTGAAAATCGGCGAGTCGGGCGCTCTTCGATTCCCCGGTGAACTGGTTGCGACTGATCCAGCACACCCCGATCACCCGGCGGCCGCGCTGGAGCCGGCGGCGCAGCTCCTGCGTACGCGCGAGGTCGGAGGCCAGGTACCCGCGCTCGCGGCGCAAGAAGGCATCGAAGCTGCGGCGAAAAAAACAACTCAAATCGACCACCGGAGCGTGCATGTCGATGCGGCCGTCATAAAGCTCGGGCGCTGTTTTTGCCGCCACGACTTCGACTTCAGGGAACGACCGCGCGAACAGCGGCACAAGCCGCGGCTCGACCTCGAACACCAGCCGGGCCACGCGGGCCGCCGCCTCCGGAATTGCTCCCGCATGCATGACCTGGTCGCCGAGACCCTGTTCCCCCCACACCAATAGCACGCCGTCGAACGACTCCCCGGTCCAGCGCGGGACCGGATAATTCAGCCTGTGGCTGTAACCCTTCTTCAACCGGAAACGACTTTCGTGGAGCGCCCAGCCTTCGACAAGTCGGCCTTGCGCCAGGAGAAGTTGGCTTTTCAGGACGAGCCCCTTGTCCATATCCGGCTCGAGCGCCAGCGCTCGTTCAGCGCTCTCCAGCGCCGCCTCGAGCTGCTCCACCGCAAACAGCGTGGCTCCGCGGCCGTAATGCGCCTCCGCGTGGTCCGGCTGCAAGGCGAGCGCCTGCGCGTAGGCATCGAGCGCCGCATCGAAACGCCCGAGCTTTTGCAGACAGGTGCCGCGATTTGTCATCATGACGACATCGTCCGCACGCGCGGCCAGAAGCCGGTCGTACTCGGCGAGCGCCTGCTCGAACTGCTGCAACTCGAACAGCGCGCCGGCGCGGTAGACCAAATCCTCCCGGTGGTCCGGACGCAGCGCCAGCGCGCGGTCGAGGCTTTGCTTGGCTTCCGCAAATTGCTCGAGATGAAACAGCGCCTTGCCCAGCGCCGAATGCGCCTGCGCCAGAGCCGGTTGCAGCCGGACGGCCCGATCGAGGCTCTCCGCCGCCTCTGCATAGCGCTCCCGATCGAGCAGCAAGAGGCCGCGATTGACGAGCGCATCGGCGAAATCCGGCTTTGCCTGCAAAGCCGCATTGTAGGCGACCAGCGCAGCATCGAACTCCTTGAGATCGGCGAACGAGCGCGCGGCGTTGTAGTGCGCTTCCGCATAGCGGGGGTTGAGCCGCGCCGCCTGCAGAAAATCGCTGACCGCCTCGCGCGGGCGATTGAGCGCGTTGAGCACCACACCGCGGTTGTTCCAGGTTTCCGGAACCGACGGATTGAGCGCGATGGCGCGGTTGAAGGCTGCAGCGGCGTCCTCGAGGCGGTTGAGCTCCTTCAGCACCAGTCCGTAGTTGTAGAAGGTTGCGTCGGACGCGGCTCCCGCCTTGATCGCGCGCCGGATGGCGCGTTCCGCTTCCGCCCAGCGGCCCATCTGTGCGAGCAGCGTGCCGTAGAGGCTGAGCGCCGCGGGATCCTTCGGATGCCGCTGCAGAAACGCCGCAAGGCCTCGCTCGGCGTCGGCGAGCGCTCCGGCCCGCAGCGCCGCCATGGCCCGCTGCAAGGTCTGCTGGTCCGTCGCGTTGATTCCGAAGTGCGCCATTCCCCGTCCGTTATCTTGCGGCGTGCGCGAGACGCTCCGGCCGACGTGCCAACTCGGCCGCGACAATCGCCATCAACTCCTGCCACGACTGCCCGACCGCTTTACGCAGCACTCTCACCTCCGGATACCACAGGCTCCGTTCCTCGCCCTTGAACCAATACCAAATTCGCGCGTAACCCGAGGGGACCATGACCCACGTCGGCACGCCGAGGGCGCCGGCCAAATGCGCGGTCGTGTTGCTGACCGTCACCACAAGATCGCACGCCGCAATCAGCGCCGCGAGGCCGTCGATATCGTTGGTGTTGTCGATGTCCGGAAGGCGCTCCACCGGCACGCCGAGCGCCTTCTGGCAATCCGCCCGATCCTGCCTTGTGTCCCCATATTGCAGATCGACGAAGCGGCAGTGCGGAAGCCGCATCAGCGGGGCAAAGTCGAGCAGCGAGGCGCTCTTCGACATGCCGGTCTGCGGGTTCACGCTGCGCCATGACACGCCGACGACGCAACGTCCATCCCCGGCGAGCCGCGTGCGCAGCGACTGCCGCCGCGCCGCGTCCGCGACCAGATACCCGTGCTGCCGCCGCGGGAAGTCGGCGAGGCTCTGGCGAAAAATGGCGCCCAGGCTGCCCATGGCGACCTGCGCATCGACGCGGCCCGGATAGAGCGGCGGATCGGCGCCGAAGCCGCGCCCGACCACTTCCACCGACGGGAACGAACGGGCCAGGAGCGGCACGAGCCTTGGCTCGACTTCGATCACCACGCCCGCCGCCTGTCGGCACAGATCGTCGAGCATGCTGGCGTAGAGAATTTGATCGCCCAACCCGTGCTCCCCCCAGGCCAGCACGGTGCCACGGCAGAACCCGCCGTCGAACATCGGCTGCGGATAATTGCGCCGCTCGTGGCCGAAGCCGATGTTCCATCGCTCCTCATACAACGGCCAACCTTCCTTCAAGCGTCCCAGATTCAGCAATAGCAGACTCTTGCAGTATTTGTTCACGCTGTCGTCGGGCCGCAGCGCGAGCAGCCGCTCGAGTCCGGCGATGGCTTCCTCGGTCAAATCGAGTCCGGCGAGCGCGTCGCTGTAGGCGACGAGGCCGCCGCGATGATCGGGGACGCGTGACAGCAGTCTCTCGGCGGTTGCGCGCGCCTCTTCATGGCGGCCGAGCGTGTTGAGCAGATTGGCGCGCGTCGCCAACGCCGCTGCATGATCGGGGTTGATGGCGAGCGCGCGCTCGAGGCCTTGCAGGGCTTCCCGCTCGCGGCCGAGATGAATGAGCGACTGGGCGCGATTGTTGTGCGCGTCAGCGTCGTCCGGACGGAACGCGATGACCCGCTCGAAGCTGGCAAGGGCATCCGCGAAGCGGCGAAGCCGGACACAGGCGGACGCCCGTCGGTTCCAGTCCTCCACTGAAGTTGGCTCGAGCGCGAGCGCCGCGTCGTAGCAGGCCACCGCCTCCTCGTGCCGGCCGAGCGCCGCCAACACGTCCCCGCGTTCGCCGTGGGCGCGGGCAAGGCGGGGGTTGCTCGAGATCGCACGATCGTAGGCCGCAAGCGCCTCTTCGCCGCGGCCGAGGGCCGCGAGCGCCGCGCCGATCAGGCAATGCGCGCGCGCTGCGTCGCCGCCGCAGAGAAGGGCGCGGTTGGCCCCCTCGATCGCCTCCGCGTAGCGGCCCTGCTGGCACGCCACGGCGGCCACGTAGTATTGCGCGTCGGCATGGTTGGGGTCGCGGCGCAAGACCTCCCGATAACGGCGTTCGGCCTCCTGCGTTGCGCCCTGCCGGTGCAGCGCCAGCCCCTCCTCGAGCAATGTCGGAATCGTCGCGTCCATGCCGGCGAAAAGTAACACAAGTCGCCCTCGCTGCATCCGCGTCATCCCGCGTCCGTAGCGGCCGTAGGCCGTAGTCCGTAGCCCGCATTGAGCGAAGCGAATGCGGGAGCCAATATTGAGGTCGGGTGAGGCCCCGGGTTTCGCTCCGCTCAACCAGGGCTACCGGGCTGTCGATCATGCTCGGCAAACAAAACCCCCGGCGGGAGTGACCGCCGGGGGTCTCAATCAGGCCCAGATGATCAAACGATCATCACGGAATGATGTCGCGGTGAGCGCGGAACACGACCGACCAGTTCTCCTGGTCCTTGATCGCATACGAACCGCTCGGCCGCGGGCCGCCCGGGCTGTAGGTGGCGCCCGTCGTCCCGCCGCCGCTTGCCGTCTGCAGCTTGTGGTAGAGCACGTCCACACCGACGTAGAAGCCCTTGGCCACATCCCACTGCGTCCGGGAGCCGATGTACCACGTCTCCCAGTCGTTGTTGCAGACGCCGGTCGCGACGAACAGGCCGGCCGTATTCACGGCGGTGCTGCCGCCGGCAGCGCACAACGTCGCGTTGGCGATGCCGTTGTAGCTGACGGCGATGTAGGACCCGTAGATGCTGGTCTTCAGGGTCGGGCTCCACCGATGGTCGTACGACGCGTTGACCGCCCAGCCGGTGGTCAGCTCGATCGCTGTTCCGATGCCGCCGAATACGCCATCGCTAAAGTACCCGTAGCCCAAGGCGCCGACCGTGCCGGCGATCGCGCCGGTCGAGTCAAACTGATAGAAGCCCGCCGCCCTCTGACCATGGATCAGGTAGCGCAGCGCGCCCTGAGTGTAGGTGATCTGCGAGTCGAACGAGTTGGGCCCAAACCGCAGTTTCACGCCACCGCCCACGGCCCAGCCGAGCTCGTTCCCCGGATGGCCGTTCGCAAGCAGCGGTGGACCCGCAGCGGCCGAGTAGTAGCCGGCGCCCACATCGTGCAACGCACCCATGATCTGGATGGAGCCCCAGGCCTGGTCCCAACGCAAGTTGGCCACGAAATCAGGCATCCGGTACTGGACATAGCTGTTCACAAACGACGGGCCTGTCGTGGTGCCGACCACAATGCCGCCGGTCGTAGTACCTCCAGCCGCGCCCGGCGCGCTGATGATGAACGTGCGCCGCGGCTCCTCCGCCGAGATCGAAGCCGAGAGGCCGCCGCCGAACTGCGCGGTGTAGGCCGCCACGTTCCAGCCGCCGTCACCCGTATCGCCGGTCATCGTTGCGTGATACGAGGTGGCCGGCGCCGAGTAGAAGTCGAAGAACGACACCGCACGGCCGAGCGTGAAGCCGGCAAGCTGGATGAATCCGCGGTTCGCATAGACGCCGGTCGCCCCCGGGCTGCCTTCATGGGTGAACCCCGCCGTGGCCACTGCACGCAACGTGCCGTAGGCCGTCTGTGCGCGGGAGTCGAACGTCATCATGTAGCGCGAGCGGTAGTTCAGCGCGTTGTTGGCGCCCGCCCGAATGTCGGCACCTTGCGGAGCGGCAAATGTGGAGGGTGTGGCACCCGCCGCCGACCAGCCGTCGCCGTAGTTCACCTGGAACCGCACGAAGCCCGTGATGCTCAGGCACACATCAGGGCTGCCGGGCAAGTAAAAGAACCCCTTCCCGTACTGCGGGCAGATCCTCACGTATTCGACCGCTTTGGCCTTGACGGGAAGATCGGCCGCCTGCGCTCCCGAGACTGCGACCACGCCCGCCGCAGAGCCGAGGAGAAGGCTTTTCACCATCTTCATATGAACCTCCAAGTTCTCTCTACCATCTGGGAGGGTTCCGTCTCCGCCGGGTGCGGCTGCACCCCTGGAAGGTCCCCTTCGTCCCCGTGTAACCCCCGTTGCCTTTTTTCGGGTTCTCCGAGCCAGGACAACAGACAGGGCGACGCGGGGAAGTCCCCCTTCGTCGCAGGCTCACATTAACGGATCGAACCTTGCAGGCAATAAAGAAGTGCCAGGATTTCGGGTTTTCCCTGCTATTTTCAGACACATGTTGCACAAAGAGCACGCCGTTTTTACCGCTCGTTAACCCCTGCGGCGCGCCGTCGAGCCATTTTCGCCGTTCGGAAAAGATTAGTCTTGCCAAGGCATTAAGCCGCACCCGGAAGCGGCGCCGGCCGCGCTTCGCGGTTCGCCGCAAGTGGGCCGAAACCGGCGCGCGATCCAATCCACAGCCCGCGCTCCGGCCCGCCGGCGCGCAACCGACGCCTGATTCGCGAGCGCCGCGTGGCGCGCGCTTGCGCCATGGCCATGCTCAGCAGCCTGTAGCCCGCATTGAGCGAAGCGAAATGCGCGAATCGCCATCAATCTCGCCGCATCACCGCCCCGGATTTCGCCGCGCTCAATCCGGCCTACAGGAGTGAAGCAGGCTACGCGGGTGACGCGGGCTTCTGCACCCAGAACTGATACATCGACAGAAACGTGTCGGGTTGCTCGCGCTCGAATTGTTCCCAGTTGTCAAGATCGCTGAGCCCGCGATCGTAGGGAAACCGCCGGCCGTAGGCGGCAACGAGCGCCTGCGGAATATGGAAGCCGATGAAGCGCAAATTCTGCTCGGCCAGAAAGGCGCGGATGCGCGCGATCGTGAACCGCTGCTCCTGCACATGGAACAAGAGATCGCGGCATTCGCTCATCGTGTAGAAGTCGGAAATCCGCGCCAGCTTCTGCCGCAGCTCGCCGCCGAGCAGCGCCTCGCGCGCCGCGCGGATATCTTCCGCGGTCGGGCGCAATCCTCGTTCGGCGCAGAAGGCGCGCGCCGCCACGATGTCGCGCCGCGCAAGCTCGCTGTACAGCGCGACGCGCATCACGCCGCCGCGCCGCAACAGCGACACCAGCACGCGCCATCCCGCCTCCGGATCGGCCAAATGATGCAGCACGCCGCCGACCTCGATGAAGTCGAACGAGCGGCCGATCGACCCAAGCTTCAGGATGTCGGCCTGGGCATAGGTAATGTCGCAACCGAGTTCGCGCGACTTGCGCTGCGCGTAGGCGAGACTTGCCAGGCTGAGATCGACGGCAAGGATGCGGGCGCCGATGAACGTCTGCGCGATCGCGATCGGCAGCCGGCCGGTGCCTGAGCCCGCCGCCAGGACATCCAGGCTGTCGCCCTCGGGCAGGCCGTGCAGCGGCGCGTGCGGCCAGTGCCTTTTCAAGAAATCTCGCAACAACACCTTGTCGGTGCGCGAGGGCGGCAGAATCCAGCGCGGATAAGGATTTTCCTCGTACTGCTGGCGCACCGCCAAAGAAGTCTCATCTTCGATTGCGGTGAGAGCCGGAATGGACGCGCGCAGTTCGCGCTCTTGCAGCGGCTCGCGCAATTGCACGGTCAGCAGCGCATCGACCGCCGGAGGCCAGTCGGCATAGGCCGTCCGATCAAGCAGCGCCGCCGCGCCGGGAATTTCATGCAGCGGAAAATAGCAGGCCACCGCCGCGATCGCCTCCGGCGCCAGCGGCGATCTTGCCTCAAGCGCGGCCATCAATGACTGCCTGAGCCGTTCCGCCGCGGCCATTTCCTCGGCGGTCGCGGCAAAGACAAACTCGTTGATGAAGCATTGCCGTGCCAGCGCGCAGCGAAATCGCAGATCGGTCTCCTCCGCCGCGCCGCTCTCGCCGCGCACCGCCGCCGCAAGCAACGCGCTGCGCACCGAGGTGAGCATGCGTTCGAGCTCGACCCCGCGCACCGGCGCGCACACGAGCATGCAGTGCAGCAGCGGATCGCCGGCCGCCGCCCGATAGCCGTGCGGTCCGAACAGCTCCTCGATCGAGGCCCGCCGCGGCCACGCGCTCATGGCGCGCATCGCCGCCGCGCCGATCGCCGGATTGAGGTTGAACAGCGTGCCGCAGACGGCGCCATATTCGTCGAACAGCTCCGATGTGAGCTCGAGCGCCTTGGCGAACTGCGCGGCGGCTTCGCCGGTCTTGCCCTGCTGCCACAGCGCGATCGCCAGGTTGTTGTAGGCGCGGCCGTTCTGCGGCTCGAGACTCGTCGCGCGGCGAAAATGCCCAACCGCATCGTCGAGCCGACCGAGCGCCTGCAGCGCGAGCCCCATTTCGTTGTGCAGCGCCCCGTCATGGGCGTTCGCCGCGATCGCCCGCTTGAGCCAATCGACCGCGACGTCCGGTCGTCCCACATGCAGCGCGATCGACCCGAGGATATGCAGGCTGCCCGCGTGGTGCGGATCGAGGGCGAGAATCTTGCGGCAGAGCGCGTCGGCCTCGGCAAGTTGGCCGTTCTGCCGGTGCTCGCGCGCGCGCGCAAACATCTCCGCAACGCCGACATGGCGCGCCGCCGATCCCGCGCCGGCCCCAGGATGCCCGTCCATGCCCTACCCCGTTTGCGACTCCGCGCGAGATTGTGACACCGCGCGAGATTCTGTGCGATCTCGTCCCGCAACACCGGTCCGAACCCCATGAGGACGACGGCGTTGAACCCGGCCCGATCGCGCCGCGTTCAACCGGCATGAGACGCGGCATCACCATCTGCTCGGCATCATACCTGATACGATACCTGATATGCGGCAGCAAAATCCCCGCCGCATCACCGCCCCGGATTTTGCGGCGCTCACTCCGGCCTATAGGGCGGCGGTTTCGCGGGGGGCCATCCCGATCTGAGGCAATGCCGGAGGCAAGACATAAAGTGTCACCCATGTCTCCGGTATAAACCCGTAACCCATGTGTCCGGAACGGACCCAGGAGCAACTGGCGGAGACGGAGGGATTCGAACCCTCGATACGGCTTTAGGGCCGTATAACGGTTTAGCAAACCGCCGCCTTCAGCCACTCGGCCACGTCTCCATCAAGCCGGATATGCCCGAGCACCGCGGCAATGGCAAGGCAACGGGCCGGCGCCGCAGCCCGCGAGCGGTTTGCGCTTGCGTCAGGCCGCCGCGTGCAG
>FWPU01002549.1_pt1 | contig 49855 bp, 55 predicted proteins | sample 2228361 | NCBI WGS metagenome assembly FWPU01 (sample SAMEA103939777, study PRJEB20133) | metagenome | reverse complement strand
CGTAGTCGGCCTCCGGCCGGCCGCGCAGAGGCCGGCCGCCCGCCTGGGCATACGATTAGCCCGTGGCCACGGCCGAGGATCGCCGGGAGACCGACTCCGCCATCGAGATCAAGCCCGTGTACACGGCCGAGGACGTGGCCGGCTTGGAGGCCGAGCTCCCCGGCGTCTACCCCTTCACCCGCGGCCCCTACCCGACCATGTATCGGGGCCGGCCCTGGACCATCCGCCAGTACGCCGGCTACGGCACCGCCGAGGAGACGAACGCCCGCTTCCGCTACCTCTTGGAGCGAGGTCAGACGGGACTGTCGGTGGCCTTCGACCTGCCCACCCAGCTCGGCTACGACTCCGACCATCCCCTTGCCCGGGGCGAGGTGGGCCGAACCGGGGTGGCCATCGACTCCATCGAGGACATGCGCATCGTCTTCCGCGGTATCCCGCTCGACCGGGTGTCCACGTCCATGACCATCAACGCCCCGGCGGCGCTCCTGTTGCTCCTGTACGAGCTCGTGGCCGAGGAGCAGGGGGTGCCCGGGCACAAGCTGCGGGGCACCGTCCAGAACGACATCCTCAAGGAGTACATCGCCCGCGGCAACTACATCTTCCCGCCCCGGCCGTCCATGCGCATCACCACCGATCTCTTCGCCTACTGCGCCGAGCGGCTGCCGGCGTTCAACACCATCTCCATCTCCGGCTACCACATCCGCGAGGCGGGGGCGACGGCGGTGCAGGAGCTGGCCTTCACCCTGGCCAACGGCATCGCCTACTGTCAGGCGGCGGTGGAGGCGGGGCTCTCTCCCGACGCCTTCGGCGAGCGCCTGTCCTTCTTCTTCAACGCCCACAACCACTTCTTCCAGGAGGTAGCCAAGTTCCGGGCGGCCAGGCGGCTGTGGGCGAGGATCATGAAGGAGCGGTTCGGGGTCGACAACCCGCGCGCCCAGGCTCTCCGCTTCCATGCCCAGACGGGGGGCTCCACCCTCACCGCCCAGCAGCCCGAGAACAACATCGTCCGGGTGGCCGTGCAGGCCCTGGCGGCCGTCTGCGGGGGCGCCCAGTCCCTCCACACCAACGCCTTCGACGAGGCCCTGGCTCTCCCCAGCGAGCGGGCCGCTCGCATCGCTCTGCGCACCCAGCAGATCCTCCAGCACGAAGCGGGCACCACCGACACGGCCGACCCCCTGGGCGGCTCCTACTTCATCGAGGCCCTCACCCGGGAGCTGGAGGAGCGCGCCCTTGACCTCATCGACGAGATCGAGACCCGGGGGGGAGCGGTGGCGGCCATCGAGGAGGGCTTCGTCCAGCGGGCTATCGAGGACTCCGCCTTCCGCTTCCAACAGGCGGTGGAGGCGGGGGAACGGATCATCGTGGGCGTCAACGCCTTCGGGGAGGATGAGGAGGGCGAGATCGAGCTCCACCGCATCGATCCCGAGCTCGAGCGGCGCCAGCGGGAGCGCACGGCGGCCGTGCGGGCGGCGAGGGACCAAGCGGCGGCCGAGGCGGCGTTGGCGGCGGTACGGCGGGCGGCCGAGGGGACCGACAACCTCCTCCCGCCCATGCGCGAGGCCCTGCGCGCCCGCTGCACGGTGGGGGAGGTATGCGGGGTGCTGCGGGAGGTGTTCGGCACCTACGACGCCCACCGCGCCTAGCCGCCGGCGCAGCCCCGGTGCGCGTCCTGCTCGTGTCCCAGATGTACCCCGGGCCGGCCGACCCCGACCTGGGCGCGTTCGTGGCCGGCCTGGCCGACGCCCTCGCCGCCCGCGGCCACGAGCTGGAGCGGGCGGTGGTCGACCGGCGGGCAGGTGGATTCCGCCGCCACGCCGCCCTGGCCCGGGATGCCCTGGCCGCCGCCCGCCGCTTCCGGCCCGACGTCGTCTACGCCCACTTCCTCGTCCCCGCCGGCCTTATCGCCGCCGCCGCTGCCGCCGGCGGGCGGGCACCCCTGGTCGTCACGGCCCACGGCCAGGACGTACGGAACGTGGGCGCCATCCCCGGCGTGCGGGCGGCCACCCGCCTCGTCTGCCGGCGGGCAGCGGCGGTCATCGCCGTCTCCCACTACCTACGGCGGGAGCTGGAGGCGCGGGTGCCGGAGGCGCGGGGCAAGACGGAGGTGGTGAGCTGCGGCGTCGACCTCGATCGGTTCGCGCCCTGCCCGGCCCCCGCCGGGCCCCCTTCCTACCTCTTCCTGGGGAGCCTCACCGAGCACAAGAATGTCCTTGCCTTGGCCCGGGCCTTCGAGCGACTGGGGCAGCCGCAGGCCACCCTGACCTTGGTCGGCGACGGGCCGCTCCGGCACCGGCTCCAGGGTCGCCCGGGGATCGTCGTCGCCGGCAGGGTGCCCCACAGCCGCGTCCCTGCCTTCATCGCCGCCGCCCGCGTCGTCTGCCTGCCCAGCCGCTGCGAGTCCCTGGGCCAAGCGCTCCTCGAGGGTATGGCCTGCGGCCGGCCGGTGGTGGCGACGCGGGTAGGCGGCCCGGCCGAGCTCGTCCCCGCCGGGGCCGGCGTCCTCGTCGATCCCGCCGACGAGGACGCTCTCGCCGCTGCCCTGCGCCAGGCGGCAGCCCTGCCCTGCCCCAATCCGGCGGCGCGGGCGGCCGCCGAGGCCCACGACCTCCGCCGCCAGGCGGAGCGGGTGGAGCGGATCCTGGCCCGGGCGGTGGGGTAGCGGGGCGCCGCGGCAGCGCCCCGCTCCCTCAGGAGGCCAAGCCTCCGGCCACCTCCTCCTTGTCCCGCTCGATGCCGTCGCCGAGGTTGGTGCCGCCCCTGACCACCAGGGTGTGCACGAGCCAGGCGATGACAGCCCCCACGGCCGGCCCGAGGAAGTACACCCACTCGCTGTCCCAGTGGTCGCCCACGAGGGCCGGGCCCAGCGTCCGGGCCGGGTTGACCGACGCGCCGGTGAAGGGGATGGCGGCGAAGTGGACCGCCACCAGCGTCAGCCCGATGGCGGCCAGGGCGCTGGAGCGGTAGCCGGAGCTCCTCGTCGCCTGGAGGATGACGGCTACGAACACGGCGGTCATGACCACCTCCACGGCGAACGCCTCGCCGTCTCCGATCGAGGGGACGGTGGCTGTCCCGCTCACGTCGTCGCTCGTAAACGGGAGCAGGAGGATGGCCGACGCCAGGATGGCGCCGACGAACTGGGCCAGCCAGTAGCCGACAAGCTCGACCGCCGACAGCCGCCGGTCGAGGTACATGGCCAGGGACACGGCCGGGTTGAAGTGGCCGCCGGACACCTCGCCGAAGGCGTACAGCCCGGCCAGAAGGCCGAGGCCGAACGCGAACGGGGCGATCAGCTCCACCGCTCCCGAATCGGCGCCCCCCAGCCGCAGCGCCGCCAGAATGGCGGTGGAGCCCATCACCACCAGCGTGAACGTGCCGAAGAGCTCGGCCAAGTACTTCTGCCACGATCTTGCGGGCACGACTCCCTCCTTCCTGGTTGGACAGCCCTCCGTGCGCGGGGAGGACGCGGGAAGGGTGGCAGGAAGGGCGGATGGACGGGGTGGAGTCAGGCGTCGGGCACGGACAACCGGTCGAGGCCGGCGAGGCGGATGTCGACGAGGGGCTGCACCGCCTCCTCCAGCCCAGCCTTCCGGGCGAGGGCGAGGGCTTGCTCGTAGCTTGCTCGCACCTTGGCTGGGGCCGCGCCCTGCTTGAGCCGGTTGTCGCCGATGACGAGCAGTCTCTCGATGCGGCGGCGGACATCGTCTTCTGCCACGTCCGCTAGGCTATCGGCTGTGGTCGCCGCCCTGGCTGTGATCCAGGTTCTCCTCGCCGCCGCCCTGGTGGGCCTCATCCTCCTCCACTCGGGCCGGGACACCGGCTTCGGCGGCATGGGGTTCACTCCCGCCTCGCAGGGGGGTACCCACATCGTCGAGCGCAACCTGACCCGGCTGACGGTGGTGGTGGCGGTGCTCTTCTTCGTCAACTCCATCGGCCTCTTCCAGCTCTTCGAGTAGGCGGGCCGGCGGCCGGGCTCGGGGGGGCCGCTAGAATGGGGCTGTCTGCGCTGGTGGCGGAATCGGTAGACGCGCTAGGTTGAGGGCCTAGTGGCCGCTTAGGCCGTGGAGGTTCAAGTCCTCTCCAGCGCATCTCTTGTCTGGGAGCGTCAAGGGCGGCAGCGCCGCCCTTGACGGCGTCCGGGAGCGAGGCTACAGTGGTGCGAACACCTGTTCGCCAAGGAGGGCTGGGGCCATGCTGACACCCCGCCAGCAGCAGATCTGGGATTTCCTGGTCGAGTACATCCGCCGCCATGGCTACCCCCCCACGGTGCGGGAGATCGGCCGGGCGGTGGGCCTCGCCTCCCCTTCCACGGTCCACGCCCACTTGGCCAGCCTGGAGCGGGCCGGGCTTCTCCGGCGGGATCCCAGCAAGCCCCGCGCCCTCGAGCTGACCGGCCGTCCCCCCCTGTCCCTGGCGGCCGGCTCCCGGGCGCTGCCGCTGGTCGGCCAGATCGCCGCCGGCCGCCCCCTGTTGGCCGAGGAGTCCATCGACGACTACGTCACCGTGCCGGAGGTGATCGGGCCCGCCGACTTCGTGCTCCGGGTCAGGGGCGACTCCATGGTGGAGGCCGGCATCCTCGACGGCGACTTCGTGGTCGTCCGCCGTCAGCCCGTAGCCGAGGACGGCGACATCGTGGTCGCCTTGGTGGGCGAGGATGAGGCGGCCGGGGAGGCTACCGTCAAGCGCTTCTTCCGAGAGCGGGGGAGGATCTGCCTCCAGCCGGAGAACCGGGCCATGGGGCCGATCTACCCCGAGCACGTGCAGATCCTGGGCCGGGTCATCGGCGTCTTCCGGAGGCTGTAGATGGGCGTTGTGGCCCAGCTCCAGCGCACCCTGGAGCAGGAGCTCTTGGCGCTCGTCCAGGGAGTCAGCATGGAGTGCCTGGTCTGCGGCGAGCTCGTCACCCGCCTTCCCGACCAGTCGCTCCTCTGTCCGGAGTGCGGGAGCGCTGTTCGGTCGAGAGAGGCGGGCCGGGCGGGGCTACAATCCGATGTGCAGGCCGGGTGACCGCGGGCCGGGCTAGCCGGCCCGAGGAAAGTCCGGACACCGCAGGGCAGGACGCTGGGGAAACCCCAGGCGGCGAAAGCCGACGGAAAGTGGAACAGAAAGGAGACCGCCACCGGCGAACGGCTATCTCCGGAGACGCCGGCGGTAAGGGTGAAACGGTGGGGTAAGAGCCCACCAGCGCCGTGGTGACACGGCGGCTCGCCAAACCCCGTCCGGTGCAAGGCGAAGCAGGCCCCGATGACGCGGCCCGCCGAGGGGCCGGGTACGCCGCTCGAGCCGCCGGGCAACCGGCGGCCTAGATAGATGGTCACCCTCGACAGAATCCGGCTTACAGGCCTGCTACGGAAAGCCCCCGCGGGCGCGGGGGCTTTCTACCGGCTCCGGCCCGAGGCGGCCGTGAAGCCCTCCAGCGCCGCCTTCACGAGGCCGGGCAGGGTGTCCAGGTTGTAGCCCCCTTCCAGCACGGCCGCCAGCCGCGGGGCCAGGGCCGCCGTCCGGCGGGCGAGCTGGCGGAACCCCTCCTCGGTGAGGCGCATGTGGGCCAGGGGGTCGTCCTCGTGGGCGTCGAAGCCGGCGGAGACGATGACGAGGTCGGGGCAAAAGCGCTCGAGGACAGGCGCCACGGTGTGGTCGAAGGCGTGCAGGTACTCCTCGTCCCCCGACCCTGCCGACATGGGGACGTTGAGCACGGTGTCGGTCTGCTCGGTGGGCCCGCCCGTGCCCGGGTAGAAGGGCCACTGGTGGAGAGAGATGTAGAGCACCGTGGGATCGTCCCCGACGATGGCCTGGGTGCCGTTGCCGTGGTGGACGTCCCAGTCGAGGATGGCCACCCGGGCGTGGCCCAGCTCCGCCTGGGCGAAGCGAGCGGCCACGGCGGCGTTGTTGACGAGGCAGAAGCCCATGGCCCGGTCGGGGAGGGCGTGGTGCCCCGGCGGCCGGACGAGGGCGAAGCCGCCCACCTCCACCGCGCGCAGGGCGGCGCCGGCGGCGAGCAGGGCGGCGGGGAAGCTCGTCTCCGAGGCCACTGTATCCCCGTCCAGCCAGGTGGGTTGGACGATGGAGCGGAGGAGGTCGATGTAGGCGGGGGCGTGGCAGCGCAGGAGGTGCTCCTCCCCGGCCGGCGGGGCGGTGACGAAGTGGGGGAAGGCCGCCTGGAGGACGGCCAGCCGCTCCGGCCGCTCCGGGTGGTGGCCGGTGGGGTGGAGGCGGGCGAGGTCGGCGTGGCTTACGAGCTCGATCGCCGTACCGCGTCGGCCAGGGTGTCGAGATCGGCCCCGCCCCGCCGGGCGAGGCCGACGAGGTAGCAAAGGAGGGGGGCGTTGGTGCGCTCGCCGCTCTCGTGAGCGGCGATGCGGGCCAAGTCGAGAAGAATGGCGGTGGCCTCCTCGTCCAGCTCCAAGTCGGCCGCATCGAGCCCCGCGGCCTCGGCCACGGCGTCCCGGGCCCGTGTCAGCCAGGCATCCATGGGACGATCCTACTCTGCCGCCCCGCTGCTTGTCCCACCGACCCGCTCGGCCAGCTCGTGGAGGCCGAGGTCGGCGAGGACGGTGGACGCCCCCGCCCGGTCGAGCGTCTGATCGGCAAGGGAGGGGAGAGGGGCGGAGGCGTCCAGCGTCGCTATTCGCCGGTACAGGCGCAACTCCTCTCTCTGGGCTGCCCACCGGCGATCGGCCAGGACGGCCTCCAGAGACCCCTAGTGCGGCCTCTCAAAACGTTTGACGGGAAACCAGGAGGGACCTCCGCGGTCGCTGTCGCATCTAGGCGCATGCGACTTGAGGAGGTATCCATGCGTCCACCGGAGGTGCTCGTGCGTGAGCTTGCGCCGCATGAGGGGCAGCGGCTGAAGCGGCTCTCGAAGCGAGCGAAGCACGCCTCGACGCGGCAGCGGGCGTCGATCCTGCTCGCCTCGGCGACGCTGATGAGCGTTCCACAGATCGCGCGCATGTGGATGACGGACGAGGAGCACGTGCGCAGGGTGATCCACGAGCTCAACCGGTACGGGCTCGACTCCTTGCGCCCTCGTTGCGGGGGCGGGCGACCCCGCCGGATCTCGACTGACGACGAGCAGCGGATCGTCGCCATCGCCGGCGCCCGTCCCAGGCGCTCGGGGTGCCCTACACGCGCTGGAGCCTGGCCAAGCTCTCCCGCTACCTGCGCGAGCAGGGGATCGAGGTCTCGCCCGCCCATTGGGGTCGGATCCTTCATCGCAACGGGATCTCCTTGCAGCGGACGCGCAGCTGGAAGCAGAGCCCCGACCCCGACTACGACAAGAAGGCTCAGCGGATCCTCGCCCTCTACCGCGAAAAGCCGCCAAACGGCGTCGTGATCAGCTTCGACGAGAAGGGCCCGGAGAGCCTCTGCCCCAAGCACGGCCGCGGCTGGGCGCCCCGCGGCCGGCCCGAGCGCCACCGGGCCACCTACACGCGCAGGCAGGGGATCCGCTACCTGGTGGGTGCGCGCGACGTGCACGCCCACTACCTGCGCATCCGGCCCCGGCCGCGCCGCGACGGCGACTCCACGCTCGCCTTCATGAAGGTGATCCGGCTCGCCTACCCCAGGCGGCTGCGCGTCTACTGGATGCAGGACACCCTCTCCTGCCACTGGACGCCCGCGATCCGCGCTTACGCGGACGCCAACAACATCGAGCTCGTCCCCACCCCCACCTACGCCAGCTTCCTGAACCGGATCGAGGCGACCTTCGGCGCGATCGACGAGTTCGTGTGCAAGAACGCCGACTACCTCGACGGGGACGCCTTCAGACATGCGCTCGCCGAGCACGTCCGCCACCGCAACAGCCCCGAGGAGCGCGAGCGGCGCAAGCTCGAAGCCACCAGACGGCAACAGCGCCGCGCCGCCAAGCGTGCAGCCAACCTCAAGCTCGCCGCCTGAGCGATGAAGGGGTTTCCGGTGCAACGTTACGAGCGGCCGCACTAGCGGGCGACGAGGTGGGGAGCCGTCTTGGCGGCCACCCCTTGGGCACCGGGCAGCCAGTCGGAGGTCGGAGGGGGGCCGGAGAGGAGCGGCTCACAAGCTGTCGTAGAGGCCGTAGATCCTCTCCATGAGGCGGTCGGTGGCGATGCGGGCGGCCTCTCGCAGGGGGCGGTGGCGGAGGTCGTCCAGGGGCACGGGGGGACCGTAGGCCACCTTCAGCTTGGGCAGGCGGGTGAGCCGGTCGGTGCCCTTGATGGCCGCCGGCACCAGGGGTACCCCGGCCAAGAGGGCGATGCGGGCCGAGCCGGTGCGAGGGCGGGGCTCGAACTTCTTCACCAGCCCCTTCGACCGGCGCGTCCCCTCTGGGAACATGGCCACGATCTTGCCCTCCCGGCACAGGCGGACGGCCGTGTCGATGGCTTGGACGTCGTGCTCGCCGCGGCGGACGGGGAAGGCCCCTCCGGCTCGGAGCAAGGGGCCGAGGAGGGGGTTGAAGAGCTCCACCTTGGCCATGAAGTGAAGCTGCCGCTCAGGAAGGAGGGGAAAACCGAGGGGCCAGGGGTCGAAGTTGGAGGTGTGGTTGGCGGCGAGGACGAAACCTCCCTCGGCGGGCAGGTTCTCCAAGCCCCGCGCCTCCAGGCGGTAGAGGCCGCGCACGATCGGCCAGGTGACGACGGCAAGGAAGGTGTAGAAGGGCGTGGGCACGGCCTGCAAGTATCGGCCATGTGCAAGAAGGGTGACGGGACGGCCCGGCGGGCGGACGACGGGGACTGCTGCCGCTAACGTGTCCGCCCAGCTGAGTCCCATGCCTGCCCGAACGAACGGAAAGCGCAAGCTCGTCATCGTCGAGTCGCCGGCCAAGGCGAGAACCATCGCCGGCTACCTGGGCGATGAGTTCGTGGTCGAGTCGAGCGTGGGCCACATCCGCGATCTGCCCGAGCGGGCGTCCGACATCCCCAAGGAGAAGCGGGACAAGTACGGGACTCTGGGGGTGGCCGTGGACGAGGGGTTCGAGCCCTACTACGTGGTCGATCCAGCCAAGAGGAAGATCGTGGCCCAGCTCCGCCGGCGTCTGAAGGAGGCGGACGAGCTGCTGCTCGCCACCGACGAGGACCGGGAAGGCGAGGCCATCGCCTGGCACCTCGTGCAGGAGCTGCGCCCCCGGGTGCCGGTACGGCGGATGGTGTTCCACGAGATCACCCGCGACGCCATCCGCCGCGCTCTCGCCACCACCCGGGGTATCGACGAGCGGCTGGTCGACTCCCAGGAGACCCGCCGTATCCTCGACCGCCTGTACGGCTACGAGGTGTCGCCGGTGCTCTGGAAGAAGGTGATGCGGGGGCTGTCGGCGGGGAGGGTGCAGTCGGTGGCCACCCGCCTCGTCGTGGACAGGGAGCAGGAGCGGATGCGGTTCCGGCGCTCTGCCTACTGGGACCTGGAAGGGCTGTTCGATCCCGGCCCCTTCCGGGCCCGCCTGGTGGCGGTGAACGGCCGTCGCGTGGCTCAGGGGCGCGACTTCGGGCCCGACGGCAGCCTCCGGGACGCCGTCCTCCATCTGGACGAGGCTACCGCCCGCGGCTTGGCCGAGCGGCTGTCGGGATCCTCGTTCGTGGTGCTGTCGGCCGACGAGCGCCCCTACACGCGACGCCCCTCCCCTCCCTTCATCACCTCCACCCTCCAGCAGGAGGCCAGCCGCAAGCTCCGCTTCTCGGCCCAGACCACCATGCGGGTCGCCCAGCGTCTGTACGAGCGGGGCTACATCACCTACGTTCGCACCGACTCCACCACCCTGTCCGAGTGGGCGATAGAGCAGGCCCGTAGCCAGGCGGCGGCTCTGTACGGCCCCGAGTCGGTGCCGGCTTCCCCCCGCCGCTACCAGGGGCGGGTGAAGAACGCCCAGGAGGCCCACGAGGCCATCCGCCCCGCCGGCGACCGGTTCCGGCCGCCCCCGGAGGTGGCCGGCGAGCTCGACCGGGACGAGCTGGCGCTGTACGAGCTCATCTGGGCGCGCACCCTGGCCTCGCAGATGGCCGACGCCCAGGGCCGCACCCTCTCCCTCCGCATCCAGGCCCTGTCCAGCGCGGGAGAGGAGGTAGAGCTGGGGGCCTCGGGGACGGTGATCACCACCCTCGGCTTCCTCGCCGCCTACGTAGAGGGAAGAGACGAGGAAGATGGCGAGGGGGAGGGAGAGCGCCTGCCCGACCTGCGCCCCGGCGACCCTGTGCGGGCCCTGTCCCTGGAGCCGGTGGGCCACGAGACGGCGCCGCCGCCCCGCTACACGGAAGCGACCCTCGTCAAGGCCTTGGAGGAACGGGGCATCGGCCGGCCGTCCACGTACGCGACCATCATCTCCACCATCCTCGAGCGGGGGTACGTGGTCAAGCGAGGTCCGGCTCTCGTGCCCACCTTCCTCGCCTTCGCCGTTACCCAGCTGCTCGAGCGTCACTACGGCAGGCTGGTGGACTACGACTTCACCGCCCGCATGGAGGACGACCTCGACCGCATCGCTGCCGGCGAGGAGGAGCGGGTAGCCTGGCTGACCCGCTTCTACAAGGGGGACGGACGCGAGCCGGGGCTGCGCCAGCTCGTCACCGAGCACCTGGACGAGATCGACGCCCGGGCGGTCAACTCCATCCCCATCCCGGGCAGCGACATCGTCGTCCGGGTGGGGCGGTTCGGGCCCTACCTGGAGCGCGGCGAGGAGCGGGCGGCCCTGCCCGACGGCATCGCCCCCGACGAGCTCACCGCCGAGCGGGCGGAGGAGCTCCTGCGCCGCTCCGGGGACGGCCGCGTCCTCGGCCGCTGTCCCGATACGGGGGACCTCGTCGTCGTCCGGCAAGGTCGGTACGGCCCCTACGTGACCGAGGAGCTGCCGGCAGAGGCGTCCGGTCGGCCGCGTCGGGCATCTCTGCCCGACTCTCTGCCAGCGGACGAGATCACCTTGGAGGACGCTCTCCGCCTGCTGTCGCTGCCGCGGTCGGTGGGGGTAGACCCCGACGACGGGCGGGAGATCGTGGCCGCCACCGGCCGCTTCGGCCCCTACCTGAGGAAGGGCTCCGACACCCGCTCGCTGGAACGGTGGGAGCAGGTCTTCACCATCACCCTGGAGGAGGCGAGAGCGCTGTTCGCCCAGCCCAAGACCCGACGCCGGCGGGAGGCGCCGGTCCTGCGCCACCTGGGCGTCGATCCTACGAGCGGGCGCCCGGTCGCCGTCCGCAGCGGCCGTTTCGGCCCCTACGTGACCGACGGGGAGACGAACGCCGGGCTGCGCGGTGGCGACCGGGCCGAGTCGGTCACCCTGGAGCGGGCGATGGAGCTCCTGGCCGAGCGGCGGGCGCAAGGGCCCCATCGCCGCCGCCGGCGGTAGGCGCGGGCGCCGTCACGAAAGGTTTACACGCAGGCAGCACAGCCTTAACCGGAGCCTGCAAACCTTTCTCCTCGTCGCTCGTCTTGTGTCTACGAGGTAGACGCTCGGGGGGACGTCCGGGTGTCGCGGAATACTCCGGTCGAGGCCGGCGTTGAAAGCGCCTGCGGCTCTGGACACGGCAAGAAAGGCCCTGGCAGAGCCAGGAAAATGGACGTAGAGTCAGAAAGTTGACGGGATACGCTGACAGGACAGGAAGAGAGCAAACACGGAAAGGACGAGCTAGGTCAGTTGACGCAGAACCATCCGCTACACGAGCTTCTTGACAACGAGCAGGGGCGCCTTCTCCTCGACGTGGCCGAGGAGCGAGGCTACCTGGATCCGGCTGAGCTCGAGGCCTTCGCCTTGGAGCACGACTTGGCCGAGGACGAGGTGGAAGCGTTGACCCGCGAGCTGGAGGCGGCGGGCATCGAGATCCGACCCCAGCAGGAGGAGCCGGACGTGGAGGCGGCTCCCCTCAACCTGGAGCCGGAGGAGGTGTCGGGGGCGGCCGACAGCCTCCAGCTGTTCCTGGCCGACGTGGGCAAGCACAAGCTGCTCACGGCCGCCGAGGAGGTGGCTTTGGCCAAGCGCATCGAGCGGGGCGACCCGGTGGCCAAGCGGAAGATGATCGAGTGCAACCTGCGCCTCGTCGTCTCCATCGCCAAGGGGTACCGCGGGTTGGGCGTACCCTTCCTCGACCTCATCCAGGAGGGGACGCTGGGCCTCAACCGAGCGGTGGAGAAGTTCGACTGGCGGCGGGGCTACAAGTTCTCCACCTACGCCACTTGGTGGATCCGACAGTCGGTGCAGCGGGCGGTGGCCAACCACGCCCGCACCATCCGCGTCCCGGTGCACGTGGTCGAGCGCCAGCAGAAGCTGGGTCGGGCGGCGCGCCGCTTGGAGGTGGAGCTGGGCCGGGAGGCGACCAAGGACGGGCGCGCCGACGCCACCGGCCTGCCCATGCAGCACATCGACGAGGCCCTCGGCGCCGCCCACGCCTCGGTGTCTTTGAACCAGACGGTGGGCGCCGACGACGAGGGCGAGCTCGGCGATCTCTTCGCCGACCGGGAGGCCGCCGACCCCTTCGACGAGGCCGAGGAGTCGCTCCGGCGCCAGGGCATCCGCAAGGCCCTCGACGCCCTGCCGGAGCGCGAGCGGCGCATTCTCGAGCTCCGCTTCGGCTTCGAGGGCGAGCCGTGGACGCTCGAGGCTATCGGCAATGAGCTCGACCTGACGCGCGAGCGGGTGCGGCAGCTGGAGAGCCAAGCGCTGGCCCGGCTGGCCGCCCTGCGGGAGCTCCAGACGGTCGCAGCCTGAGCCGCCGCGCCGCCTCGTGGGTGGAGGGGTGGGTGGCGCGCCCACCCCTTACCATCTGACCCCGCACGGGACCGGTGGCGGTCGGCCAAGGCGTTGGGGTCGTACAGGTGACACTCCACCCGGCTGGGGCCGACCGGGAGGGGTCGGGGAGTCACCGGCTCGTACCACTCCACGTCCACGGCGTCGTCGGAGGGGGCCATCCGACGCACCCCCCTCCAGAAGGGCTCGTGGGGGTCGTCGGCTCGCGCTCGTCGGAGCAGGGACAGAAGCTCGCCTCCTCCTCGGCGGGCGGGCAAGCGTACCCGCGTGGCGGGCAGGCTCAACACGGCCAGATCCTCCACCAGCCCCTGCTCCTCCTCGTAGCGCTCCCTGCCCAGGCCTGCCCACCGCCGCCCGAGGAGATCGTCGGCTACGAGGAGCTTGGGGCGGAGGACGAGCGCCAGGGCGATCATGATCCGCTGCCGCATGCCGCTCGAGCCGACGGAACCCTCCAGGTCAAGGAGGACAGGCGCCGGGAAGCGGAGGACGCCTCCCCTAACGGGGGATGGAGACTAAAGCGGCCCCGAGCGGCGGCCGATACGCTCGACGTGGACGCCGCCGAGCGCAACAAGATCCTGAGCCGGTACGCGGACCACGCCCGGCGGTTCGAGGCGACGGCCGCACGCCGCAGCGGGCGAAGCGCCGAGATCATCCCCTTTGTCGCCCCGCTCCGGGAGTTGGAGCAGGAGCCCACGCCGCGGGAGCTCCAGGTACTCCAGCTCATCTCCGAGGGGCTGGTGAACCGCGAGATCGGCAGGGTGCTGTTCCTGTCTGAGGAGACGGTCAAGTCCCACGTGCGCCACCTCCTGGCCAAGCTCCAAGCGCGATCGCGGGCTCATGCCGTGGCCATCGGCTTCCGCCGCGGCATCCTCTCCTGACCGCCTCCTCAGCGTGCGGGAAGCCCAGGCCGGCCCCGCGCTGGCGACCGACCTGGGCTTCTCCATCGGCTCCTATGTTTTCCCCACCGCGGGGAAATCCCTCAACAGGGGGATGCCACCCGGTGTGGAAAAGATCAAGCTATGACAGGCCTCCTACCAGCCGCTGTAGCCACCCGGCAGCGGCAGCCTGATACGCGACCGAGGCTTGCGCATGACTGAACTCCTCTCTCGAGGGACTAACGGCAAGGCGGGTTATACCTCAGGCAAGGGATGTGTGCAAGCCTCCCGCGTGCGAGAGGCCGCGTCCATAGCTAGCAGCATATGGAACGAGCTGCGTAGCTCGATCGGGCTCTACCTGCTAGCTCTATGTCTTACGGCAGGATCGCTTTCTGCCCTCGGTGTTCAAATGAAGTACTCCGTCGGCAACCCATGGGTTGTAGGCATTCTCGCCCTCGCCGCCGCTGTGTCGGAACGCCAAAGAGTCCGGATCGGCCGAGATGCCGACGCATCGATCTCTCTTATCCCAATCGTGTTCGCCGCTGTCCTCTTTGGGCCGCTGGCTGCCATGGTAGTCGCCGCTGCGTCGTGGCTGGGTTCCTTTGAGACCCCCTGCATGAAGTGGGCCGTGTACACGTCCATCGCTTCTGTCACGGGTGCTCTCAGCGGGTTCGCAGCAAGCGGTGCAGCGAGCATCTCCGCAAGCGAGCTGACAGCGAGCGTATTGGCGACTACTGCTGGGGCAATGGCCGCTGAGGCCAGTGCTGTAGGGCTCTTCGCCCTGACCATGCACCTTCGAGGCAAGGGAGGTCTGAAGGCTGCTCGGATGCTCGCTCCCCTCGCTTCGGCTTCGGTTCTACTTTACAGCCCAGTTATTGCGCTCCTTGTCGTTGCCTATCAACAAGTTTCGCCACTCACCCTTCCACTCTTCCTCGCACCCGCACTGGCTGCTCAGCGACTCTTTACCATGTACCAGAAGCAGCGCAGACTGGCGGAAGATCTGGTCGCGGCCAAAGTTCGGTTGGAGCGAGCAAACCTCTCCTTCGCCACTGCGCTGGTGGCAACGTTGGACGCGCGAGATCAGTACACGGCGGGACACTCGGCCGCTGTCGCCATCTACGCGCGGGACATCGCCGCTCGTATGGGGCTGTCGGAAGAGGAGCAGCAGCTGGCACACCTGTGTGGTCTCGTGCACGACATCGGCAAGATCGGTCTTCCGCCGGGCCTGCTCGAGAAGCCGGGGGCTCTCACGCTCGCCGAGCGCCGGCAGATGGAAAAGCACTCCGAGATCGGCGAGCGGATCCTGGCCAAGGTCGAGGACTACGCGCAGATCGCCAAGATCGTCCGGCATCACCATGAGCGATGGGACGGTCACGGATACCCTGACGGTCTTGCGGGAGAGGACATTCCGCTGATCTCACGCATCATCGCGGTCGCCGATGCCTACAACGCCATGACCTCCGACCGCCCCTACCGCGACGCTATGCCGAGCCGTGTGGCGCGCATGCGGTTGGCGCAGGGGGTGGAGTCCCAGTTCGACACCGCAGTGGTGGCAGCCTTCGAAGCGGTCTTGGCGGGCGCCAGCGAGGACTATCGCCAGGCCTGCCGCGCCGACTTCACCTTGGACGAGCAGGACCGCTACTCCCTCACCGACAAGGAGCTGGTCGGCGTGCCCGCAGCTGAAGTGGCGTAGGCTAGTCCTGCTCTCTCTCGAGAGCCCGTAGGATGGCCTCCGTCCGCGAGCGGACGCCCAGCTTCTCGTAGATGTGGCGCAGGTGGACCTTCACAGTCGCCTCGCTGATGAACAGTGCCTTGGCGAGCTCTCGGTTGGTGAGGCCCTGTGCCAAGAGCTCGAGGACCTCCTCCTCTCGCCGCGACAGGGCCACCTGATCCATCGAAATGAAAGTTCCTGGAATCCGTAGCCCGACGGAGCGAGCAAGGCCTTGATCGTGACTGTTGGCAAGAATCCTCCTGAGCACCGTATGATTCGACTCCTGCACAGCCAAAAGCTTCAGAACGCTAGGGCACGCACGATACGCGGCGACAAAACTATCCACATTGCCAATCTCTAATGAGATACGAAACGCATCTTGTACTACTTCATTCGCTTTTGTATCGTCACGTGCGATCGAAATTACAGCTTTTGTCCACGGCACGAGGCCAGCAACCTCGGCTCGTTGAGTAATGTTTTCAGCTCTAGCGATTGCTTCAGTTGCCTCGCTTAGTCGACCAGCGCATGCCAAGGCGAGCGACCACCATGCGACATATTCTCCTTCCATTCCCTTTGTCGATGTATGATGATGAAAGAAAGCAAGCGTCTCTAATGCTTCTTCCCACTTATGAAGAGAAAGGCAAAGTCTTAGCCGCACAGTACCGATGTTCATGAGGAGAAAGCCATCCTCCGGATTGGTGTTGCTTCTGAGTGCTTGATCTAGCAATACCGAGCAGCGCCTGAACTTCCTGAGTCCCCACATAGCAAGGCTTCTATAAACGTGTGCGTGAGGTATGACAAACGACAGACGATAAGTCTCAGCATGATGAAGTTCCTGGTCGGCTATTTGTAGCGCCTCGGAATACCGACCCGCAAGCGCGGCGGCGCTAGCGTAGGAATTGAGAAATGAAGACTGAACGAGAGGATCCTGAGCACGATCGACGAGCGGAGTAAGGGACCGGGCCGCGGCCGCGGCATCATTGAGACCGCCACGTAGTGCCGACAGGAGCAAGCGGCCGTTTGCGAGTCGAAGTTGGTCGTCGAGAGATAGCGTCGATTGACTGTCAAGCTCAGCGAGAGCGCTCTCGGCAGCCTCCTCGCGCTCCAGGGTGACCATGGCCAGAAAGCGGCCCCAGAGGGCCTGCCGGCGGTCGGAGTCGTCTTGGGCCACGTGGTGGGCCTGAGCGAAGTAGTCGAGGGCGATCTCGTCGCGGTAGGTGCGGTGAGCGCTGGAGCCGGCCAGGAAGAAGGCGCGGGAGGTTAACCGGTGGTCGGGGTGCAAGCGATGGGCGGCCTGGAGGGCGAGAGCCTCGGCTCGGGGGCTGTCGCCCTCGCGATAGGCAAGCTCGCTCTCGGCCAAGTCGATGACGGGAGCGGTGACTCTCTTGGCGGCGGCGAGCTCGACCCACCGGGCCAGGGTGGGGAGCCGGGCATCGAAGAGGAGGCGCGGCAGGGCGGCCTCGAACAGCTCCACCAGCAGGCCGGTATCGAAGAACCGCTCCAAGAGCGAGAAGGCCTCGTCCCAGTCCTCCCGCTGGACGTGGCTTCGGACGAGCCGCTCGATGAGCTCCGGGTCCCCCTCTCCGGCCGTCTCCTCGCGGAACTTCTCCTCCAGGAACGCCCGCAGCAGCGGGTGGATGTCGTAGGCGGCCGATCCCGCCGGCGTGAGAAAGCCCAGCCGTCCGGCCTCGGCGAGCACGTGCTCCGTTCTCGCTCCCAGCAGGGCCTCGGCCACAGGCACGCTCACCGTCGAGGACAGGGCCAGGCGGCACAAGGCGCGCTGCACGTCGGGGGCTGCCGCCTGGTACAGCTCCTCGGCGAAGTACGTGTAGAGCGCCTCGGGTAGACTGCCCTCGGGCACGTCGAAGTCGTCCGTCAGGGCGGCCAGGCCGATGACGGCCGGCCAGCCGTCGGCCAAGGCGACGAGGCCGCTCGCTTCGCTTCCCCTGCGGTGGGCGAGCACCTGCTCCGCCTCCTCCTGGCTCATGGCCAGCAGGCTGCGACCCATCTCGTAGATCTCGCCGTACAGCAGCCTCCTGGTGGTCGCCCAGCTGGGCCGCTTGCGGGTGGCGACAAACAGCCGCAGCGGCGACAAGGAGAGGACCCGGGCCACGAACCGCTCGGAGTGGGGCGACTCGCAGGCGAAGTGGTAGTCGTCGAAGGCCAGCCATGCCTCGTCCGGCCACTCGGCCAGGTCCTCGGCCAAGAGCTCAGCCAGAGGCTCCACGTCCTGCTCGGGGGTGCCGGTAGCGCGGAGGCGCTCGCCCATCCTGCGCCCCGCCCCCGGCACCACCTGGCTTGTCACCCGGGCCAGGCCGACGGCTAAGGCGGCCACGTCCGCAGCCGCCCGCGTGCCCCGGTACCAGCCGTGGCGCCGCGACGCCAGCCACTGGCGGGCGAGGGTGGTCTTGCCGTAGCCGGCTGGGGCCACGAGCATGATGATCCGGGCCTGGGCCTCGTCCAAGAGGCGGGTGAGACGGGGGCGCTCGATGATGTAGTTGCGCCCAGCCTCCAGGATGGCCTGCGTGTCGGTGCCCATCTCGTCCGCTTGAGGCACGTCCCTTGGGGGCGAACCGTACAAGCTGGACGGCCGAATTTCGAGCAGCCCGGTGCCTACGGCCAAGAGGTCGGCCGCAGGCACCGGGTACCCTCAGCGGCCGCGTCCGGCCCGGACCGAGCTGAGCGTGGCTGCCAGCGGGTCCTCGCCGGTCACGGCTCGGTAGGCCGCCGGGATCTGGCGCCGCCGCGTCACGCCGAGCTTCCGCCGCAGGGTGTCCGCATGGGCCTTCGCCGTCCTCGGCGAGATGCCCAGGCGCTCCCCCACCTCCTCATTGGAGCAGCCGGCGGCGATCAGCTCGACCACCTGGCGCTGGCGGTCGGTGATCCTCGGGATGGCGCTCTTCAGGGCGTCGTACATGGCACGACGGTAACGGCCCCGGCGCCGCCCGGCTATTCACCGGAAGACGTATCTTCGCCGTTTACGCCGCCGTCCGAGACGCTCCGGGCAGGAAGGACGCCTCATGGCCGCGAGCATTGGCCCGGAGAAGCTCCTCCTCGTCCAGGGCGCCGATACGGAGGAGGAGCTCGAGCTCGTCGCGTAGATGGGTGCGCATCATCTCCGGGCCGTCGGTGGCGATGGTGAAGGGTACGCCGTGCTCCACCAACCGGCGGATGGTCTCGCGCAGCTCCTCCTCTCCCGCCAGCGCCTTGGTCAGCAGGTTGGACGTAGGGCAGATCTCGAGCACGATGCCGGCGCTGCGGAGCGCGGCCATGAGCTCCCGGTCGTGAGCGGCGAGGATGCCGTGGCCGATCCGGTCGGGACGGAGGGTGTCGACGACCTCGCCCAGCTCCTCCAGGCCGTACGCGCCGCCCTCCTCGCCCACGTGAATGGTCACCCCCAGGCCCGCCTGTCGGGCGGCCTCCACCAAGGGGGCGAGGTCGCGGTAGGGGTAGCGCCGGCCGCCGGGACGGGGCCCGGCCATGTCGATGCCGACGATGCCCCGCGGCGCCCAGCGGATGGCCTTCTCGACGATGACCTCGTTCTGGCGGACGGTGAAGGTGCGGTCCATCATGAGGATCAGGCCGGCCCGCACCTGGGGGTACTCCAGGGACGCCCGGTCGAGGCCGCGGACGGCGGCCAGGATAATGTGGTCGAGATCGCGCTCGCCGCCCCGGTTTCGCTTCATCGGGTTGAAGCGGACCTCCAGGGTGGTGATGCCTTGGGAGCGGTAGGCGCCGCCGATGGTGGCGTGCACCGCCCGCTCGACGGCGAGAGGGCTGGACTGGATGAGCTCCGTCCAGTGGTAGATGGCATCGAGAGCCTCCAAGCCGTCCACTCCGCCCGGCGCGGGCACAGTCACCAGTCGCTCGAAGTCCCAGTAGTCCTTCGCCGGCAGGGCGATGCCCTGCTCGTGAGCCAGGCTCCACATGATGTCGGGAGCCACCGAGCCTCCCAAGTGGGTGTGGAGCTCGGCCAGGCCGCCCCGGAGCTCCACCGTCATCCCCTCGCTGCCCCCGGCGCCCCGGTCCCGGCCCGGCATCGCCGGTCGGCGGGAGGCGAGGCGGCGCGAGCGGCCGCCCGATGGATGCTCAAGCCCCCCATCTCCCTCATGCAGCCGGCGCGCTGGCTCACGGGAGCCGATCCTACTCAGCCTACGAGCGTGCTCAGCCAAAGAGCATGGCCCCAGCGGACGGGGATCGTAGACTTGGCCCGTGAAGGTCGGCATCGTGGTGCCCTTCTCCTGGTCCTTTCCCGGCGGGGTCGTGGAGCACGCCGAGAACCAGGCTCAGGCCCTCCGCGACCTGGGGGTGGATGTGCGGCTGATCATGGGTAACGACCCGCCCGGCGCCTTTACCCGCTTCCTCCACCCCCGCTTGGGGCGTCATGGAGAGCCGCCCCCGCACGTCATCCCGGTGGGCCGGTCGGTGATCGTCCCCGCCAACGGCTCGCTGCCCAACATCGTGCTCACGCCGGCCATGCCCTTCCGCCTGCGGCGGCTCTTCGATCGGGAGCGGTTCGACCTCCTCCACCTTCACGAGCCGATGACGCCGACCATCTGCGTCACCGCCCTCATCCTGGCCCGCTGCCCGGTGGTGGCCACCTGGCATGCGGCCGGGGCGCTCCGCTGGCACCGGGTGGGACTCCCCATGTGGGGGTTTCTCATGGACCGCATCGACTACCGCATCGCCGTGTCGGAGCAGGCCCGTGACTCCGTGCGCCGGTGGCTGCCGGCCGAGTACGAGGTGATCCCGAACGGCGTGGACATCCCGGCCGAGGTCGATGCCGGCGGGCGCGACCAGCGGGTCGTCTTCATCGGCCGTCACGAGCCCCGCAAGGGACTCCCGGTGCTCCTCCAAGCCTGGCCTGAGGTGCGCCGGCGCACGGGAGCGCGGTTGCGGGTGATCGGCGCCGACCCCTTGGCTGTGCGCCTCCTCCTCACCCGCCTGCGGGTGCCCGAGGACGGGATCGACGTCCTCGGCTGGGTTACGGACGGCCGGCTGACGGAGGAGCTACAGCGGGCCAAGGCTCTGGTCGCCCCCTCGGTGGGGAACGAGAGCTTCGGCATGGTGCTGACCCGAGCCTTTGCCTCGGCCACCCCGGTGGTGGCGTCGGACATCGCCGGCTATCGGGCAGTGGTGACCGAGGAGACGGGAATCCTCGTCCCTCCCGGCGATCCCGCTGCCCTCGTGCGAGGGGTGGCTGCCCTGCTCGCCGATGAGGATCGGCGGCGGGCCATGGGGGCGGCGGCCCGGGCGCTCGCCCGGGCCCGGTACTCATGGCAGGACGTGGGCCGGCGGCTGCTCGGGGTGTACGAGCTCGTGCTGCGGCGGGCCCAGGCGCAAGGCCGGTGAGGCTTCCCCCCGTCCTCGCTAGCCCCTGGGCGCGGCTGGGCTTGGCGGGCGGGCTAGTCGGGGGCGTGGGAGTGGCGGTCTACTTCGGCGGGCCCGACTGGGACGAGGCGGGACGGGCTTTCCAGGCGGTGCGCTGGGAGTGGGTGCTGGCCGCCGTCGGCGGCGACCTCCTGGCGGTGGTTGCTCGGGTGCTGGCTTGGCGGACGGTCATCGGCCAGGCTCTGCCCACGCCCCATCCGCCCTTCGGGCACGTGTTCTCGGCCTTCTCCGTGGGTCTCATGGCCAACGCCACCCTGCCCGGCCGGGTGGGCGAGCTGGCCCGGGTGGCCGTGCTCGTCCGCCACATGCCCGGCCGCCGGGGCGCCTGGCCCACCCTGGTGGGGAGCGTCGTCGCCCACCGCGTGTTCGACCTGTTCCCGGTGGCGGCGCTCGTCGTCTGGGTGTTGGCCACGGCCCGGCTTCCTCAGTGGGCGGTGACCAGCCTGGCCGTCTTGTTTGTCCTCGGCGGAGGCCTCTTCCTCTTCGCCCTCCTCTCGGCCCGCCACCACCACCGCAGCCACTTGGACGGCTTGGGGGCGGCGCGGCGGCTGGTGATCATGATCAGGCACGGCCTGGGGGTGCTGCGCCGTCCGGCGGCGGCCGCGGCGGCGGTGTGGTTCCAGCTCGTCGGTTGGCTCTGCCAGCTTCTGGCCGTGTGGACGGCCATGCGGGCGTTCGAGATCGACCTCGACCTGGCCGCCGCCGGGCTGGTGCTGGTGCTCATGAACGTGGCCACCGTGCTTCCCTTATGGCCGGGCAACGTGGGGCTGCTCCAAGCGACCATCGCCCTACCTCTTATGGAGTACGGCATTCCCTACGCCAGGGGCTTCGCCTTCGGGATCGGCCTCCAGGCCATCGAGGCGTCGGTGGGGGTGGGATTCGGCCTCCTCTTCCTGGGCCGCGAGGGCTTGTCGTTCGCCGCCCTGCGGCGGATGCCGCCTGCCGTGGAGGCAGACGAGGTGCTGGCGGCCGAGGCCGGCGTGGACGGACTCGCCCCGGAGGCGCAGGGTGCGGGTGCTCGTCTGCCCGGCTAGCCTCAAGGGCGTCCTCACCGCCCGTCGGGCGGCGGCCGCTCTTGCCCAGGGGCTGCGCCGGGGAGGCGCAGAGGCGGTGGAGCTGCCGGTGGCAGACGGGGGCGAGGGAACTCTGGAAGCCCTGTACGCCGCCCGTGGCGGAACCTGGCGCCGGGCTCAGGTGCCGGATGCCTTCGGCCGCCGGCGGCGGGCGGTGTGGTTGTCGCTGCCGGACGGTACCGCCGTTGTCGAGTCAGCTCAGGCCGTCCCCCTCGATCCCTCCCGGCTCGACCCCATGGCCGCCTCCAGTCGCGGCCTGGGCGAGCTCCTTTTGGCCGTGGGAAGACCGCCGAGGCTGCTTGTCGGCCTGGGCGGCACGGCTACGGTCGATGGAGGAGCCGGCCTGCTCCAGGTGCTGGCAGAGCTCCCGGCTCCCACCCGCGTCGCCTGCGATGCCCTCGTCCCCTTGCTCGACGCCGCCCGTCTGTTTGCGCCGCAGAAGGGGGCGACCCCGGAGCAGGTGCGGGCGCTCGAGGCTCGTCTCGCCTCCCTGGACGAGCTGCGTCCCTACGCCCACCTGCCCGGAGCGGGCGCGGCAGGAGGGCTGGGGGCTGCCCTAGCCGCTCTCGGGGCCGAGCTCTGCCCGGGGGCCGACCTGGTGCTGGACGAGATCGGCTTCGACCCGACCGGGTTCGACCTGGTAGTTACCGGCGAGGGGCAGGTCGACCCCACCACGACCACGGGCAAGGCGCCGGGCAGGGTGGCAGCCCGTTGCGCCCTGGCCGGCGTCCCCTGCGTCGTCTTCGGCGGCCGGGTCTTGGCCTCTGTGGACGGCGCCGAGACAGTGGCCCTGAGCGGCGATCCCGCTCGCGCCTGGGACGACCTGGTGGAGCTGGGGAGGCGCCTGGGCGCAGGCCCACGGCCGCGGCTCCGCTGAGGGACGTCGGCACCGCTCCCCTCGCCACTCCCTCCGGGCGCCTCACCGGCGCCGGCAGGGTCGGAGTCTACGCCGGCGGGCGGGCTGCTTGCGCCCGCCGGGCCAGCTCCTCCACCTTGCCCTCGGCCGTGTCGAGCATCTCGCGGCAGCGCCGGTACAGCTCCTCGCCCCGCTCCCACAGGGCGATGGCCTCGTCCAATGGCACGGCACCTCCCTCCAGCCGCTCCACGATGCGGCGCAGCTCGCCCTCGGCCTCTTCGAAGCCCATCTCCTCGGTCACGCCCGCACCTCCTCCACGCCGGCGGCGAACCCCCCTTGGGCCAGCTCCACCTCCACCCGATCGCCCACGGCCAGAGCCGCCGCCGACCGGACGAGCTGGCCGCTGCTGCGGACGATGGCGTACCCGCGGTCGAGCGTCGCCCGCGGCGACAGGGCGCGCAGCCGGGCCGCCGCCAGCTCCACCGCCGCTCGTCGGCGCTCGACCAGGAGACGGCTGGAGGCGCGGAGTCGGTCGGCAGTCCGCTCCAGGCGCTCCCGGTGCCGCTCCACTGTCCGCCGGGTACCCCGCTCCAAGCCCAGCCGCAGCCGCTCCAGCGTCTGGAGGAGCTCGTCCAGATCGGGGACGACGAGGCGGGCGGCGGCGGTGGGGGTGGAGGCCCGGGCGTCGGCGGCCAGGTCGCACAGGGGCGTGTCCTGCTCGTGGCCTACCGCCGACACCACCGGCACCGGACAGGAGGCCACCGCCCGTACCAGCCGCTCGTCGCTGAAGGGGAGCAGGTCGTCGAAGCTGCCGCCGCCGCGAGCGAGGATGACCACGTCCACCTCCGGCTGGGAGGCCACCGCCGCCAGGGCGTCGGCCACCTCCGCCGCCGCCCGCGGGCCCTGGACGTAGGTCTCGGCCACGAGCAGCCGGGCGGGCGGGAAGCGGGTGGTGACGGCGGTGATGACATCACGCTTGGCGGCGGCGTCGTTGCCCGTGACGAGGCCGACTCGGCGGGGAAACCGGGGCAGGGGACGCTTGCGCTCCGGCGCGAACAGTCCCTCGGCGGCCAGCTTCTGGCGCAGGCGCTCCAGGGCGGCCAGGTGCTGCCCCAGCCCGAACCGCTCAATGGCCAGGGCCCGCAGCCGGAGCTCGCCCCGGCTCTGCCACAGCTCGGCCCGGCCGAGGACGTGCACCCTCTCCCCCTCGCCCAAATCGAGGTGGAGGGCATCGAATCGGGCCTTGGTCATGACCGCCGCCAGGCAGGCGCCGTCGCCGGGGTCCTTGAGGGTGAAGAACACGCTCCGCCAGCGCTCCTGCCGGCGGAGCTCGGTCAGCTCCCCCTCCACCCACACGCTGGGCAGGCGCTGAAGCCAGTCGGCCACGCCCCGGTTGAAGGCGGAGACCGTGTAGACCCGGCGGTCGCCGTACCGGATTGCCTCCACCTTGGCCACCAGCAGATGGTAGGCGGCGGCGGCCGACGGCGGCGCCGTGGTGGCGCTAGAGGAGGATCTCGGCCGCCAGCTCCGGCCGGCAGCCCTGCTTGAGGAGCTCCACGGCTTGGTGGAGATCGGCGTTGGAGTGGGCCAGACGCTCGGCCAGGGGCAGGGGATAGCCGGCCTCGATGAGGACGTGCAGCCGCCAGCTCTCCACCTTGAGGCGCTCGCTGAAGTCCGGCTCGGCGATCTGGGTCATCTCGCTCACGCGTACCCTTGGTTCGTGCCTTCCTAGACGAACCCTGCCGGGGGGAAGTTGGCGTCCTAAAGAAACCTTTACGAGCCTACGTGCCGGAGCTCCGGCCGGCCGCTCCCAGCCGCGCCCAGTGCTCTGCCAGCGCCCGCTCCCCCTCGCGCACGAAGGCAGCCACCGTCCGCTCGAGCTCGCGCTGGAGGCGCTTGGCCGCCTCCTCCCGGGCGGCCTTGATGGCCTTGTCGAATTCAGCCGCCGCCAGCTCGACCAAGCGGGCCGCCTGCCGCTCGAGAGCACGGCCCAGCCGCTCCACCTGGCGCCGCTCCAGCTCGGCGAAGGCCGCCGTCAGCCGGGCGGCGGCCTCCGCCTCCTCCCGCTCCAGCTGCTCCCGCAACTCCCGCTCTCGGCGGCGCAACCGCTCGGCCACCTCGTGCAGGGCCCGGCGGCGCTCGGCGCCAAGCTCCTCCAGCTCGGCGGTGGCCGCCTCGATAGCTCCTTTGGCAGCGGCTTCCACCTCCTCGCGCAGATGGGAGACGGCCGTGCGCTGCTTCTGCGTCTCGGCGGCCAGGGCCTGGCCCTCCTCGGTCAGGCGCCGCTCCACCTCGGCCAGCCGCTGCCGCAGCTCCTCCTCCAGGCGGCTGATCTGGGCCTCCACGTCTGCCCGTACCCGCTCCAGATCCCGGGTCCACGCTGCCAGCCGCTCCTCCATCCGCTTCTGCGCCTGGATGAGGCGCAAGGAGTACTCGGCCGCGGCCGCCTCCTCCCGCTGGGCGAGCTCCCGGCGCCGCTCCTCTCCCAGCCGGCGGGCCTCCTCGGCCAGGGCAGCCGTGAGCTCGGCCCGGGCCACGGCCAGGGCCCGCTTGAGCTCGGCCGCTCGCTGCCGGTACTCCTCCTCCACCAGCGCCTGGAGCCGGGCCCGCTCCTCCTCCAAGGCGGCCATCTCCGAGCGGAGCCTGCGTCGCATTAGGGCCATCCTACGTCCTCCATCCGCACGAGGACGAGGGCCAGGGCGAGGGCTACGGAGGCGGCGGCGAGGGCGCGGAGGGCGTCCTCGGCGGCCCGGGTGAGGAGGTCGCGGTCGACGGGTAAAGCCTTCCCCCCGTGCAGCTCGACGGCGCCGGAGACGCCCACCGCCTGCCGACGCACGGTGCGCACGTGGGCGGACAGCCGGCGCTGGGCGTAGGAGAGGAGAGCGGCTCCCGCGGCCGCCGTCACCGCCTCGATCCCCACCTGCTCGGCGGCGGCGAAGTAGCCGGTGAGCAGGGGAAAGGCCCCCCAGGCGAGGCAGAACCAGGCATCGGTGTGGAAGCGGCCGCCGAAGAGCTCCAGGTTGTAGGCAACGGCGATGAAGCCCCCGAAGGCTACGAACGGCGCCAGCCACGGCGTCCAGCGGGTAGCGGCGACGGCGCCGATGGTCACCGCCGCGGCGATCGAGGAGGCGGCCAGCCCCCACAGGGCCCAGGCGGGGATGCGGGTGCGGAGGGGGCGTCCTTGGAGCTCGTCCAGGGCATGGGCGCCGATGCCGAGGGCGAGGAAGAAGGCAGCCAGGGCCGGCCCCAGCCGCTCCGGCCGCCACGCGGGGGCGAGGCACGCCCCCACGACCACGTAGCTCAGGTGCCAGAGGGTGTAGGGAGGGTGGAGCAGGGTCAGGTAGTCCCGCCAGCCGCCGGGGGCAAGGGCGTAGAAGGCGGGTCTCGTCTGCTCGGTCATGCCCGTCGTCCCCAGATCACGATGGCGCCTCCCAAGCTCATACGGCGGAAGCGGAGGTCGCGGATGCCCGCCTGGCGCCACAGCTGGAGCTGGCGGTCGAGCGGGTAGCTTGCCCAGAAGGCGCGGATGCTGCCGCCCAGAAAGCGGCCCACCTCGCCCCAGGCGGAGGAGACCAGGCGGCCGATCCCGGGGAGCACGAGGCGCACGTACAGCTCCCACAGGGGCCGGGCAAGGCCGTGGGGAAGGGCAAACTCGAGCGAGGCGACGGTACCTCCCGGCCGGACGACGCGGGCCAGCTCTCGCAGGGTGGCTGCCGGGTCGTCCACGTAGCGGAGGAGGTAAGTGAAGGTGAGGGCGGCGAAGCTGCCGTCGGGGAAGGGGAGCCGATCGGCGTGGCCCTGCACGAGCTCCACCTGGGGGGGAAGGCGCCTTCTCGCCACGGCCAGCATGTCGGGGCTCTGGTCGAGGCCCACCACTCGGCAGCCGGTGCGGAGGAGCTCGGCGGCCACCGCCCCCGTACCGGTGGCCACGTCCAGCACCCGGTCGTCGGCGCCGACGGGGACGCAGGAGACGAGAAAGCGCCGCCAGCGGGGATCCTGGCCGAGGGACAGGAGGGCGGCGTAGCGGTCGTAGGTGGGGGCGAGGGGGGCAAACAGGGCCAGAGCCTGCCGTCGCCGCTCCGACATCGCCTCCACCGCCCGAGTCTAAGCTTGACCGGTGGGGCTGAGCGAGGAGCTGGAGCGGATCGCCCAGGCGGCCCTCGCCTTCGCAGCGGCCGGAGAGGGGCTGGCGGCGGTCCTTCCCTGCGAGCCGGCTGCCGGTCTGCGCGTCTACCTGTGCGCCTTCGAGGGGGCCGGGAGGCGGAGCTGGATCGCCCTGCACGGAGACGGGCAGCCTGTGCGGGATCGCCGGCTCGTTCGCGACGCCGCCTCCATCGCCGCCCTGTGCGAGCTGGCCGAGGAGCGGGCGGGGGGCGGCGACCTGCCCGCGCTCCGTGCCCGACTGGCCGAGCTGCGCGCCCGGGAGCAGGTGGAGGGAATCGAGGAGGCGGAAGCGGCGGCCGCGGCCTTGCAGGAGGCCATCATGACGCCGCCGCGGGTCGCCTCTCTCGCCTACCTCGATCGCCTGGGGGGCGCCGCCCGGGAGCTGGAGCGGGCCCTGGGCGAGATCGGCCGCTCTCCCTTCGCCGAGGCCATGGCCCAGGGAGCAGCCGCCGTGGAGGGGGTGACCGCCGAGGTCGAGGCCGGCTACAAGCTGAAGCTGGCCTGAGAAGCGGGGCTGGTTGCCGGCGCAGGCTCCGCCCCCGCGCCCGAGCCCTCGGCCGGGGAGGCGTCCTGCCGAGCCGGGATGAGCCCTCCCGTCGCTACTTGACGATCATCACCGGGCAGGGGGCGTGGTGGGCGACGCGGTCGGCGGTGGAGCCGAGCAGGTAGTCCTGGAGAAAGTGGCCCTTGTGGCCGACGACGACGAGATCGACCTGGCGCTCCCCGGCATAGCGGACGATGAGCTCGGCAGCGTGGCCTGCCTGGATGTCGACGTGCAGGTCGATGCCCGCCTCCCTCGCTTGCTCACGGGCCAGGCGGGCGAGACGGGAGAAGAAGGCGTCCTTCTCCCGCTTCACCTCCTCCACCTCGCCGACGGTGGCGGCGTAGGCGGGGAGCTTGCCCTCCACGGCGAGGGCGGTCAAGGTGGCCCCCGTCAGCTTGGCGAGCTCGATGGCCGTCTCCAGCGCCTTCTGGCCCCCCGGGCTGCCGTCGATGGCGACGAGGATGCGCTCAAAGGGCATGCGGCCTGCCCCCCGGCGCGACCTCGTCCCTGGGCGTGTCGAGGAGGGAAGCGCTGTAGGCCAAGACCCGGCGGGGGACCCCTTGATAGGCGGGCAGGAGCATGTCCTCCACGGGGGTCGTCGGCCTCGTGGGGGAGGAAGCCCTCCGCCCCGTGGTTCCCCGGTCAAGACTGGTCGATAACGGACCCCTTGGCACCGGTTGACGTTGGATTCTCTCCACGGCGAGCCCATAAGAGTCTGGCTCTTCTCGGTCGGCCGCGCCAGGGCTACTCGCCGTCGTAGCGGGCGTGCGGGCATAGAATCGCGGTACGGCGATGGGGCCCGCCGACAACCGCCGCTCCTGGCTGATGGCCCCTACCGACTGAGCGGAGGTGCAGGCTGCGCCGGTGGCGGACATCTTCAGCTACGAGATCGTGGAGGGACTGTCCCCGAGATCGCGAGGGACTGTCGCTGCCAGGGTGAGATCGTGGAGGGACTGTCCCTGCCGGGGTGCTCGCTCTGCCGACTGGCTGCCCGCAGCGACGAGCGCTGGATGGACACGTTCTTCCGGGAGGGCTTTCGGGCTCGGGAGCTTCGGCTGCGCTTCTACGCCGCGGGAGGCTTCTGCCACCGGCACGCGTGGCTCCTCCACGATCGGGCAGCGCAGGCCGCTCAGGGAGCGGTGATCGCCGACGTGTACGGCAAGCTGGGCGACCGCCATCTCCAGCGCCTGGCGGAGGCGGCGCCCGCTCTGGGACGGCGGCGGCGTCGCCGCCGGCTGCTCGCCCGGGCTGATCGTTGCCCGGCCTGTGTCGAGGCCGAGGGGGCGCTGGAGCGGGGCGCCTACTTCCTGGCTCAGGCCTTGCGCGAGGAAGCCCTGCGGCGCCGCTACGCGGGCGGTGACGGCCTCTGCTTCGTCCACCTGGAGGACGCGGTGGCGGAGGCGCGCCGGGTCGCTCCCGAGGTCGCCTGCTTCTTGCTGGACGATTGGCGACGGAGGCTGGCGCAGGTGCGCGACCGCCTGGCCGAGTACGACCGCAAGCGCGACTACCGCCGGGCGGTCGAGCCGCCCGGCGACGAGCAGGGCTCGTGGACGGACGTAATCCGCCTCTACGTGGGCCCGAAGAGCCGGCGGTGATCGTGGTCGACGTCCCCGGGCGCGGCCGGCTCGAGCTCGAGCATCTGCTCCTCGACGTGAACGGCACCCTCAGCGACCGAGGTCGGCTCCTCCCCGGCGTGGTCGCTCGCTTGGGCCGGCTGCGAGAGGAGCTTGCGGTGAGGCTCGTGTCGGCCGATACCTTCGGATCCCTGGCGCCGACGGCGGCACGACTGGGGCTGGAGGCGGTGACGGCGCCGGACGGGGAGGAGAAGCGGGCTCTAGTCGAGCGGCTGGGGGCAGGGCGGTGCGTGGTGGTCGGAAACGGCGCCAACGACGCCGCCGCGCTGCGGGCGGCCGGGCTCGGCATCGCCGTCCTCGGGCCGGAGGGAGCGAGCGCCGAGGCTCTACAGGCGGCAGACATCGTCTGCCGGACGATTTTGGAGGCTCTCGACCTCCTCCTCGATGAGCGGGCCCTGGTGGCCACGCTCAGGCGCTGACAGGTAAGCCGCGGCTGCTATCCTGGCGGCTGCGCGATGAGGCTCGCGCTCAACTGCCCCTTCCGGGGCTGATGGCCTCTAGCTGAAGCGAGCTGAAGGCGATCCTGGAAGGAGGGCGCGGTTGAGCGATGTGGCGGTAGCGGTGGTGCTGGCGGCGGCGATGCTGCTGGCAAGCACGGTCTCGGTCGAGCTGGGTGTGTCCGTGGCCCTCATCGAGCTTGCTCTGGGCGTGGTCGTGGGCAACGCCTTCGACCTGTCCGCACCCGGCTGGCTCGTCCTCATTGCCTCTTTCGCCGGCATCGTGCTCACCTTCTTAGCCGGGGCCGAGGTGGACGTGGGCCAGTTCCGGCGGGACTGGCGGGCGAGCCTGTCCATCGGGCTCGCCTCCTTCTTCGCCCCCTTCGCGGTGGCCGGCTTGTTCGCCTACTTCGTGCTCGGGTGGGAGCGACAGGCTGCCGAGATCGCCGGCATCGCTCTCTCCACCACCAGCCTGGCGGTGGTGTACGCGGTCCTCGTCGAGACCGGCCTCAACGAGACCATCGTGGGCAAGCGGCTCATGTCGGCCACCTTCGTCACCGACCTGGGCACGGCGGCGGCGCTGTCCATCCTGTTCGTCAAGCCGACCATCTGGATCGTTCCCTTCGTGGCGGTGTCGGTGGCCCTCGTCGTCGGGCTACCGCGCCTTGCCCCCTGGTTCTTCCGGCGGTACGGGGACCGGGTGATCGAGCCCGAGATCAAGCTCGTCTTCGCTGCCCTGTTCCTCCTCATGTGGCTGGGCGAGCGGGCGAGCTCGCACGCCGTTCTGCCCGCCTTCGTCCTCGGCCTCGCCCTGTCCGGGCACTTCGCCCACCACCGCCTGGAGCAGCAGCGGCTGCGCGTGGTCGCCTTCGCCTTCCTGACCCCGTTTTTCTTCCTCAGGGGGGGAATGAACGTGTCCCTCGGCGCCCTGTGGGCCAACCTGGGGGTGCTCGCCCTCCTCTTTGCCGCCAAGATGGTGCCCAAGGTGGGGGCGGTGTACCCGCTCGCCCGCCGTTATGCCGCGCCCCACGCCGCCTTCACCACGCTCCTCATGTCCACCGGCCTCACCTTCGGCACCATCAGCTCGCTGTACGGGCTCAACGCCGGCATCATCGACCGCACCCAGTTCTCCCTGCTCGTCACCGTGGTGGTGCTGTCGGCCATCGTGCCCACGGTCATCGCCCAGCGCCTCTTCCAGCCCCATGCGGAGCTGGAGCGGGCGGGCGAGGCGGGGGAGCTAGAGACTGTGGCCGAGGCGGTGGCCGAGGAGGGGGCGGGCTAGGGGCGATGTCTTTCGAGCTTCCCGAGGGGACCCCGGTGGCCGTCGAGGTCGAGCTGGGGGAGGCCGAGCTGGCCGAGCTCCGGCGGCGGGCGGCGGGCGATGAGCTCGCGCCCGCAGAGGACGAGGAGCTTCTCCGCTACCTCGTCTACCTGGGGGCCGGGTACGTGGAGGCGGAGCGGACCATCGAGCGGGAGGAGTCTGTCGAGGCAGCGCACGCTGCCCTGTACGCGGGCTACGGCCAGGCGGGCGCGGCGAGGGCCGTCCTCCGCTTCCGCTACTGGGAGGCCTCCCGGCTGCACACGGCCCGGGGGCGGGCGCGGGCAGCGAAGGAGCTCGCGCACGCGATCTACGCCGACGCCACCCGCCGGATTGAGGAGGAGATCGAGGTTCGGGAGGAGCGGGCGCGCCGTCTGAAGGCTGCCCTGTCCGATGCGGATCGAGCTGCTGGAAGCTGACCTGGCCGAGCTGGAGGCGCTCGGGCTGACACCCCTCCAGGCGTTGCGGCGCGGCCTGCGCGAGCTGGGCCGTCGGCCCACGTACGGACGGTTGCGGGAGACCGGCGCCGACCGGCAAGCGCTGGAGGAGCTCGTCCACTTCTACGCCCAAGAAGTCGCCGACCTCCGCCGCCTGCGCTTCGCCTACGCCACCAGCGATCCCGACTTCGAGCGCTCGCGACAGCAGCATGAGGCCGTGGAGCGGGCCACCGCCGAGCTACGACGGCGGCTGCTTACCGAGCTGCGCGCCCGCCTGGAGACGGTGAGGAGGGAAGAGGAGGCCCTGGAGACGGCTCTTCGCGACCGCGGAGGAGACCCCGGCCGCATCGGGCCGCACGTTCTTCCCGAGCAGGCCATCGACCTGAGGGCCATGCCCTACCACGAGCCGCGGACGCCGCTCACGCTGTCGCCGCCCCCTGTCCCGTCCGGCCTGCTCCGCTGGCTGCGCTGGCGCCTTTCCCGCCGGGGCGGGCGAGGGGGCGGCGACAACCGCCCGACTGCCGATTCGGGCGCCGCTTGATCCCGGCCTCCGAGCGACAGGGATGGAGGGCACGGGGATGACCGAGCCTGGCGGCACGGCGGCGACCCCTGGGGCGCCGGGTCGGTGGTTGACGCCCGGCGTGGCTGGCGTCGGGCTGGCGAGCTTCCTCAGCGACGCCGGCCACGAGATCGCCACCTCGGTGCTACCGAGCTTCGTCACCAGCACCCTTCACGCCTCCGCCGGCGCCCTGGGGCTGATCGAGGGCATCAGCGATGCCCTGACCGGCGTCGCCAAGCTCGTTGGCGGCGCTCTCGCCAACGATGAGAGCCGCCGCCTGCGCATGGCCTCCGGCGGCTACGCCGTCACCGCCGCCGCCACGGGCGCCATCGGCCTCGCTACCGCTGCCTGGCAAGTCGGGCTCCTCCGCGCCACCGCCTGGATGGCTCGTGGTGTCCGCACCCCCGCCCGTGACGCCATGCTGGCGTCTCTCGCGCCTAAGGAGGCGTACGGCCGCGCCTACGGGCTCGAGCGCGCCGGCGACAACCTGGGAGCGGTGGCGGGCCCGCTCCTGGCCGCCGGGCTCGTGGCCTGGCTCGGCACCCGCCCGGCCATCTACCTATCCATGGCTCCCAGCCTGCTGGCGGCGGTGGCCATCACCGTTGCCGCCGCCGAGGCCCGCCGTCGGCGTCCCCCGGTCCGCCGTGCCTTCCGCCTCGAGCTCCGTGGGCTGGGCCGGGCCGGCCTGCTGCGCGCCATGCTGCCGGTGGCTGCCTTCGAGCTGGGCAACATGGCGGCGACGATCCTCATCCTGCGGGCGAGTACGTCCCTCCATGAGCACGGGCGCGCCGCCGCGGCGGCGACATCGGCGGCCATCCTCGTCTACTGCTTCCACAACCTCCTGGGCTCTCTCGCGGCCTACGCAGGAGGACGCTGGATCGACCGGGCCGGGCCCCGTTTCATCCTCGCTCTGGCGGCCACGCTCTACGCCCTGTCCTACTCCCTGCTCGCTCTTCCCGCTCCCTCCCTGCCCCTGCTCGTGGCCGCGTTCCTCCTTGCCGGCAGCGGCATCGGCCTGGCCGAGACGGCGGAGTCGGCGCTCGTGGCTGCGACCGTGCCGGCCCGTCTACGGGGCAGCGGGTTTGGGCTTCTCGGCGGCGTACAGTCGCTCGGCGACTTCGCCTCCTCGGCGGCGGTGGGCCTGCTGTGGACGACGGTCTCGCCCACCGCCGGATTCGCCTACGCCGCCGCCTGGATGGCGGTAGCGGCCCTAGCAGCGCTTGCCATCGACGATGGACGCTCGGCGGGCGAGCCGGTTGTTCGAGAGGGATGGTAGAAGCCTCCCCACATCCCCAGGGGAGGCGATGAGGCCCTGCCTGCGCCGCCCTCGGCTGATGGCCTCTGCCGATATCTACGGGGAGAAGGTGGAGGCCGTTGCGGTCAAAGGTGGACATCGGGCCGCGCGTCCGTGCCCGGGCAGGCGAGACGGGGCTGTCGGGCGTGGGCTGGCCGCGCCCTGTCCGTGGTACGAGGTAGGATGGATAGAAGGCGATGAGGCCCGCCTGAACCGCCGCCGAAGCGGCTGATGGCTTCTACCGATAGAGCCGGTGGAAGCTGATGACGCGCTTTCAGAGCATCCTCTTTGACCGAGCTGACGAGGACGTCGGCGTCGACGGCCGGGAAGAGCCGCCCTTCTTCGCCGATCTCAACCTCGATCAGGTGCTGGCGGCGCTCGTCGCCGGCCGCGAGGAGTACGACCTGGAGCCCTTCTTCTACGCCCCGCTCGGCGACGTTGGGGCCGTGCGCTACCGCCACCAGGTGCTCCGCGACTTGGAGAAGAGCGACGTGCGTGCCTCGGTACAGGCCTTCGCCCAAGCCATGCGCCGGATGCGCGAGCACCTAGCCCAGGCAGACAAGCTCTACTACCCGCGCCAGAAGCAGGCGTGGCTCTTGGACGCCGTCGAGATCTACTGCCAGGCCGTCCGCTCGCTGGCGGAGGAGCTGGAGCGGGTGGAGCTTCGGTCGCGTGGCTTCCGCGGCCTCCGCGACTACCTGACCGAGTACGTGACCAGCCGGCGCTTCCGCTCCCTGGCGGAGGAGACGGAGGCGCTGAAGAAGGCAGTGGCCGGGGTCCGGTACGCCGTTCGCATTCACGGCGCCCGGGTGACGGTAGGCCCGTACAACGGCGAGGCCGACTACAGCGCCGAGGTGGAGCAGACGTTCGCCAAGTTTCGGCAGGGAGCGGTCAAGAGCTACCTCGTCCAGCTCCCCGACTGGGTGGAGATGAACCACGTGGAGGCGCGCATCCTCGACCTCGTCGCCCGCCTGTACCCCGACGTGTTCGGGCCCCTCGGAGACTACTGCGCCCGTCACCGCCGGTACCTGGACAGCACCATCAGCCGCTTCGACCGGGAGGTGCAGCTCTACCTCGCCTATCTCGAGCTCTGCGACCGCTTGCAGGAGGCAGGCTTGCCGTTCTGCTACCCGTCCGTATCGGCCCGCTGCAAGGAGGTCGCCGTCGAGGACGGCTTCGATCTCGCCCTGGCCGGCAGGCTGGTGGCCGAGGGCCGGACGGTGGTTCTGAACAGCTTCTCCTTGCAGGGCCCGGAGCGGGTGATCGTTGTCACCGGCCCGAACAACGGGGGCAAGACGACGTTCGCGCGCATGGTCGGCCAGCTCCACTACCTGGCCAGCCTGGGCCTGCCCGTCCCGGCCCGGAGAGCGCGCCTGTTCCTGCCCGATCGGCTGTTCACCCACTTCCAGCGCGAGGAGGAGATCGAGACGCTGACAGGCAAGCTCGAGGACGAGCTCGTCCGCGCCCGTCACATCCTCGACCGGGCGAGCTCGAGCAGCCTCATCATCATGAACGAGAGCTTCAGCTCCACCACCCTCAACGACGCCCTCGTCGTCGGCAGCGAGGTGATGCGGCGGATCCTCGATCTCGGCTGCCTGGGCGTGTACGTGACCTTCGTCGATGAGATCGCCTCCCTCAGCGAGGCGACGGTGAGCATGGTGAGCCAGGTGGTGCCCGAGGACCCCACCCAGCGGACGTTCAAGCTGGTGCGCATGCCGGCCAATGGGCTCGCCTACGCCTGGGCCATCGCCGAGAAGTACGGCCTCACCTACGGCCGCTTGCTGGAGCGCATCGGCGCGTGAAGGTCTTCCTCCTCCACCGCGACCGGGACCTGGCGGTGAAACCCGGGCTGCGCGACCCGGTCTTGGCGGCGATGATGAGCGGCGACCTGCTCGCCATCGCCAACGTCAAGCGCAACCTGGAGCGGGAACGGCGGCTGGAGGAGCTGGCGCTGGCGGGAGCCGACGGCGCCCTGACCCAGGACCTCGAGCTGGAGACCCTGTGGAGGGCGATGGCGGCCGGGGACGAGTTCCTGTACGAGACGGCCAAGCGGGTGGCCCTGTCGATCCTCACCGATCCCGACGCCATCCGCTACCGCCAGCGGGTGCTCGCCGACTGCCTCCGCCACCCGGCGGTGGTGCGCCGGATCTACGCCCTGGCCCTGGAGGCCCTCGACAACGAGCGCCAGGTGGGCGGCCTCTGGCACAGGGCGGGGCCCGACCGGACGCTCAGCCGCTCGGTGCAGGTGCTCAAGCTCCACGTCGGCGTCCTCAGGCGCCTGCGACAGCTCGCCGAGGAACAGGCAGGGAGCTTCCGCTCGGAGGGGTTCACCCGCTTCTTCGCCATGCTGAGGGAGGAGCTCGGCGACGACTACCTGGGCGCCGTCGAGGGCCACCTGCGCGAGCTCGAGCTCAAGCGGGGCGTGCTCATGAGCGCCGAGCTCGGTAAGGGCTTCAAGGGCCGCGACTACACGGTGCGGAAGCCTCGCGACCGACGCTGGAGCGAGCGGCTGTCCTGGGGCCGGCGACCGCCGAGCTACAGCTTCACTATTCCCGCCCGCGACGAGGGCGGCTTCAAGGCCCTGGAGGAGCTCCGGGGAAGGGGCATCAATGTCGTCGCCGACGCGGTAGCCCAATCGGCCGACCATGTGAAGAGCTTCTTTGCCATGCTCCGGCTCGAGCTCGCCTTCTACCTCGGTTGCCTCAACCTCCATGCCCGGCTGGCCGAGAAGGGGGAGCCGACGTGCTTCCCCCAGCCGCTCCCCGCCGGGCAGCGGGCTCTGACCGCGGAAGGGATCTACGACGTCTCCCTGGCCCTCCACCTGGATGGGCCGGTCGTCGGCAACGACGTCCACGGCGACGGCAAGCTCCTGGTGATCATCACCGGCGCCAACCAGGGCGGAAAGTCCACCCTCCTGCGCAGCCTCGGCCTCGCCCAGCTCATGATGCAGGCCGGCATGTTCGTGGGCGCCCGGTCGTTTCGGGCCGACGTCTGCACCGGCATCTTCACGCACTACAAGCGCGAGGAGGAGGAGACCATGGAGAGGGGGAAGCTCGACGAGGAGCTCGCCCGGATGAGCGCCATCGCCGACGAGATCAGGCCCCGGGCGCTCCTGCTCTGCAACGAGTCGTTCGCCTCCACCAACGAGCGGGAGGGCGCGGAGATCGCCCGGCAGGTGGTGCGGGCCATGCTCGCCAAGGAGATCAAGGTCTTCTTCGTCACCCATCTGTACGACCTCGCCCACGGCTTCTACCGGCAAGGGTTGGACAGCGCCCTGTTCCTGCGCGCCGAGCGGCAGCCCGACGGCCGCCGCACCTTCCGCCTGGTGGAGGGCGAGCCGCTGCCCACGAGCTACGGCCAGGATCTGTACAAGCGCATCTTCCCTTCCCCGTCCGAGGCTGCCGCGGCGGCGCCCGGCGGGTAAGCCTGCCAGCCGAGCGGCGGGGATGCGCGTACTCCCCGACCGGCCTTGCTTTGCCCGCTACCCTGCCTGGGGATGGCCGAGGAAGGCGGGTTCGGGTTCTCGTTCGGGGGCGACCCCGAGGAGCTCCTGCGCGGGCTCCGCCAGTTCGCCGAGCAGCAGGCAGAGTCGGTGGCCGAGGCTCAGCGGGAGCAGTTTGCCACCCTGACCCTGAACACGGCCGTCGACCTGACGGCGGCCGCCCTGCGCCGCATCCAGGTGACAGGCTCAGTAGACGAGCAGGCTCTGGCCCTGCGCGACGCCATGCGGGTGCTCTTCCCGGAGGCGGTGGCCCTCGTCAGCGCCGCCCGCCAGGGATTCATGCGCGAGCGGTAGCGGCTCTCCAGCCGCCGGCGGCCGTGGGCGGCCGCCTGACGGTGCTCATGCTCAGGTCGGGCGGGGAGGAGCCGGCTTTCCCGCCACCAAGGCGAAGGCGGCCGGGACGCGGGGATCGTAGCGGCGGACGGGCGTGAGGGAGCGAAGCTCCTGCAAGCGGCGCACCGTCAACCCGGCGGCGGCGACGGCGGTGACCACCTCGCCGAGCTGCCACAGGCGCACCGCCCGGGGGGGACGGAGGCGGCTCCCCACCACCAAGGCGCCGCCGAAGTAGTCCTCCCGCCAGCGCAGCGACACCGGATCGAGGCAGGCGGCGGCCGGATGGAGGTCGTAGACGAGGAGAGTGCCCTCGGGTCGGAGGGCGGCTGCTGCCTCTCCCGCCCAGGCGGAGAGGTCGTGGAGGAAGGGGAGAAGGCCGCCGGCGACAACGAGGTGGAACCGCCGTCGGCGAAGCTGGAGGGGGAGCTCCTCCGGGTCAGCCTGGAGGAAGGCGATGTCGGGGAAGCGCTGCCGGGCGGTGGCGAGGAGCGGCTCCCACACGTCGATGGCGGTAACGAGGGCTCCCAGGGCAGCCAGATCGGCGCTCGTCTCCCCGGTGCCGCACATCTCGTGGAGGACGTGCCTGCCGCGCAGGTCGGGCAGGAGGGCGCGGATGGGCCCGGGGAGGCCAGGCCGCTCCACGGTGGCCTCCAGGCGCAGGCGGTGCAGCTCGTCCCAGGCGCGGCGGGCGGCCTCGTTAGGGTCCACTAGCGGATCTCAGCCCAGGGGAGCCCGGGATCGTCCACGGCCTCGGGATGGAGCAGGAAGGCGAGCAGCCGCACCCCGTCGGCCAGGCGCGGCCCGGGCCGCGACAGGTACGCGTTCGCGTCCACTGCCACCGCCGGGCAGGGGAGGTCGGGTAGTCGCGCCTCGGCTATCGTCCGGACGACGTCGAAGCCGCAGGGGGCGACGACTACGAGCTCGGGGCGTCGGGCCAGAGCCTCCTCCCAGGTGGTGGCGAAGGAGGGCTGGCCGGAGCGACCGAGCACCTCCTCGCCTCCGGCGATCTCCACCATGTCGGGAACCCAGTGCCCGGCGGCGTAGGGCGGGTCGAGCCACTCGCAGACGAAGACCCGCCGGCGGGAGCGTCCCGCCACCGCTCGGCGCGTCCGCTCGAGGGTCGCCTCCATCCGCCCGACCAGCGCCCGGCCGCGCTCGGGCACGCCCAGCCGCTCGGCCAGCGCCAGCACCGTCCTCTCGATGTCGGGAAGCGTGCGCGCGTCGAGGGAGACGAGCTCCGCCTCCACCGCGCACAGGGAGCGAACATCGCCGCTCGAGACGGCGCAGACCCGGCATAGGTCTTGGGTCAGGATGACGTCCGGCCGCAGGCTGTCGATGAGGTCGGCGTCCACGGCGTAGAGAGGAAGGCCGTCGGCCATCGCCTCCCGCACGGCCCGGTCGATGTCGAGGCTTGGCAGCCGGCGCGTGTCGACGCGGGAGTAGGCGACGACGGGAACGCTACTGATTCCGGGCGGCCAGTCGCACTCCTGGGAGCGACCCACGAGGAGGTCGGCGAGCCCGAGGTCGGCGACGATCTCGGTGGCGCTGGGCACGAGCGAGCAGATCCGCATGACTAGGCAAGGAGGGAGAAGCCCCCGTCGACGACGAGCGTCTGGCCCCTGATCATCTCCGCTTGCGGCGAGCAGAGGAAGCAGACCGCCTCGGCCACGTCGCGGGGCTCCACCAGCCGGCCGGCGGGTGTCCGTTGCCGGGCCCAGGCCACCATCTCCTCCCGGTTGGGGAAGGCATCCAGGGCCGCCGTCTCCACCACTCCGGCCGAGACGGCGTTGACCCGGATGCCCCGGGGAGCCAGCTCCACCGCCAAGTAGCGGACGGCGGCCTCCAGGGCGGCCTTGGAGATTCCCACCAAGACGTAGTTCGCCAGCACCCGCTGGGAGCCCAGGCTGGAGATGCCGACGATGGACGACCCCGGCGGCATGGAGGGGGCGGCGGCGCGGGTGAGCGACAGGAGGGCTCGGGCATTGGCGGCCAAGGTCCAGTCGAAGTGTCGGTCCTCGGTCTGGAGGGCCGGGCGGGCGACGCCGGTGGCGGCGTTGTGGACGAGCACGTCGAGGGGGCCCAGGGCCGCCACCTCCTGAGCCACCCGGGACGAGGCCACATGACCCCGCACGAGCACCGGCTCGGCGCCCAGGGCGCGGAGCTCGGCCGCCGCCTCCTCCGCCGCCCGGTCGTTGCGGAGGTAGCCGACGGCCACCCGGGCCGCTCCCAGCTCGGCGAACCGGCGGGCCACGGCCCGGCCGATGCCCCGCGAGCCCCCGGTGACGAGGACCGAGGCCCCCGCGAAGGAGGGGGTCATGGCCGGCGGGGAAGAGGACGGGAGGCGGGCGCCGAGCTGGGAACCCGGTCCCAGCCGAGGCGGGTGCGCGGCTCCAAGCCGCCCTCCTCGGCCTTGGAGGAGGCATGCCCCAGGCGATCGAGGAGGGCCATCCGCTCCTCGCCGTAGCGGCGGGTGGGATGGTCGGCGGGCAGCTCCTCGATGAGCTGGCGCACGCGTGCCCGAAGCTGGTAGGCGAAGTGGGGCGTGGCCGCGCCGATCAGCCGATCGATCTCCTCCCTGACGGGGTCGTGCACGCAAGGAAATCTAGTCCACCCGGGACGGCTGACCCCCGGTCAGCGCCGCCAGGCCGGTGGTCGACGGCGTCTGGGGACGGTGTCGGCGCGGGCCATCCCTCCCCGCCGGGGAGAGGGAGCCGATGACGGGCGCCCGGTACCCTCTAGCCTTCTTTCCATGTCTCCCCAGCGGCGCACCGCCCTCGTGTCGGTGGGAGCTGCCTGCCTCCTCATCGCCATCAAGCTGTCGGCGGGGGTTGCCTCGGGCAGCCTGGGCCTGGTGTCGGAGGCGGTGCACTCGGGTACCGATCTCGTGGCCGCGCTCCTCACCTTCTTCGCCGTCGGCTACGCCGGCCGCCCGGCCGACCGCGGTCACCCCTACGGCCACGGCAAGGCCGAGCACCTGGCGGCGCTGGCGGAGGCGTCCGTGCTGGCCGGCATGTCGCTGGCAATTGCCGGCCTGGCGGCGGCTCGGTTGGTCGGGGCCGTGCACATCGAGGTGGAGCCCCGGTGGTGGACCTTCCTCGCTGTCGGCGCCGTCATCGCCGTCGACCTCTCCCGCACCGCCGTGTCCCTGCGGACCGCCCGCCGGTATCGGAGCGCTGCTCTCCTCTCCAACGCCCTCCACTTCGGGAGCGACCTAGCCGGCACCCTGGCGGTGCTGGCCGGCTTGGTGGCTGCTGCCGCCGGATGGCCTCAGGGGGACTCCATGGCCGCCCTGTTCGTGGCCGCCCTGGTGGTCAGCGCCGCCCTCCGTCTCATCCGCCGCAACGTGGACGTGCTCATGGATCGGGCGCCGGCCGATGCCACCGAGGCGGCCCGGCAGGCTATTCGCGAGCAGGTGCCGGGGGTCAGCCTCCGCCGGCTGCGGCTGCGCACCGCCGCCGCCCGGCACTTCGTGGACGTGGTCATCGGCGTGCCGCCGGGGGCGCCCGTGGCCCAGGGCCACGCCGCCGCCGACGCCGTGGAGGAGGCGGTGGCCCGGGTGCTGCCGGGAGCGGATGTGGTCGTGCACGTGGAGCCGGAGCCGGCGACGGAGGCGGAGCTCCGGGAGCGGGCTCACGCAGCCGCCCTGCACGTCCCTCGGGTGCGGGAGATCCACAATGTCAACGTCCTCACCGTGGACGGTCGCACCGAGGTCTCGCTCCACCTCAAGCTGCCCGGCTCCCTGTCCCTGGAGGAGGCCCACGGCGTAGCCGAGGAGGTGGAGCGGGCCATCCTGGGCGCTCTCCCCGAGGTCGACGCCGTCCAGACGCACCTGGAGCCTCTGGCGGAGGCGGCGACCGGTCGGCGGCCGGTGGCGGTGGATGTGGAGGAGGACGCGGAGTCGGTGTTGCGCATCGTGCGCGAGGAGACCGGCGGCCCGCCGCGGTCCCTCCGCTTCCTGGAGACGGAGGAGGGCCTGGTGGCCTTCCTCACCCTCGGCCTCGACCCCCGCAGCGACTTGGCCGGCGCCCACGCCACGGCCAGCGCTATCGAGGAACGCATCCGGCGAGAGCGGCCGCAGATCGCCGAGGTACACGTGCACACCGAGCCTTAGCGTGAGCGTGGCTGTAGCCTGAGCGTCGTGCGGCTGTGCATGTTCAGCCCCCGCGACCGTCCTCTCGAGCGCGGCTGGCCGGGCCGGATCGAGGGCGACTGCGTGGTCCAGCTCGCCGCCCAGACCCTTCAGGCCTTCTTCACCGGCGGCGGCAAGGCTCGGGAGCACGCCCAGTGGCCCCTGTCCGAGGTGCGCCTGCTGTCGCCGGTACGCCAGCCGCCGTCGGTGCGCGACTTCCACGCCTTCGAGGAGCACGTGCGCAGGGTGGGGCAGCTGACCGGTCGGCCGGTGCCCAAGGAGTGGTACGAGATGCCCGTCTTCTACTTCTCCAACCCTGCCGCCGTGTACGGGCCCGACGACGTTATCCCCTACCCCGAGGGGAGCGAGGAGCTGGACTACGAGCTGGAGGTGGCGGCGATCATCGGGGCCGAGGGGAAGATCGCCGGCTTCACGGTCATGAACGACTGGTCGGCCCGCGACCTCCAGCGACGGGAGATGCGGGTGGGCCTGGGGCCGGCCAAGGGCAAGGATTTCGCCACCAGCCTGGGGCCGGTGGTGGTGACGGTGGACGAGCTCGACGGCCGGGAGGGGGAGATGGTGGCCCGGGTCAACGGCGAGGAGCGCTCGCGGGGGAACCTGCGCGACATGTACCACTCCTGGGAGACCATCGTCGCCCACGCCGCCCGCAACACCCGCCTTCTGCCCGGGGACGTGCTCGGCTCGGGCACGGTGGGTGGCGGCTGCATCCTCGAGCATGGAGACGGGCGCTGGCTGCGGCCGGGCGATGTGGTCGAGCTCGAGGTGGAGGGGATCGGCATCCTTCGCAACGTGGTCGGGCCCCGACGGGAGTGAGAGCGCCGCTATGCTCGCCGCATGGCCGCATGGCCGCATGGCCGCATGGCCGCATGGGTCGCATGGCCGCATGGTCGCTGCACGGCTGCGGATCGAGCCCGGGCGGGCGGCCAGCCAGGGAGGATTCGGCCTTGATTCGGCCGTGGTGACCTCCCACCTCTAGCGCTGTGAGCCGGCGCCTCCCATTCCGGCCTGTCCCGGGGACAGGTCCCAAAAGGAGAGATGCTGTAGGTACCCCTAGCCTCCTCCCCGCTACGAGCATATCGATGAACCGGTGACAGGGGTGCATCGCCACCGCTCCAGGTCCGTGCCGATGGCCGAGCCTTTCCGCCCGATCCCGACGCCCGCGGAGGAGAGGAGGGGACATTCTTCCCGGCAGCAGCCCCCCTGGCCCTCACGGCAGCCCTCCCCTGCCCGGGCGCGCACAGCCCAGCCCGCTCGCGCCCGTCGCCGGCCCCAGGTCGCTCTGGCAGTGGACTTCGACGGCACCGTCACCGAGCGCGACCTTCTGGACGAGATTGCCCGCGTCTTCGGCGACCCCGACGTCTATCGGCAGGTGGACGAGGGCCTCCACGACGGCAGCATCAGCCTCCGCGAGTGCATCATCCGCGAGTTCGAGCCGGTGCGGGCGCCTCTTGCCGACGTGGTCGCCTACGTGCTCGCCCATGCCCGGGTGCGGCCCGGCCTGCCGGAGCTCGTGGCGCTGACCGAAGAGCGCGGCTGGGCTTTCGTCATCCTCTCCAGCGGCTTCCGGGAGCTCATCGAGCCGGTGCTCGCCCGAGAAGGGGTCAGGGCCGAGATCCGCGCCAACAGCGTCGAGCCCCGACCCGGAGGCTGGCGGGTCGTCTGGCGTGACCGGAGGGTGTGCGCCCGCTGCGGGGAGGCCTGCAAGCGGGGGTCGCTGCCCGAGGCGGACACGGTGGTGTACGTGGGTGACGGCATCTCCGACCGCTGCGCCGCCCTCGCCTGCGACCGCATCTTCGCCACCCGTGGCTTGGCCCGGTACCTGGACGAGATCGGGGTCGGCTACGAGCCCTTTCGGGACTTCTACGACGTGGCGGCGGCGCTTCGGCGGGGCTGAGGCCGAGGGCGTAGCCTTGGCGGCCCACCCGCGGCCGGGCCGGCGACAGGCTCTCGCCCGGATCGGAGCCGGGGCCACGTGATGCCCGGCCGGGGCCTCTTGGAGCTGGGCCGGCTGGGAGGGGTAGGATCGCTCCGTGAGCATCGTCCTCTACGACGCCGCCCGCTGCCCGTACTGCGCCCGCGTCCGCATCGTCCTCGCCGAGAAGGGGCTTGCGTACGAGACGGTGGCCATCGATCTCGCCGCCCGCCCGGCTTGGCTCTACGACAAGAACCCTCTGGGCAAGGTCCCCGTCTTGGAGGAGGACACCCTCTGCCTACCCGAGTCGGCGGTCATCATGGAGTACCTGGAGGAGCGCTACCCCGACCCACCCCTCCTTCCTCCCGACCCGGCAGAACGGGCTCTCGCCCGGCTCACCGTGTGGCGGTTCGAGGAGGAGCTAGGCCATGCCTACTACTCCGCCCGCCGCGGCGAGCCGGGAGGCCGCGACGAGCTCCACCGCCGGCTGTCGGCGCTCGACGCCGCCCTCAGCCGGCGGCCCTACCTGAGCGGGGCAGCCTACGGTCTAGCCGACATCGCCTGGTTCCCCTGGCTCCCCCGGGCGAGGAGGTTCTTGGAGGTGGACGTGGGCGCCTACCCTGCGGTCTCGTCCTGGCTCGATCGGCTGTCGACCCGTCCGGCCGTGGCCGCGGAGCTCGACCTTGTCTCGGCTCTGGCGTGAGGATCCTGCTCCTCCACGCCTTCCCCCTCGATCCGTCCATGTGGGATGGGCAGCGCTCCGTGCTGGCCGGCCACGAGGTGCACGCCCCCTCCCTGTACGGGCGGGGCAATACGATGGATGCTTGGGCCGAGTCTCTCCTCTCCGAGCTCGAGGGCCCCTTCGACGCGGCGGTGGGAGCCTCCATGGGCGGTGGGTGTGCCCTTGCCCTGGAGCGCCGGTCGCCGGGGTTTCTACGCTCCCTCGTCCTGGCCGGCGCCCACGCCGGCCCCGACCCTCCCGACCGGCGCCCGCTGCGGGAGCAGCAGCTGGCCGAGCTTCGGGCGCAAGGCGAGGAGCACAAGGCCCAGGTGGTGGAGGCCCTGCGCGACCGCCCCGACGATCGGGCCGTCGTCCGCTCCTTCCCCGGGCCGCTGCTCGTCGTCGTGGGAGACGCCGACGAGATGGTGTCGGTGGAAACGGCCCGGACTCTGGCCGAGTCGGCTCCCAGAGGTCGGTTGGCGGTGGTACCTGGAGCCGGCCACTACGTCGCCCTCGACCGACCGCAGGAGTTCAATCGTCTCTTGATCGAGTTCCTGAAGGAGGTGGCCGCTGCCTGATCTGCCGCCGGTGGTCGACGCCGCTTGGGTGCTGGAGCGGCTGGGTGAGGAGGACTTGCTCCTGGCCGACGTGCGGGGTCCCAACGCCCACCAGCGGGGTCATCTGCCCCGGTCGATTCCGCTCGTTCTCGGCGCCCCTGCCCAGATCACCGACCGGGAGCTCATCGAGGCGTTCGCCGCCGAGGTGGTGGTGCGCTTGCGCCGCCACGGGGTGACCGGCGACGAGCGGCTCGTCCTCTACGACGGCGGAGACTGCGTGTCGGCTGCCTCGGCTGCCCAGGTTGCCGAGCTGGCCGGCCACCCGCGGGTGGCAGTGCTGGCGGGCGGCTTGGCGGGCTGGCAGGGGCCGCTGGAGACGGGTGTGGTGGAGCTCCGGAAGACTCGGGTGGAGCTAACGCCTCGACTGGAGGCAGTGCCGACCCGGATGGATATCGCCTCTCGGCTGGACGACCCGGCCCTCACGCTCGTTGACGTGCGCCGGCCGGACGAGTACGGGGGAAGGACGGGCTACCCCTGCGACCCGCGCCAGGGCCACATCCCTGGTGCCCGTCTGGTAGAGGTCTCCGCCCTGTTCTCCGCCCCTGGTCGCCCGCGGAGTCCCCAGGCGGTGCGGGAGATTGCCGGCCTGTCCGAGGAGACCGAGGTCATCGCCTACTGTCACTCGGGATCCCGCTCTGCCCTAGCCACCATGGCTCTGCGGATGGCCGGATACCGGTGCCGCAACTACGTGGGCTCGTGGCACGAGTGGTCGCGCCACCCACAGCTCCCCATCGAGCGCTGACGGTCGGCCGCCGCTGTGGCCGGAGGGATGGGCTAGGCGACGACGGCAGCGCCCTCGGCCACCTCGACGAAGGCGCCGCAGAGGGTGCGGCCGATCTCCTGCCAGGTGTCCAGGTGGCGCTCCGTCTGCGCTCGAAGCTCCTCCACGGGGCCCGCCACCTCCTCGGGCGACTCGGCGATCCAGCGGTCGATGGTCTCTCGGGTGACCTCGGGGTGGAACTGGACGCCCCAGGCGGCATCTCCCAGTCGGAAGCTCTGGGTGCAGACACGGCTTCGCGCCAGCTCGCAGGCCCCGGCAGGAAGGCCGTGCTCGTAGAAGTGCCACTGGAAGGCCAGGAAGCGCTGAGGAAGGCGGGAGAAGATGGGGTCGTCGGCCGCCTCCTCGGTTAGCTCCACCTCCAGCCAGCCCACCTCCGGCTCGCAGGCTGGCCGTACCGGAGCGTGTGCGGCGCGGGCGATGAGCTGGGCGCCGAGGCACACCCCGAGCAGGGGTAAGTGGAGGTCGAGGAGGCGCTGGAGGAAGAGGGTCTCCTCGCGCAGCCAGGGGTGACGGTCGTCTTGGTCGGCGTGCATGGCACCGCCCAGAACCACCACCGCTGCGTAGTCGTCGATGGGGCGCGGGGGCGGCGTGCCCCAGGCCAAGCTCCACGTCTCCAGGCGGTGTCCCAGCTCGTGGACGGTCTCGGCAAAGACGCCCGGCGGAACGCTGGCACCGTGGACCAAGGCCAAGAGGTTCACCTTCGAAACCGTAAATGTAAACGTTCGAGACAGGCAGCGCAGAAAGCGGGTGACGTCGGGGCGCCGCTGCCAGGCTGAAGTCAGAGGGCGGGAGTCACCGGGTCAAGGGTGTAGAGGGTGGGGTCAGAGGGTGTAGGGGGTGGGGTCAAGAGGGTGGGGTCAGGTCTTGCATTAGCGCATAAGGCAACCGCGGGCGACGGACCTCGTCGCCGACAAGCGCGCTATCCGCTAATGCAAGACCTGACCCCGCTCGAGACCCCGCTCGAACCCGCGAGCTTTCTTCTAGCCTGGGGGCGTGACCCGCGGCTACGTTCCGCTTCTCCTCGCCCTTTCTGCCATCTGGGGCGCCTCCTACCTCTTCATCAAGGTGGGGGTGCGCGATTTCGAGCCCACCGTGCTGATGGCTATCCGTCTCCTCCTCTCCGTTCCGATCCTGTTCGCCTTCCTCTGCCTTCGTGGCGGCACCCGTCGGGCGGCGCACGACCTCGCAACTACCTGGCGAGAGGGGCTGGTTCTCGGCATCATCAACGCTGCTCTTCCCTTCACCCTCATTGCCTGGGGGGAAAAGCATGTGGACTCCGGAGTGGCGGCCATCGCCAACGCCACCGTGCCCATCTTCGTGACCCTGCTTGCCATCCGCTACCGGCCCAGCGAGCGGGCCGCCGGCCTCCGTCTAGCCGGTATCGCCCTCGGTCTTGTGGGAGTCGGCGTGCTGGCCGGAGTTGAGCCGGAGGGGGGCTGGCCCGCGGTCGCGGGGACGCTGGCGGTGGTCTGCGCCTCCTTCTCCTACGCCGTGGGAGGCCTGTACGGCCAGGCCCGCACCTCGAGCGTCACGGGGCCTGTGCTGGCGACGGCCAGCTCCTTCTACGGCGGGCTCGTCCTCGTCCCGTTTGCTCTTCTCCAACTGCCGAGCCATTCTCCTGGATGGAAGCCGGTGGCGTCGGTCCTGGCCCTGTCGCTCTTGGGAACAGCGTTGGGCCAGCTCATCCTCTTTCGTCTGCTTCGCCTGTACGGCGCCTCCCGGACGACCCTGGTCACGTACCTCTTGCCACCGGTCGCTCTCTTCTACGGCGCCTTGCTCTTGGATGAGCCGGTAACCGCGCCCGCCCTGGGCGGCCTCGCCCTCATCCTCCTCGGCGTCGCCTTGGGCTCGGGCGTCCTTCGTGCCGGCCGTCGGCCGGCCGTCTCCCCCGCGCCGTGATGGAAGGCATCATGAGGGCAGGGAGGCGAGATGGCCAGGGCGGCGTGAGATGACGAGACGCGTCGGCATCCTCACCGGCGGCGGCGACTGCCCCGGCCTGAACGCCGTTATCCGGGCTGTCGTCCGCCGCTGTGCCGCCCGCGGCCAGAAGGTGGTGGGTATCCGCCTGGGCTGGCGGGGTCTGGTGGAAGATCTGGTGCACCCGCTCGGGCCGAAGGACGTGTCCGGGATCCTCCCCCGGGGCGGCACCATCCTCGGCACCAGCCGCACCAATCCCTTCCAGCTGGAGGACGGGGTTGACCGGGTCCTTGCCACCTTCGCCACCCACCGCTTGGACGCTCTCGTGGCCGTGGGCGGAGAGGACACCCTGGGTGTGGCCGCCCGCCTCCATGAGGAACGAGCCTTGCCGGTGGTGGGGGTGCCCAAGACCATCGACAACGACCTCTCTGCTACCGACTACACGTTCGGTTTCGACACGGCGGTAGCCGTCTGCACCGAGGCGATCGACCGGCTGCACACCACCGCCGAGTCCCACAATCGGGTGATGGTGGTAGAGGTGATGGGACGGCACACGGGCTGGATCGCGGTCATGAGCGGCATCGCTAGCGGAGCCGACGTGGTACTCATCCCCGAGCATCCCATCACCGTCGAGGAGACCTGCCGCCAGCTCAAGCACCGCCACGCCCGGGGCAAGGACTTCTCCATCGTCGTCGTCAGCGAGGGCTATAACCTCACCTACGAGTCGGGCGAGCAGCGCCAGGTCGTCCAGAAGGAGGAACTCGATGCTTTCGGCCATGTGCGGCTGGGTGGGGTGGGAGAGGCGCTGGCCTCGGAGATCGAGACCCGCACCGGATTCGAGACCCGCGTCACCGTTCTCGGTCACGTCCAGCGCGGAGGATCGCCGACCGCTCGCGACCGGGTACTGGCCACTCGCTTCGGCCTCAAGGCCGCCGACTTGGTGCACGAGGGCCGGTTCGGCCGCATGGCCGCCCTGCACGGCGATGCCATCGTGGACGTACCCCTCAGGGACGCGGTGGCCGAGCTCAAGGCGGTGCCGCCTGAATGGTACGAGGTCGCTAAGGCGTTCTTCGGCTAGGCCGAGGTCCTCACGGGCGCTGGGAGCGACTGGATATTCGGTGGCCTGGCGGGATGCTCGGGTCTTGGTCGCCATGGGGCCTGCGGGCGGTCGATCCGCGCTGGCAACGAGAGGGGCCTTCGCTCGGGAAACGTCGTGAGAATTGAGAGCTCGTTTGAGGTTCCGGCCAGCCGGGAGGAGGCCTGGGCGCTGCTCATGGACATGCCCCGAGTCGTGCCCTGCATGCCCGGGGCCGAGCTGACCGAGACCGTAAACGAGACGAGCTGGAAGGCCCGGATGGCCGTCAAGTTGGGCCCCATCTCCCTCACCTTCGACAGCGACGTGCGCCGGGAGGCAGTGGACGAAGCAGCCGGCCGCGCCCGCTTAGCGGTGAGGGCCCGGGAGATCCGAGGTCGGGGCGGAGCTCAGGCGACTATCGAGTCCTCCCTCGCCTCGGTGGACGGTGGTACCCGCGTGCAGGTCGTGACCGAGCTCTCCCTGTCGGGCCCTGTCGCCCAGTACGGGCGAGGGGTTGTCCAAGATGTAGCCTCCCAGCTCGTGGCCAGCTTTGCCGACTGCCTGCGCCGGCAGCTCGCAGGTGGAGAGGAGGAAGCACAGGCAGGGGTGGCGCAGGACCGCCCGGTGTCGGGGCTGCGGGTGGGCCTCGTCGCCTTGGCTCGCGCCCTTGCCCGCCTTCTCCGCTTCCGCCGGCTCTAGGGAGACAGAGTCAGAGGCGGGGTCAGGTCTTGCATTAGCGCATAACGGGCAAGAAGTGGGGGCAGGCGACGTCGGCTCACGTCCCCTCTGGCGCCGGTTGGATCGGCCATCTTGCGCCGGAAGCTTTGCCTGCCTACCGTCGGCGGCTATCGCCCGCCCACTTCGCATCGAGTTTCCTGGAGCTCTCTACCACGTCCTTGCCAGGGGCAATAGGCGTCAAGCCATCGTCCGCGACGGCCATGATGCCCAGCGCTTCCTCGACCTCCTCGCGCGAGCGGCGGATCGCCATCGTCTTCTCGTCTACGCGTGGTGCCTGATGCCGAATCACTACCACTTGGTCTTGGAGACCCCGAATGGGGGACTTGGGCGCGCCATCCACTGCCTGAACGGGACCTACGCACAGGCCTTCAACCGCCGCCATCGGACGGTGGGCCACCTCTTCCAGGGTCGCTACAAGGCCATTCTTGTTGAGCGCGAGGGCTACCTGCTCACGCTCGCCTGCTATGTCGTGTCGAACCCGGTTCGGGCGGGACTGTGCAGACGGCCAGAAGACTTTAGGTGGTCCAGCTACCGAGCGACCGCAGGCCTGGAGCCGGCCCCGGCTTTCCTGGCCGCCGACAGGTTGCTGGAAGGGTTCGGGAAAGGAGTCCGTGCGCAGACGAGCTACCGACGCTTCGTTGCCGAAGCTGCCGGTCTGGGCGCGCCGTTGGCAGACGTCCGCGGCGTCGTCCTCGGAAACGACGAGTTCCTGGCACGCGCCACGGCCAGCACCCCCTCCACTCCCGAGATCCCGCGGTCAGCGCGAGAGCCCCGGCGGCCCTCGCTGGCCGAGCTTCTCGACCGCGAGGGAGAGAAGGGGATGCTGTACGCGTATCACGACTACGGCTACACCATGGCAGAAATGGCCCACCACCTGGGCTGCCACTACTCGACTGTGAGCCGTCGTCTACAGGCGCTCGAAGAGGGCAGAGCTCTCCCCGTGCGGAGGCGTAGGCGACGGGGGCGAGTATGACCAGACGAGCGGTCCGATAGAGATGCGGGATGACCGCCTCGGCGTCCCCTTATGCGCTAATGCAAGACCTGACCCCGCCCCCCGCCTCGGCGTCCCCTTATGCGCTAATGCAAGACCTGACCCCGCCCCCTGACCCCGCCCTGACC
>FWPU01002548.1_pt1 | contig 49883 bp, 45 predicted proteins | sample 2228361 | NCBI WGS metagenome assembly FWPU01 (sample SAMEA103939777, study PRJEB20133) | metagenome | reverse complement strand
ATTTGCGATTCATGGCTTTCACCTCCAAATCATGAAAACACCTTTGAAGGTAAAAAGCCACGAAATGAAATTATCATGGTTGACAGAGCAGTAGGGTTTGTTGGTACATTCCATTATCTCCGAAAAGGACCGTGCCCGCTACTCCGCTGTTAAAGTGCAAAGATAGTGTTACCGTCAAAGCCTGTACACGGCCGCATGATCCACTTCCTCCTTGCCGATGACTCCGCCGTTGCCCGTCATGAACTACGGCAACTCATCGAGCCGAAACCCAGCTGGCAGGTGGCGGCCGAAGCCGCCGACGGCCAGGAAGCGGTGCGCCGGGCTGCCCTCCACCATCCTGATGTAGCCCCGCTGGACGTGGTCATGCCCGGCCTGGACGGCATTTGGGCGGCTCAAGGCATTAAGAGCCTATCCGGAAAACGCTAAAGCGGGGCGTCCGCGCCCCGCCCGACGGCGAGGACGCCGTCGGGTAGCTTGGTTTTTCGGATAGGCTCTTAGAAGCTATCCGGAAACCCCGCTATCCGACGGCGTCCTCGCCGTTTGTTAGAATTCATCAGCGCGCTGGGGCTTCCGCTCGGGGCTGATGATCCCCGACGCTGGGGACGCCTTTTCAGGCTTGGTGCTTTTGGGGCCAAACTGCGGTGCCAGCATGGCGGGGTGTAGCTCGCCCACCGAAGGCATCTTCAGCGTGACGTAGGCCATTCCGCCTGAAGCAGCCGTCACCAGGCCGGCCAGCAGGAAGAAGGGCCGTAGCCCGATCACGTCGCCCAGCAATCCCGCCAATGCCATGGAAGTGGTGGTGGCGACGGTGATGAGGGTGTTGAGGGCGCTCTCCACCCGGCCCCGCTTCTCGTCCGGCACCACCGCCTGGGTCATGGCAGCCAGGGTAGCCCGGGCCGTCACCATGCACAAGCCAATCACGAAGGCCGCCACCAGCACCACGGTGAAGCTGGGCGCGACGGCCAGGCTGGCGATGGAGACCCCCAGGGCCACCATGCCTGTCCCCACCAAGAGGTTCGACCGGATGTGAGCGGCGAAGTTCCCGATCAGCATCCCGCCCGCCACCATCCCAATCCCTTGCACCGACTGCAAGAAGCCGTAGCCGGTGGGGCCCACGTGCAGCTCCTGGGCTAGGTACTTGACGCCCAGGACGGTGATGGCCCCCAGGCCCAGCATGGCGACGCCGGCCGTCAACATGATGTTGAGGATGATTCGGCTGGCGCGCACAAAGGCCAGCCCTTCGACCAACTCGGCCCACAAAACCTGCAGGCTGGCTTTGGGCACTTTGTTCTGGCCTTTGGGGATGCGCATGATGGCGATGGCCACGGCCGAGACCAGGAAGGTGACGAAGTCGAAGCCGAAGGCGAAGTCAGCGCCGAACCAGCCGATGACCAACCCGGCCAGGGCCGGCCCGAACACCGTGGCCACCACCTGGCCGGCCTGGGTGAGGGCGTTGGCCGTCAGCAGCAGCTCCTGGTCCATGATGTTGGGCAAGACAGCGTTGCGGGCTGGGTTGAAGAACACGCCCAGGGTGCCCATCACGAAGCCGACCACGTAGAAGAGCCACACCCCGCTGGGCGAGTCCACGGTGACCAGGCTGAGGATCGCCAACCCGCGCACGACGTCGGAGACAATCATGGTCAGCTTGCGGTCGAAGCGGTCAATGAAGACGCCGGCGATGAGCCCGAAGATGAGCTGCGGCAGCGTCACCACCACGATCATGGCCCCCAGGGCCAGCGTGGACTGGGTCAGGTCGTTGATCAGCACCACCACGGCGATGATGGCGAAGCTGTCGCCGATCTGCGACACCAGTTGCCCCAGCCACAAGGCCCGGAAGTCTCGATTGCGCAGAGCGTCTACGACGCCTACCCGTTTGTGCATAAGCACTCCCTGATCAGGGGGCTACGCTTCGGCTAGCCGGCGCTTCAGGAAATCAATCACCGCGACCGGCGTGGGGTCTGCCCCGTTGAGCGCCGCCAGGTAGTAGCTGACATAGTCGCCGAAGTGGATGGTGGAGAGCATCTGGGCCAGCCGGCTGCGGCCCCAGGCCGACACCGTCGCGTTGGGGATGCCGCGCTCGTCCAGGATCTCGCGTGTCACCCGGAAGCGGATGGCCGTGCGCGGGTGATCCAGCGCCGACGTGAGCATCACCACCATCAGCTTGTCGCGCAGCTCCCCGGGATGCTCGTAGCCCACCACGGAGTTGTGGTTGAGCTCCGGCAACCCCTCGAAGGTGGCCCAGGCCTTGCTGTTCTCATTGACCTGGGTCTTCCAGCGATTGGCCACAGGCTCCATGAAGCCGCTCCCGTACACCACCACGAAGCGCCCGTGCAGGCGCCGGGCCAGCGCCTTGGCCGGGTTCCCTTCCGCCGGCACCTGCGGGCCGATCTCCTTCTGCAGGGACTCCATCACCTCTGTGGCCTCAGCCAGGTCCGACTCCTTGGGAGGGAAGAACCCCAGCTTGTGGAGGACGCCCAGGAGGAGCATGAAGGAGTAGCCCAGGGCAGCGCGCGGTTGCGCCACGTACTCGAAGGTGAGCACCGGCGCGTCCCATGAGCGGGCCAATTGGGCCAGTTGGCCGCCGGTGGTAGTGACCAGCAAGCGCGCACCCTTCTCGCGGGCCTGGCGAGCCGCGCTGAGGGTCTCCTCGGTGTTGCCGGAGTAGCTGCACGCCACCACCAGCGTTTCTGGCCCGACGAAGGCCGGCAGGCTGTAGTCCCGCACGACGCTGATGGGGATGGTGGCCTCGTCTGCCACCAGGCCGGCCACCAAGGCCCCGCCGATGGCCGATCCGCCCATGCCGATGATCACCACCTGTTTGGCGGCGCGGTACTCGGCTGGCAGATCAAAGGCTTGTGCCAAAGCCCAGGCATCGCGACACTGCTGTGGTAGCTCCGCTATGCGTCCTAACATGTCGCCGGAGTCGAACCGGCGCAAAGCCCCCAGATCATCCAGGTCAACTTGCATTCCCAATTACCTCATCGTTGTCGTCCAGCTCTACCCACAGGCGGTACACATCGCGGCGCGACCACCCGCTCAGCGCCACCACGGTTTGCACCGCCTCTTTGGCCGTGACGCCGGCCTGGCGCTCCCGGGCCAGCGCCCGGCGCACCTCGTCCTCGTCCCAGGTCACCATCGCCTCTTCCGCCCCGGCGATCACCAGGGTGAATTCACCACGTGGCGGAGTTTGCTCGAAATGAGCCACGGCCTGCGACAGTGTCCCGCGCCAAATTTCCTCAAATACTTTAGTCAGCTCCCTGGCAATCGCCACCCGCCGGTCGCCCAGCACATCCAGAGCATCCCGCAAGGCCCCGCGAAGGCGATGAGGGGCTTCAAAGGCCACCAGGGTCCAGGGCAGGGGGGCCACCTGGGCCAGGGTCCGCTTGCGCTCGGCTCGGCGCCGAGGGAGGAAGCCCAGGTACAGGAAGCGATGGGTGGGCAGGCCGGAGGCAGCCAGAGCGGCAACGAGAGCCGAGGGGCCGGGCACCGGGACCACCCGGTACCCAGCTTCGATGGCCTGGCAGATGAGAGCGTAGCCCGGGTCCGAGATGCCGGGCATGCCGGCTTCGGAGACCAGGGCCACATCGCCCGTGTCCAAGGCCTGGATGAGCTGTTGGCGCTTGCCGGCGCCGCTGAAGTCGTGGTAGCTGGTGAGGGGAGTGTGGATGTCGTAGTGGCTCAGCAGCTTGCGGGTGGTGCGCGTGTCTTCGGCGGCTATTAAGTTCACCTCTTTCAGCACCTGCAGGGCCCGCAAGGTGATGTCCTGCAGATTGCCGATGGGGGTAGCAACTACGTATAAAGTTCCCATGGGTTTTACCGGGTTAGGGATGCTTTATCACCGCAACCCCAGGAACTTACGTGCAAAGCGACGCACAGCCTTGGCGATTTCCAATGCTTCCTGCATCCCCTCGGGTGTGGGATCTTCGCCAGGGTAGTGTACGCGCACTGCACTCCAGCGGGCAGCGTTTCAGGGACCGGCCGGTCGCAGCTTGCTTTCGTGGGGGCATAGCACTAATCCAGCATGTCCATATGGTCTCCCTAGCTCGTTTACAACTATAACACGCTCCAGAGTTCAAGTCAAGACGGCAGCGTGGTCTCGGTTGGACAGATGGCGAACCTTCGACTATACTTTCCCCATTGAGAGGTGCGACGCACCTTCGTAATCAGGCTGGGACATAGTCCTAACCAGCTTCGGAGCAGCCTCGGGGACAATTTCGACCGCCATAGGTGCGTTGCGCCTTGATCAACACCAAATAGGGAACCATCCAAGTCAGACATCAAGGAAAAGAGGATCGCATCATGAGTAGCAGGCGTGTTGTAGTGCTGGTCGGCGCCTTCCTGGCATTCGTGGTCCTGAGCTGCATGGCTCTGGTCGCCGGCCTGGTAGTGGTCACCATGCAGACCGGGCTGATGGATTGGGCTTCGCTCCCAGAGGCCGTTCCCCTGCCTACGCTGGCGCCGGAGAGGTTCCTGCTCACGCCTCCGGCCCGGGTGACCATCATCCCTATCCCGATGCAATCAACCCGCCCCTTGGAAACGGCAACGCCGCGTCCCACACCGGTGCCGCCGGAGCACACCCCCACCCCGTTCCCCACCGTCCCTGCGCTGAGCCTGAGCGCTGAGGAGCAGGTCCTGGCGGAAATCTATGAGCGGGTCAACCCCTCAGTGGTCAACATCGAGGTGCTCCAGAGCGTGCCGGAGATGCCGGGCGGCTTTGACATGGCGGTGAGTGGTTCGGGGTTCATCATTGACAAGGAGGGCCACATCGTCACCAACAACCACTTGGTGGCTCACGCGGCCGAGGTATGGGTGACCCTGTACGACGACACCCGAGTGCCGGCCGAGGTGATCGGCACCGATTCGGATAGCGATCTGGCGGTCCTCAAGGTGTCGCTGCCGCCGGACCGGCTCGTTCCCGTGGAGCTGGGCGACTCCAGCCAGGTGAAGGTGGGACAGAAGGCCATCGCCATCGGCAACCCCTTCGGGCTGGAGGGCTCGATGACCGTGGGCATCGTCAGCGCGGTCGGTCGCACCATTCCGTCTGGTACCAGCATCTTCTCCATCCCTGAGGCCATCCAGACAGATGCGCCCATCAACCCGGGCAATTCTGGCGGTCCTCTCTTGGACCTGGCCGGCCGGGTGATCGGCGTCAACACCCAGATTCGTTCCGAAGACCGGGCCAACTCAGGCGTGGGCTTCGCGGTGCCTGTCAACATCGTGAAGCAAGTAGTGCCGGACCTCATAGCTACCGGCCAGCACGTGTGGCCCTGGCTAGGGGTGCGCGGTGGCACCCTGACACCCGACATGGCCGAGGCCAACGGTTTGCCCGTTGATCGAGGTGCTTACATCGCCGAAGTCATCGCGGGCGGGCCTTCGTACAAGGCCGGGCTACGCGGGGCGGTGGACGAGATCGAGGTGAACGGCCGGCCGGTTCCCATAGGCGGCGATGTTATCATCGCCATAGACGGCACGCCCATTCGCAACTTCGACGAGCTCCTGATCTACGTGACGCGACACGCCAGCGTGGGTCAGACGGTTGAGCTGACGGTGATCCGAGGAGCCGCGGAACTGAAGATCCCCGTCACCCTGGAAGCGCGCCCCAGGCTCACCCCGCGATAGTCATTCGAGGCGCACTTCAGCTACTGGGTTCAATTACAATCGGGAAGGATCGCGAGCTAGCCCCCGGTCTTAGTGCCTATCCGGAAACCGCTCAGGAGGGGCGTCCGCGCCCCGGGATGCGCGACGGCATTGCCGTCGCCCGAGGATGCCGTCGGATAGCGGGGTTTCCGGATAGGTTCTTAGCTGGCTCAGGTGTAGGGTGGAGCTGGCAAATGGGATTCGACCTGCTCCTGCTGAGCTGTTTGCTCTGGTGGGTGATATTGTGTCCTCTGGGCTGGAGAAGACCTTCTGCGCCCATCAGCGATGCTCAGCAGTGCTACGCCCCGGCTAGCCCGCCACGCATCAGGCCACGCTCCCGTTGCGCCTGGCACACGAAGCAGTAGACCTCTTCGTCCCCCCGGGCGGCCGTGGGTGTGCCGCACCCGGCGCAATCCACCAGCCGACCGGCAGCCACATGGCGCTCAACCGGCCGAACCAGCTCGCCCGGATCGAACCGGCCCACGAAGGTAATGGAATCGCTGGGGCAGATCCTGGCACATATCCCGCAGTCCACGCAGTGGGCCAGGGTGAAGCTGAGGACGAAGTACCCCTCGTCGGCCACGAACCGCAGCGCGCCAGTGGGACAGAACCTGGCGCACAGCCGGCATGCCGAACATGTTCCATCCACCACCAGGTCGGTGACTGGCAAGTCCTGGGCATCCAGGCGGTCGGCCTGAGGTGATCCCAGCCTGGACAGCGCCAGGATCAGGACCCGGCGATGGGCCGGCAGGCGGTGCGGCAACCGCTCCTCCACCGATGGCGGGGTTCCCCTCTCGGCCGGCGCGGCCACCTGGCCCATCAGCTCCGTCAGCGCCCGGGCTGATGAGCGCCGCAGTTGGCTGAAGAAGCCCCGCCGCGAGGTGACCGGCTGGCGTGGGTCCACCGGCTGAGCATGACCGGCCTCAGGAGCCAGTTCCGCCTCGTACTGGCTCCAGACACGGACGAAACCCTCACGTCCCCAGGCGCTCAACAGGTGCCCGGCTGCCCCGGCAGTGATCAGGAAGCCCTCCCTGGCCGAACCGATGGGGCACTCTCCACAGGGTTTATCGTTGAGCCAAGCTTGAGCTGCCGGGCCGGCCGCCAGGCTGATCAGCAACGGGAGCGAGAGTCGGGCCAGGCACGGCACCTGGATCACGGCCGCAGCCCCAGTGGGGGTGACGTCGAAGGGCTCTTTGCGAGGGCAGGCGAACTCGATAACCCGCCCGCGCCACGCACCGGCAGCCCTGATGATGTCGGCATCGCCCACGCCGCTCACGCGAAAGACCTCCGTGGGGCAGCGGCTGACGCACAGCCCGCAACCCACACAGCGTCCCGCATCCATTTGCACCAGCGGCCCGCTGAGGGTGATGGCGCCCGTCGGGCAGGCCAGACACAGGGTACATCCGGCCTCCCTGTGGCGCTGGTTGAGGCAGCGCTCCGGCGTAGCGGTCACCGACGAGGATCCCAATTGCCGCAGCAGCGCCCCTGCCAGGTCAAACTCCATCACGCCCGCCCTCTGGCGCTCTTTATGCCCGCGTCCGGCGCCGCCACCTGGTGGCCCGGCGGCTGAGCCACCCTGGCGGCATGGCTCAGGGCGGCCACCCAGCCCCCGCCCAACTTCACCGCCAGCCGAGCTGCCACGGTGGGGCGCAGGAGCTCGTGCACGCTGTCCCGGTAGGGACGCCGGCCGGATACGGCATCGAAGAGAGCTGTGCGCAGCGTGGGCTCTGTGCGCGCGGCAGCGATGATCGGGTCCATCAGGTGCCAGGCAGCCGCAGTGATGGCTAGCAGGCGCATGGCGCGGCCGTAAGGCAGGTCGGTGATGATTTCCCGGCACGCCCGGATGTAGGCGTCGGCGAAGGCGGCGCAGGAGATGCCACGGGTCAGGATGGTCTCAGCAGCCCACAGGCCGGACAGGCAGGCGGAGTTGACGCCCTTGCCCTTGAAGGCCCGCACCAGGCCGGCAGCATCCCCCACCACCACGTAGCGATCGCCGTAGAACCCCTTGGCGATGGAGACCGGGAAGCGCCCCTTGAAGTAGCGGAAGTCCTTGGGGTTGGCGGGGTGACGTCGGTCCACGCCGGGGAGCATTGCCCCCACCGGCTCCCAATCCAGGAACCGGTCCATCCAGTTGGCATCTATGCGCGCACCGGCCACGTTGATGGTGAGATGATTGCTCTTAGGTGTGATGGCGCCGAACTCCACCTGGGACCAGGGTGGGAGGTAGGCGTGGATGTGGTCGCCGACGGCTTGCATTACCTCTTCCGGCGGATGCACTTTGGTGACGATGCTATCCAGAAAGCGCGGTTGCCGGTAGGGGGTGACGCTGGCCAGCGCCCGAGCCGAGCCGTGATCCAGCCCAAAGGCCGCCACCACCACGTCCGCATACAGCGGTGTGCTCTCGCTGTACACCACCACCCGGTCGGCGTGAAACTCCAGGTCGGTCACACGACTCTGGATGACCTCCACACCCCTGGCGCGAGCCTGATCCAGCAGGTAAGCGTCAAACTGCACCCGACGTAGGGCGTAAGAAGGCTCTGCCTCCTCTTTTAGCAGGATCTGCTCGCGCTCGCCGTGAAGGACGTAGCCGGTGATCAGGCGCTGGATGAGGTGCCGGGGGAAAGCCACGCCCAGCTGCTCTTCAAGGATGCGCTCGATGGGTGGCGAGAGGACCCCCACATCCTGGTTGTAGTGGGACTCGGTGGCGAAACTCTTTCCCTCGTACACGACGACCCGGATGGAGCGATTCATGGCCGCAGCCAGGCGCTTGAGGGCGATGGCGCAGCCGGCTCCACCCGGCCCTCCGCCGATGATCACCACGCAGGCCCCATCCGCCAGTGGACCCAGGCTCCCTTGACTCGTCATCAATCCTCACTTTGACCGGGCTGACCGGCCTGCAAGATGGTACGGAGGTAGCCCACAAACAGCCTGAACGACGCTACCGGATGAAATGCCTGACGCGCGATGTTGCGGTATGAGTCATCGCCGGTGAACATGCCCCAGATGGCACGACGACAGTGCTGGCGCTCGGGGGGCAGCCTCTCCTCAGCCATCAGCGCGTGGAGCCATGCCTGGCCGATGCGCCGGCTGCTGAGCGTGGTACCTTCCCACAGGCTGAACAGCAGTCGGCCGATGCGGTTGTCCCGGTCAATGCCCCGGCAGAAAGGTTCGTACCCCTGCCGGAAGGTTTCTGCCGAGATCCCCATCTCCAGCGCCACCCGCGCCGCCTGCCCGGCCGTGAGGAACGCCGAACCGATACCGTCCTTGTACAACCGGGTGACGGCCGCATCCCCCACCGCCACGAAGCGATCGGCGTAGAAATCGCGGGCCATGGAGACGGCTATCTTCGGGTTGCACCCGCACAGGCGACCGGGATTGGTTGCCAGCAGCTTCTGCACCCCGTCCGCCTCCAGAAACTTCCCGACGACGTCTTTGCTGAGCTTGTGCCCCAGGAGGCTGACGTTGACATAAGTGCCCTTGGGGACAAGGCCACCGAACAAGGTCCCGGCCGGCTGGCCGGTGTAGACGTGCACCCGGTGGTCGTGGGTCATGTTGGCAATCGCCAGCTCGTCCTGCGACATGATCTCGGTGGCCGGCGGGACGTAACTCAGGTCGGGCATGCGCACCGGCCGGCTGTTTACCCCGGTAGCTAGCACCACTAGATCGCAGCTCAGGGACGAGTCCTGGGCGATGATCAGGGGCCGATCACCCATCCGCACCTCGGTGACGCGCTCCCGGATGACCTGTGCCCCTCTCTGCTGAGCCTGGCTCAGCAGCCAGTTGTCGAAACTCACACTGGCCGGCAGGTTCCCGAGGCGCGGGCCGGCCCCACGATACACGCTCACGATCCGCCGCCACGGTTCCGGTTGCCTGATCTCCACGGCGCCGCCGCCCAGGTGCAGCACGTACGCCTTTATCTCGCCCATGATGACTTCTGGGGGCAGTGCCAAATCGAGGGTCTCCAGGTTGTGGACCAGCCGCGAGGAAAGGATGCCGGCGCACTTGTTGCAGCCGGTGGGGCCACGGCGCGTGAAGTCCTTGGGCTCGAAGATGACGATCTGGATGGATAGCCCACGCTGTCGTGCTCGCGCCAGGGCGTGCAGGGCGAAAAAGCTCCCGGCCGGGCCGCCGCCGATGACGGCGATCCGAGAGCCGTCCTGTAGCTTGAGTCCATGAGTGCTGCCGGGGAGCACCTTCTACCTCCGCCCCCTCTTGGGCACAGCCCGAGGCGGCTGTGGTCCGAACCAGCAACGCTGTCCAGAGATTCGCCTTGTTACCCACGACGCTCCCTGAGACCTCTGACCGCGAGAACCGACCCCATTATGAGCTAAAGAGTAGCACAAACTGGGCTAGTTGGCAAAGCTGATCTCACCGGCCATCGCTGCCCTCAGGAAAAAACCCGTTGGACAGCCTTTCCAGGCTGTCCGGACAGGCCAGAGGGCCTCTCCTACATGTCGTGGCTGCCCCTTGGACCAGGTTTGGACCGGATTTTGACCCGCTATGGACCAAAACATGGTACAATGGGTTCAGGAACTCACCTTCGACCCGTGATAGGTGCCCGGGAGGTGGAAGTGCCCACATGCCACTCCATGCTGTCCACGGTCGCGTCATCTGGGTGGATTTGAGCAGCGGTGCCTGGCGCTACCAGGAAGTGCCCGAATCCGTCTATCGGCAGGTGCTCAGTGGCTACGGCCTGGGAGCGTACCTGCTCTATCCTGAGATCCCGCCGGCGGCTGACCCCCTGGGACCGGACAACGTCCTGGGCTTCTGCACGGGTCTGCTGACCAACACCGGGGCGCCGTACGCCGGGCGATTCATGGTGGTCGGCAAGTCGCCCCTCACTGGCGGCTGGGGGGACGCCAACTGCGGCGGCGACTTCGGTCCGGCCCTCAAGCGCTGCGGGGTGGATGCCCTCTTCGTGCGGGGGCTGGCGCGCAAGCCGGTCTACCTGTTGGTCACCGAGGACGGCGTCCAGATTCGGGACGCCACCGGGCTGTGGGGCCGGGACACGGTGGAGACAGAAGACGCTCTCCGGGAGGAGCTGGGCGACGGGTCTGCCCGGGTCGCTTGCATCGGCCCCGGGGGCGAGCACATGGTGCGCTTCGCCGGCATCGTCAACGCCCGTGGGCGCATCGCGGCCCGCTCCGGGTTGGGCGCCGTCATGGGTAGCAAGCGGCTCAAGGCCGTGGTCGCTATGCCGGTCCAGGCCCAGGACCCGCCGGTGGCCGACAAGGCCAGCATCACCCGTGTCAGGAAAGCCCTGGCCGCCGAGGTTACCAGCCCCCCTAGCGCGTTCACCAACCTGCTCATGCGCTTCACCCACACCGTCTTCCGCCTGGTAGGACGTATCCCGCTGTCCATGCGCGGCGAGAACGAGAACTACCGCAGCATGGCCCGAAAGTATGGCACCTCTGGCTGGCTGACCTTCTCCACCGAGAGCGGCGATGCGCCAGTGCGCAACTGGGCCGGTGTGGCCTGGGACGATTTCCCGCTGGAGCGCGCAGCCCGCATCGGTGACCAGGCGGTGGTGCGCTACCAGGCCCGGCGCTACCACTGCGCCGGCTGCCCTCTGGGCTGTGGCGGGATCATGCAGGCCGACCTAGGGCCGGACGTGCCCCGGGAGACTCACAAGCCCGAGTACGAGACCCTGGCCGGCTTCGGCCCGTTGCTCCTCAACCATGACCTGGAGAGCATCCTTTACCTGAGCGATCTTTGCAATCGGGCCGGCCTGGATTCCATCTCCACCAGCAGCGCCGTGGCCTTCGCCTTCGAGTGCTTCGCGCGGGACGTGCTGACCGAGGACCAGGTGGGACGGCGGCTGCGCTGGGGCGATCGCGATGACATCGTTTGGCTGACCGAGCAGATCATCCGCCGGCAGGGGATAGGCGACCTGCTGGCAGAAGGGGTCAAACGGGCGGCTGAGGCTCTGCGAGGCGCCGACTCGCCCGACCCCAGCGAGTGGGCCATCCACGCCGGTGGCCAGGAGCTGCCCTACCACGACCCGCGTTACGACCCGACCATGGGCCTGGCCTACGCTGTGGAGCCGACGCCGGGCCGGCATACCATCGCTTCCCAAGCGTACTGGTCCTTGATGCACCTGGACGAGCGCTTCTCCGACTTCCCCAAGCCGCCGGCCGTGGCGCCGCGCAGCCAGCGCTACTCGCCCGAAGGCAAAGGGTGCCTCCAGGCGCTGAACAGCGTCTACACCCAACTTATCAACGGTGCAGGCCTATGCCTGCTGGGCGTGCTCTCCCACGACTACCCCCTCTTCGAGCTGATCAACGCGGCCACAGGGTGGAAGTTGACCGAGGCAGACTTTCGGGCCATCGGCGAGCGGGTTGAGACGTTGCGCCACTGCTTCAACCTGCGGGCGGGCCTGCGGCCGCGCGAGGTGAAGGTGGCTGGCCGGGCGCTGGGTCACCCACCCCTGAAGGCCGGGCCCCTGCGCAGGGTGAGCCTGGACCTGGAACCCATGATCCGTGATTTCTACGCCTTTTTCGATTGGGACCCGGAGACCGGTCGGCCCAGCCGCGAGCGGCTGGAGGCTCTGGGACTCAGTCAGGTGATCGAGGACCTGTATGCATAGCGCCCAAGTGACCATTCAGGTCAACGTGGTGGAACATGGGGGCCTGGTGCGTGCCCGCTGGCAGGAGCAGGTGAGCACCCCCATGACGCTGCGCGCGTTGATGGAGCGCGTCGGGCGTGAGAAGACGCCCGAGGCAAAGCTCCTGTGTCGGTGGCTGCGGGGACAGGTGCGGGCAGTGTTGCTGGTGGATGACCTGACCGTGGAGCCAGATCAGGCCGACCAGGTGATGGTGGCCGGTGGTCAGACCATCCGGCTGTTGACGCCGGTCGCCGGCGGTTGACGCAGGCGCTTAACCAGGGATCGTCAGGTCTAGGACAGGTTGGCCGCGATTCCTGAAGGGCGAGTGCGGGGCTGGCAGCAAGCCGACCACAGAGAAAACAAACGGCTCCCGTGGGTTGCAGCGCCACGGAAGCCGTCTAGCTCTTTCTCAAGCCGGAGCGTCTAGCGCTCCAGGTACGCCTTGAGCTTTTCCGCACGGTGTGGCCGGCGCAGCTTCCGCAGCGCCTCCACCTCGATCTGGCGGATGCGCTCACGCGTCAGGCCGAACTTCTTGCCCACTTCCTTGAGGGTGTAGGTGCGACCGTCCAGCAGCCCGAAGCGGAGCTGCAGGATGCGCGCCTCGCGCGGCGTGAGGGCCGTCAGCAAGTCCTCCAGGTCCTCACGCAGCAGTTGCACCGAGGTCTCGTCGGCCGGGCCCGGCGTATCCTCGCTCTCGATGAACTGGCCCAGCTCGCTGTCGCCTTCCTCGCCCACCGGCTTCTCCAGCGACAGGGGTTGCTGGGCAGTGCGCAGCATCTGCTGGACCTTGCGCAGCGGCAGGTCCAGTTCCTCGGCCAGCTCCTCCGGCGTCGGCCGACGGCCTAGCTCCTGCTCCAGTTGCTGGCTGGCGTGATACAGCTTGCGGATGCGGTCGCTCATGTGGACCGGCACGCGGATGGTGCGGCCCTGGTCGGCCAGCGCCCGGGTCATCGCCTGGCGGATCCACCACGTGGCGTAAGTGCTGAACTTGTAGCCCCGCCGGTAGTCGAACTTCTCCGCCGCCTTCATCAGGCCCAGGTTGCCCTCTTGGATCAGGTCCAGGAAGGGCACACCCTGGCCGCGGTACTTCTTGGCGATGCTCATCACCAGCCGCGCGTTGGCCTGCACCAGCCGGTCGCGAGCGCGTTCACCCTCGCGGATGATCTTCTCCAGCTCCTCGCGCGCCTCGGCCCGGTGACCGTCCTTGGCCAGCTTGCGACGCGCGGCTTCGCCCCGCTCCATCAGCTTGGCCAGTTCCACCTCCTCCTCGGCCGTGAGCAGCGGCACACGACCCACCTCGCGCATGTACAGCGTGATGGCATCGGCGCTGTCCACGTCGTCAAGATCAGCCATGTCCGGCGCTGTCCAGCGTCCTTCCTCAGGTAGCACCGGCCGCTCGCGAGCCGGGGCCTCATCTTGCTCGCTCTCCAGAACCTCGATCCCCCGTTCCTCCAGGGCGTCGTATAGCTGTGCCAGCTCCTCCAGGTCCTCTTCTGCGTTAGGGAACACGGAGAGGACGTCGTCCAGGGTCACGTAGCCCTGCTCGCGACCGAGCTCCAGCAGTTCTCGAATGGCCTTCTTCCCCTTCTCCGACAGTTGTCCCAGCATACCCCGGTACTACCTCACCTCCAAGGTATAAGCGCACAACAGATTCAAGGCTAAAGCACTTCGCAGCTATTATATCACAAGGGAGTGCTGTTGTCAACCTTTGTTGACATAATCTACTATTTTCGATTGGGACTGATGGGTAATCGCCAGGCCTCAGGGCTTTGCGATTTTGTAACGGAGAGACGGTTCGGTCATACTGCCTGTGACGAGCCACGACGACCTGCGAAGGAAACGCCCGTGTTCTTGAGCGATCAAAGCCCTCAAGCTGCAGCTTTCCAAGCTGTAGTGTTGCAAACCAGATCTGAAGGTCAAAACATCGGAAAGCCCTCGCCGGACCTTCTCGGCTTGACTTTGACGGCGGTTTGATATAAAATTTAAGAGGTTCCGGTCGGCGCTCCACCCTGCCCCCCCTCCGGGGTGTGAGGCTCGACCGGAACCCTTTTTCTACTCCGATGCCGGTTCAGCGTGAACCAGTACCTGCTCTACCTCCGGCATCCGCTCCTTGAGCACGGTCTCCAGCCGGCTGGCCACACTGTGCGTGTTCTTCAATGACGTGTCGGGTGCGAAGACCCCGTGCAGGGAGATGAACAGCCTACCATCAACCTCTCGCACCTCCAGCTTGTGCCACTCCAGGAGTTCGGGTAGTTCCTGCGTCATCTTTTTCAACTCGTCGGCGATGGACTTGCGGGCACCGGGCATGCGGCGGCCCTGCAGCGTCTCGGCCTCGGCCGGCTCCAGGTGGGTGTTGATGGACGCCGCGTTGGGCAGCTCTGCCGCGATGTCCGCCTCCAACCGGCTGGTGAGGTCGTGGGCTGCCTTGAGCTTCATGTGTGGGTCCAGCTCCAGGTGAATGTCCACGTAGAGTTGTCCTTGCACCTCATGGACGCGCACATCGTGGACGTTGAGACCCAGCCGGTTGGCCACGGCCCGCACCCGCTCCACGGGTACCAGTCCCTCTGGTGCTGCGGGCTCCACGTGCACCACCACGTCGGCATCCGGCAGCACGCTCTTCACGCGCTGCTCCACTGCCGAGGCCAGCTCATGCGCGGCCTCCAGGCCCATCAGGGGTGCCGTGTCAATGGTCAGGTCTACGAAGAGTCCGGGCCCTGACCGGCGCACACGCACCTCCCGGCAGTCCAGCACCCCGTCCACCTGCAGGGCGGCTTCGCGCACCTGATGGCTGGCCCCGGCTGGCGCCCGGTCAATCAACACGTCCACGTTCTGCTTTCCCAGCCGGATGCTTGCCCAGGCCACCAGCCCGGCCACAGCCAGCGCGGCCAACGGGTCGCCCAGGGGATAGCCCAGGCGGACGAACAACAGGCCCAGCAGCACCACGCCCGAGCTCAGGATGTCGCTGCTGTAGTGCAGCGCGTCCGCCTCCAGTGCCTGGCTGTGATGCTTGCGAGCTGTCCGGTACAGCGCCCGCGACAAGGCCACATCCACGACGATCGAGATGACCATCACCCCGAAGCCGTAAAGGCTCGCCTTGACCTCTACGCCCTTGACCAGCAAGCGCTGGACGGCCTCATAGCCGATCCAGGCGCAGGTGATGAGCAGCAGCAACGTCTCGCCCAGGGCGGAGACGTTTTCCACCCGGCCGTGGCCGTAGTGGTGATCCTCATCCGGCGGTCGTGCGGACACGCGCACAGCCAGGAAGGTAAGGACGGCGGCCGCCAGGTCCAGGCCTGAGTGAGCCGCCTCCGCCAGGATGCCCAGGCTGCCGGTCACCAACCCTGTGATCAGCTTGAGGGCAGTCAAGAACATGGCGCCCGCCACCGAGGCTAGCGCCACCAGGGTCTTCTCGCGCTGAGCAGCTAATGCATCCGACGCCATGTGCCAATACCTTCTACGATGATAGAACGAGTTGTGCGAGATGTCAAATCGCCCTGGAGGCGCAGTGCCGTCGGTGCGGCGTGCTGAGACGGAGCCGGCGATGAGGAGCGTGGTGTGAGCTTGCCGGCAGGAGGCGCGTCAGCCGTGGCTGATGAGGCCAGGCTGCAAGAGGCTGGTGAACTGGCCGTAGGCGCTGCCCAGCCGGCCGGCGATGACCTGGGCCAGATTGTGCATCACGTGGAAGCCGACATCCGGGCGCTCACGGAGCGTCGCCAAGAGCGCATCCCCCTCCAGCACCGCCACCCGGGTGTCCTCAACCGTTACGGCTGAGGCCGTGTACCGGCCCGGCTTCACCAGCGCCGACCAGCCAAAGGCAGCCCCCGGCTCGCTCACGCCGGTCACGCGGGTGGTGTCCGGCCGGCCCGTGAGCTGGACCCGCAGGTCCACGCTGCCCCTCACCAACAGGTAGACGCGAGCAGCCGGCTCGCCTTCAACGAAAATGGTTGCGCCCGCCGGATAAGTTTCCTCGCGGCACAGAGCTGCGATGGGTTCCAGTTGATGCGCGGCGAGACCTGAGAACAACTCGCTCCCCTCGAGCCATTCCGCAGTAATCATGGAACACCTCCTCCGGCCACCTGGCCGGTGCCTGGGGGATGGCCACGCAGGCCTTCGGGCGCGGGTGGCTACTCGAGAGCGCGGATGACAGCGATGACCTTGCCCTGGATGCGGACGTCAGTCGGTCGCGCGTAGATGGGCTCCATGCCGGGGTTGGCCGGCTGGAGCCGCACGCGCTCACCCTCGTGGTAGAAGCGCTTCAAGGTCGTCTCCTCGCGGTCCAGCAGCCACACGGCCACCATGTCCCCGTTGTCGGCGCTGTCCTGCTGCCGCATGATGACCACGTCCCCATCGTGAACCAGGGCGTCAATCATCGAGTTGCCTTTGACCCGCAAGGCGTAAACGCCACTGGTGTCCTTGATGATATCGCGAGTCAGCTCCAAGTAATCGTCTGCGGCCTGCAGGATGCCTTCCGACAGGACCGGGATGGGTTGGCCGGCGGCGATGACGCCCAGCAGCGGCACCCGGATGGAGCTGTCAGCACTTGCATCCTTGAGCTTGATGCCCCGGGAGATGGTCCGGTCGCGCTCAATGTGCCCCTCCCGCTCCAGGATGTCCAGGTTGTACTTGACGACGGAGGTGGAGGAAATCCCCAGCGCGCTGCCGATCTCTCGGATGGATGGTGGGTAGCCGTTGTCCCTTATGAACTCGCGGATGTAGCTGAGCATGCGTTGTTGTTTGAGATTCAGGCCCATGGCCCATCCTCCTGGTACGACATGACCGTACGCAACATTTGTTCGCCTACAATTATACACGAACTGATGTTCTATGTCAAATTCACACGATGTGCCTTCGTCACCCCCTGTCCCCGCCGGCGACGGGGAAGGGGGACAGGGGGTCGGCCGCGTTGCACCCTCGGTTTTGACAGTTTCGCCCGGACTGCGTACAATGACCTTGTCAGGTGCTCATCCTCACTCAGTCGCTCGCCAGCTCCAAGGAGGTAACCATGGCCGTCGTCTATCACGACGAGGACGCGAATCTGGAACTGCTCGCCGACCGGCAGATAGCCGTCATCGGCTACGGCAATCAGGGCCGGGCGCAGGCGCTGAACCTGCGGGACAGTGGGTTAAAGGTAGTGGTGGGCAATCGCCCGGATGCCTACCGCGAGATGGCCCAGGCGGATGGCCTGGAGGTGATGGACATCGCGGAGGCGGCGGAGGCAGGCGATGTGGTGATGTTGCTGCTGCCGGATGAGGTGGCGCCGGCCGTGTTTGAGACTGACATTCGGCCCCATCTCGAACCGGGCGACGTGTTGGACTTCGCCTCCGGCTACAACGTGGCCTTCGGGTTCATCGAACCACCTGCGGGGGTAGACGTGGTCATGGTGGCGCCCCGGATGATCGGCGTGGGGGTGCGGGAGGCTTACCTGGCCGGGAAGGGCTTCCCCAGCTTCGTCGGCGTGGCGCAGGACGCCTCGGGCCAGGCGCTGCCGCTCGCTCTGGCGCTGGCCAAGGGGATGGGGTCCACCCGGGCCGGGGTCATCCAGGTGACCTTCGCGCAGGAGGCGGAGCTGGACCTGTTCACCGAGCAGTGCTTCGCGCCGGCCTTCGGCCAGGTCCTCATGCAGGCGGTGGACCTGCTCATCTCCGAGGGGTATCCGCCGGAGGCGGTGCTCTTGGAGCTGTACCTCTCGGGCGAGTTGGGGTACACGCTGAGCAAGGCAGCCCGGGTGAGCTTTATCGAGCAGTCGCGATTTCACTCGCCCACCAGCCAGTACGGCACATTGACGCGCGGCCCGAGGTTCGTGGACCCGGAACTAAGAGAACGGATGCGGCGCGGATTGGAGGAAATCCGCTCGGGGAAGTTCGCCCGCGAGTGGGCGGAGGAGCAGGCCAGGGGCTATCCGGTGCTCACGGCGCTGCGCGACGCAGCCTGCTCCCTGCCGCTGCACGAGCTAGAGCAACGAGTCATCCGGGAGTTCTGGGGAGCCTGAAGCGTACGCTTCATCCAGCAGGTCCACGACGTGGGCGACCCGGGCGTTCAGCCCCGCCCGGCGTACGCCCGCCTCAAGCTGGATCATGCACCCCACGTTGGCCGTAGCGATGATCTGCGCGCCCGTCGCCGCAGCCTTGGCCATCTTCTCCTCCAGCAGCTGCGACGACAGGTCGTGGTGGGTCACGTTGTACACCCCGGCGCTACCGCAACACTGGTCCGAGTCGGCCATCTCCACCAGCTCCAGGCCGGGGATGGATTGCAGGATGGCCCGGGGCTGTGCGCGCACTCCCTGACCATGGGCCAGGTGGCAGGGGTCCTGATACGTGACGCGGACGGAGGATTCGGGGTTGGGCACCGAGGGTGGTGCGAAGGGGAGATCGGCCAGGAATTCGGTCACGTCCCGCACCTTGTCGGCGAAGGCGCGGGCACGGGAGGCGTAAGCCGGGTCATCCCGCAGCAACTCGCCGTACTCCTTGAGGGCCACCCCGCAGCCGGCCGCGTTGGTGATGATGGCATCGTACTCCTCTGCACTTCTCCCCTCCTGGGGGGAGACACCCCCTCTCTGACCCTCCCCCTCGGGGGGGATGGAGAAGGCCTCTATGTTCCTTCGCGCCAGCTCTTTCGCCGTCTCCCGGTCGCCGGCGTGCAGGTGGATGGCCCCGCAGCAGACCTGTCCCCCCGGCACGACCACCTCAAACCCGTTGCGCGCCAGCACCCGCAGCGTGGCCTTGTTGGTCCGGGCGGTGGCGATGTTGGCGACGCACCCAGCGAAGAAGGCCACCCGACCACGAGCAGAGTCCCTGGGCGGCACCCTGGGGGCCCGACGGGGGTCGAAGAATCGGTCCGGCAGGGCCGGCAGCAAGCTCTCGGCGGCGCCCAGGTTCCACGGCAGCCGGCGCACCAGGCCGGTCCGCCTGGCCAGGGCTTGCAGTCCGGAGCGTTGGTAGAAGCGCAGCAGGCCACCCACGGCCAGCAGCCGGCCCGGGTACGGGAACAGGTGGCGCAGGATGAACCGGCGTGCCATGGAGACCGGCCACGGGCGTGGCAGCGCCGCTTCTACCTGGCCCCGGGCGGCTTCTACCAGGTTGCCGAAGCGCAGCCCGGCCGGGCAGGCTGTGGTGCAGGCTCGGCAGGCCAGGCAGAGGTACATGTGCTCGGCGAAGGATGGGCTGATCTCCAGCCGGCCATTGGCCACTGCCTTGATGAGGTAGATACGCCCACGGGGTGACTCCATCTCCACGCCCAGCGCGCGGTAGGTCGGGCACGCGGTGAGACAAAGGCCACAGTGGGTGCATTTGAGGATTTCATTGTAATTTGGCAGGTCCGCCGTGGGCAGGAAATTGCCGATCGGGTGTTCTGTTTGGCTTGCCATGGTTCCCTCACACGCCACCTATGAACCGCCCCGGGTTTAGAATCCCGTTCGGGTCAAATGCGGCCTTGAGGCTGCGCATCAGCGGAAAGCCCGATCGAGGTGGTCCCCAGGTGCCGAGGTGTGCTTTGATCTCGCTCGGGGCTTGCTCCACAACCAGGCTCCCGCCCCATTCCTGCACATGCTCCCGCAGCTTGCCGATGATGTTAGCCAGCTGGGGCGATCCGGCGGCGATCAGGTAGACAATCCCGCTGCCGGCGTGAGCGACGAATGGCCAGTCGCTGGCTCCCAGTTCATCCAGGGCATCGCCCAGGTCGGCCACGCGCGAGGGGAGGAGGCTGACCTTGAGCCGGGCCGACGCGTCACCGGTGGCCAGGGTTGCTGGCAACTCCGTCAGGCGCAACCAGGCCGGCTGCCACTCGTCCACCTGAGTCACGTCGGCTCCTCCGGCGTCTCGGCACAGCCGGCCGAAGTCTGCCGTTTGCCGGTCCAGCGTGGCCTGTGCGAGAGCGTCGAAGCGCCCCCACAGCTCGAAGGCGTGGGGTTGAGACATGGCTTGACCGGCGGGGGCGTTCAGGACTTCCAGCGCTGTTGGTTGCAGGGGCGACTTGATCAGCCTCAGCACGGCATCCATGGCCGGCCTCAGCCCGTCGAAGCCGGCCCGGACCAGCGTGGTGACCCTGGGCAGCGGCTGGAGTCTGAAAGTGGCCTCGACGATCACGCCCAGGGTGCCCAGGGAGCCGATGACCAACCGGGTGAGGTCATAGCCGGCCACGTTCTTGACCACCTTCCCGCCGCCGCGAATGACCGTGCCATCGGCACGAACCAGGCGCACGCCCAGCAGCAGGTCCCGGGCGGAGCCGTAGCGCAGCCGGCTGGGGCCGCTGGCGTTGGTGGCGATGCAACCGCCGACGGTGCACCGGTCAGCCAGGGGCGGGTCCAGGGGGAGGAACTGGCGCTTCTGGCCGAGGGTAGCCTGAAGCTGGGCCAGGGTCATGCCGGCTTCGACGCTCACCACAAGGTCTTCTGGCGCGTACTCGATCACCCGGTTGAGCCGCCCCATCTCCAGGACCAGGTCGAGCCGGCTGGGGGGTTCTCCCAGCCCCATCATCGTGCCGCCACCGCGAGGGCTGACCGCCAGCCCTTCGCGGTCGGCCAGGGTGAGCAGCGCCGACACCTCCTCGACGCTGCCGGGGGCGGCAACCAAGGCCGGGGTGACCCCGTCCACGGCGTAAGCTTCCAGCCCTTCACTACGCACATTCTCGGCGCCAACTATCCCCTCAATCTCGTTCAAGAACTGGTTTGTGCCCGACATGGCGAACCTCGTGGTAGGGCAACTGCCCGCAGTTGCCCCACAGCTGCACGTTGTTGGGCAGCACCTTGGACGGGTTGCACAACCCGTCGGGGTCGAAGGCGTGGCGGATGCGCCACATGGTCTCGAGCTCGGCTGGGCTGAACAGCCTGGGCATGTGGTCGCGCTTCTCCACCCCGATGCCGTGCTCGCCGGTGATGGTGCCGCCCGCCTCCACGCAGGCCTGGAGGATCTCGCCGGCCGCCTGGCGCACCCGCTCCAGCTGCTCCGGATCCCGTTCGTCGAACAGGATCAGGGGATGCAGGTTGCCGTCGCCGGCGTGGAACACGTTGGCCACCCGGAGATTGTGGCGCTGGCAGATCTCGTGGACCTGCTTGAGCACCTCGGGGAGCCGGCTGCGGGGCACGACCCCGTCCTGCACGAAGTAGCTGGGCGAGATGCGCCCGATGGCACCGAAGGCGCCCTTGCGTCCCTTCCACAGTTGCTCCCGCTCGGCCTGCGACTGGGCCAGCCGCACCTCCCGGGCACCCTCTTCCAGGCAAATGCGCCGGATGTCCTCCGCCTGCTCGTCCAGGCCTTCCTCCAGGCCCTCCAGCTCCACCAGCAGGATGGCGTCGGCGTCGGTGGGGTAGCCCGTGCCTGCCACGGCCTGCAAGGCGTAGTAGTCCATCATCTCCAGGGCGGCCGGGATGATGCCCGCGGCGATGATGTCGGAGACGGCCTGTCCGGCGTCCACCATGCGGTCGAAGATGGCCAGCAGGGTGCGCACCGCCTCCGGCTTGGGAACCAGGCGCAAGATCACCTTGGTGACGATCCCCAGGGTGCCTTCCGAGCCGACGATGAGACCGGTCAGGTCGTAGCCCGGCGTGTCCAGCGCCGCCCCGCCCACCTGCACCACCTCGCCGGTCGGCAGGACCAGCTCCACCCCCAGGACGTGGTTGGTGGTGACGCCGTAGGCCAGGCAATGGGCGCCGCCGGCGTTCTCCGCGACGTTGCCGCCAATGGTGCAGGAGCCCTGGCTGGAGGGATCGGGGACGTAGTACAGGCCGGCGTGGGCCACGGCTTTGGAGACCTCCAGGTTGGGCACGCCGGGCTGGACCACGGCGCGACCGTTCTCCAGGTCCAGCTCCAGGATGCGGTTCATTTTGGAGAGGGCGATGGTGATGCCGCCCCGCGGTGCCACTGCCCCACCGCTAAGGCCGGTGCCGGCACCTCGCGGCACGAAGGGCACGCCGTGCCGCCGGGCTACCTTCACCACCCCGGCCACTTCTGTGGTGCTCGTGGGGAAGACCACCACGTCCGGCCGGCCGCGATCCACGGACCCGTCGTACTCGTAGAGCATCAGGTCCTCATCACGCCACAGCACATCCTCCGGCCCAACGACTGCTGCCAACTCGTCCACCAGTTGTCGCTTGTTCATTGCTCCTCCCCCGGCAAGGCTTTTCAATGCTCTGATCCCTGAGTCTTGCGAAGACCGAGGTCACAGCGTGATTATCAGTGGTTGAGAAATTCCTGCTCTCGGGTGGCGTCCCCGCCACCCGGGCGGGGCGGGGACGCCCCTTTTGAGCGACTTTTCTCAGGTATTGATTGTACCACAGACCCGCCTGCATGCAAGTGTGTCCCATAAACCGGCCATGACCTTCAACGCGCCTTCTGGCTTGTAACAGAGGAATGCTCAAGAACACGGGCGTTTCCTTTTCAGGTCGACGTGGCTGGTCACAGGCAGCATGAGCGAACAGTCTCTCCGTTAGGATCGAAAAGCCCTGCACCAGGCCCCGCGAACTTGAACGCAGTCCCCTTTTGTGCTATCATATTAAGTGATCCAATAGCTCGGTTGGGAGGTGAGGAAACATGTACCCTGTGTTTTTCGGTGTGGATCCCGTTTACTGGCTGTTTGCGCTTCCGGCGCTTCTACTTGCCCTCTATGCGCAGTGGGAAGTTCAATCCACGTATCAGAAATACTCGCGCGTGCGTAACATGCGTGGCATCACCGGCGTGCAGGCAGCGGAGATTCTGTTGAGCGGCGAGGGTCTGAGGCACGTAAACGTCGAGGGCACGCTGGGTCAGCTTACAGATCACTACGACCCACGGGGAAAGGTGTTGCGCTTGTCCCAAGGGGTGGCACACAGCCCGTCCGTTGCCGCGCTGGGCATCGTGGCCCATGAGGTTGGGCACGCGCTGCAGGATGCCACGGCTTATGGCCCCATGCGCCTGCGCTCGGCCATCGTGCCGGCGGTGAACCTGGGCTCGTGGCTGGGTCCCATCATTTTCATCTTCGGGCTGATGATGCAGTCGTCAACTCTGGCCACCATTGGCCTCCTGGGCTTTGCGGCCACGGCGCTGTTTGCCCTGGTAACCCTGCCCGTGGAGCTGGACGCCAGCCGGCGAGCATTGCGCATGCTCAGCAGCTACGGATTGGTCACCAACCAGGAACTGGGAGCCACCCGGGCCGTGCTCAACGCCGCTGCCTTGACCTACGTGGCAGCCGTCGCTCAGGCCATCTCAACCCTGCTCTACTACGCGCTGCTTCTAACCGGCATGCGCCGGGAGGAATAACCTTTGCTCTCTGTTCCGGCCTTTCGGTTCCCGGCCGTGTCTGAGCGCGTGGCCCTGCTAGACCTGACCCACCAGCAGCTCGAGGCGCTGCTGGTGGGCTGGGGCGAGCCCAGATTCCGGGCGGATCAGGTCTGGGGGTGGCTGTACCGGTCTTTGGTCACCTCCCCGGACCAGATGCGCAACTTGCCTAAGTCCTTGCGCGCCAGGTTGGCAAGAGAGACGGCCTGGACGGCACTGGAGCCGGTGACCCAGGTCGTTTCCTATGACGGCTCCACGCACAAGGTCCTCTTCCGCCTCCGGGATGGCCAGGCCATCGAGACGGTCTTGATGGCCTACCGGGACGAGGCGGCGCATGAGGAGGCGGGTGACGACGGTGCAGGGGCGGCTCGCGGGCGGCATACCGTCTGCGTATCCACCCAGGTTGGGTGCGCCATGGGCTGCGTGTTCTGCGCCACGGGGCAGATGGGCCTGGCGCGCAACCTGACCCCGGGCGAGATCGTGGCTCAGGTGCTACACTTTGAACGCGAGCTACGGGCACAGGGTGGCCGGGTGACCAACGTGGTCTTCATGGGCATGGGCGAGCCCCTGGCCAACTTCGGTGCCACCTGGCAGGCGGTCGAGACCCTGAACGATGCCCGGGGGTTCGGGCTGGGTGCCCGGCGGGTGACCATCTCCACCGTTGGGGTGGTGCCGGGCATCGAGCGGTTGAGCGAAGCCGGCCTCCAGGTGAACCTGGCGGTGTCGTTGCACGCGGCGGACAACCGTCTGCGCGACCAACTGGTGCCGGTCAACCGCCGCTGGCCCATCGGCGAGCTGATGGCAGCGTGCCGAGAGTACGTGGACCGCACCCACCGCCGGGTGACCTTCGAGTACGCGCTGATAGACGGGGTGAACGACAGCCCGCAGCAGGCCCATGCCCTGGCGGACCTGCTGGAGGGGTTGTTGTGCCATGTGAACCTCATCCCGCTGAACCCGACAGGCGGCAGCGACTACCGCCCCAGCCCGCCGGAGCGGGTGTTGGCCTTCAAGGGGATCCTCACTCGGCGCGGCATCAGCACCACCGTGCGGGCACGCAAGGGCGTGGACATTCAAGCCGGCTGTGGCCAACTGCGCACCGAGATCGAGAGGCGAAATGCTGCGCGTGAAACAGGCGAGGCATGCCAAGAGGTTGGACAGCCGGTGGAGGTCTAGCCGATGGGACACCTGTATACGGACGTGAAGGTGAGAGGCAGTAAGACCTCTGTGGAGTTGAGGAAGGTCCTCATTGATACGGGCGCCACCTACACCGTCTTGCCGGAAAACGTACTGGAAGAAGTTGGCGCCTGGGGGCCTTTGCCCGAAGTTGAGATAGGTCTGGGCGGTGGCAGGAGGGTTAAAGCCAGGGCATATGCGGTGGCGGTAACTATTGAGGATGTGGAGGCTCCGGCGATCAGCGTGACATTTGAGGGAGCACAAACGGTCATCGGCGTGGAGACGCTGGAATCTGTGGGTGTGAGGTTAGACCCGACGACGGGCAAGCTTGAGTTCACGAGACCCAAAGGGATGGCTTACTTCTACGGGCAGGTGGGCCGGCGGTGAGAGGAGCAACCTGCTGGCTACCTGGGTGTTTTAGGGATAGGAGGCCCGACAAAAGCGACTGGCCAGCCCTGGTTGGGCTGGCCAGTCAATGAGCAGATTCACCAGCTCGGCGTGACGCTCGATCAAGCCGGGACTTTGTGAAGCGTCTTCAAACACTGAGCACAGACTTTGATGCGCCGGGTGAGACCACCCTCGACAATCGTGGTAGTTTGGATGTTAGGTTGCCACATGCGCTTGGTCCGGCGCTTGGAGTGGCTGACATTGTGCCCAAACTGAGGCCCTTTTCCGCACAACTCACACTTGGCCATGACGAACTTTCACCTCCTTGAGTCGGCACAAATGATAGCACAGGGTGAGGGTTTTTGCAAATCGAACTTGAAAGGCTTTGGGGCCGACGGCGGCTGGTAGGAGTCGGGGATGACGGAAGCAACCGAGTGGGGACGGATTGAGATTTCCCCCATGGCGGTGGCTACGCTGGCCAGCCAGGCCATCCTCAATTGCTACGGGGTCGTGGGGTTGGCGTCACCCAGCTTGTGCCATGGCATTGTCGAGTTGCTCCAGCGTGAGCATCGCCACCGGGGGGTCGAAGTGCGCATGGTGGACGATCAGATCATCATAGACCTGTACGTCATCATCGAGTACGGCACCCGCATCTCAGAGGTGGCTCAGAACATCATGCGCAATGTCAAGTTCCGGGTCGAGAAGTCCCTTGGCGTACCTGTAGCGCAGGTGAACGTGCACGTGCAAGGGTTGCGGGTGAGCGATTGAGGCTCATGGGGACAACTTTGGAACAAAGGCAAAGGGCTGTCAAAGCGCGGGTGGACGAACACCGGGACGAGCGCAAGGGGTGTGATGGGGAGACCCTGAAGCGGCTGCTGAGCGCGGCCACGGTGTGGCTAGAGCATCATGCCGAGACCATCAACGCGCTCAACGTTTTCCCGGTGCCGGATGGCGATACCGGCACCAACATGCTCCTCACCATGAAGGCCGCCTGCGCCGAGATGGCCTCTGTGAACGATTGGTCCGTCGGGGCGGTGGCACGGGCGGCCGCGTACGGAGCCCTCATGGGGGCCCGAGGTAACTCCGGCGTCATCCTCTCCCAGATCCTGCGCGGGTTCGCCCGGGTGCTGGAGAACAAGGAGAGGCTCACGGCGGCCGACCTGGCCGCTGCCCTCCACGAGGCCTCGGTCACCGCCTACCAGGGCATCATTGAGCCGGTGGAGGGGACCATGCTCACCGTCAGCCGGGATGTGGCCGCGGCCGCCCAGGAGGCCGCCCGGGAGACTGACGACGTTCAGGTGGTGCTGGAGAAGACGGTGGCTGCGGCCAGGGCTTCGGTGGATCGCACGCCATCCCTGCTAAGTGTGCTGCGTGAGGCCGGGGTGGTGGATGCCGGCGGCGAAGGCTACTACGTCCTCCTGGACGGTGCCGTCCGCTTCCTCCGGGGTGAGATCACAGAGGTGAGCGCGCCGGCCACAGCCGTATCGCCGACCCTCACGGAGGCCGAACTTATGCCGCTAGACGAGGAAATGGAGTACGGCTACTGCACCGAATTCATCCTGCAGGGACGCGACCTGAACTACGAGGAGATCAAAGAAGCCATCACTTCTATGGGTGACTCGGCCATCGTTGTCGGCGACGACCGGCTGATTCGCGTCCACGTGCACACCTTCCACCCGGGCGAGGTGCTGGAATACGCCCTGAGCAAGGGGATCCTGCGCAAGATCAAGATTGACAACATGCAGGAGCAGCACCGGGAGTGGCTGCAACTGCCCATGCATCAGAAGGAAGCGCCCCCGCAGCCAGAGGTCAAGCCCATCGAGGCTCTGGCCGGCGTGGGGGTGGTGGTTGTGGTGCCCGGCCCGGGCTTCGCCCGGGTGTTTGAGAGCCTGGGTGCCAGCGCCGTGGTGTCCGGCGGCCAAACCATGAACCCCAGCACCGAGGAGCTGCTCCGTGCCATCGAGTCACTTGAGGCCCAGCACGTCATCATCCTGCCCAATAACAAAAACGTCATCCTGGCAGCCCAGCAGGCCCAGGAGTTGAGCCAGAAAGACGTGCGGGTGGTCCCCACCCGCACTGTGCCCCAGGGTATCGCTGCCCTGCTGTCCGTCAACTACCAGGCGGACCTAGAGACCAACGCCCGGGCCATGCAAGAGGCCCTGGAGCAGGTGCAGACAGCGGAGATCACCCGGGCCACCCGCTCGGTGCGCTTCAATGGCCTGGAAGTGGAGGAGGGGGCCGTCATCGGGCTGCTCAACGGCGACCTCACGGCCACCGGGCCGGACATTGAGGGCGTGGTGCGCATCATGCTCAAGCAGATGCGGGCGGAGGGTGCGGAGATCATCACCGTCTACTACGGCGAGGATGTCACCCGCCAGGAGGCCGAAGCCATGGCGGAGGTGATTCGCCGGGAGTATCCGGACCAGGAAGTCGAGCTGGTAGAAGGGGGGCAGCCGCACTACCAGTACATCATTTCGGCCGAGTAGGGATGGCGCGACATGGAGCCTAGGGTGCGAGTGGTGACCGACAGCCTGGCCGACCTCCCGCGTGAGTTTGTGGAGGAATTGGGCATCACGGTCGTGCCCTGCATCGTGCGCTTTGGCGAACGGGTTTACCGGGACCGGGTGGATTTGACAATGGATGAACTGTACGAGAGGCTGATACACGGGCCAGAACTGCCGCAGACCTCGGGGCCGCCGGTGGGGGTGTTTGAGGAGGTGTACCGCCGTCTGGGAGACGAGACGGACCAGATCCTCTCCATTCACATCCCGGCCAGGCTCAGCGGGACGATCAGCGCGGCTCTTGCCGCCCGGCAGGCGCTACCCCACCTGCGCATCGAGATCGTGGACAGCACCAACATCACCATGGCCCTGGGGTGGCTGGTGGTGCGTGCCGCCCGGGCTGCGCAGGCGGGCCAAACCCTGGACGAGATCCTGGCCATGGTGCGGGAGACCATCCCCAGGCTGAGGTTGCTGGCGGTGGTGGACACCCTGGAGTACGCCTATCGGGGTGGGCGCATAGGCAAGGCCAAGTTCATGATGGGTAGCCTGCTCAAGGTCAAGCCCATTTTGCAGATCTTGAACAGCGAGCTCCTGCCGGTCGAAAACGTGCGCACGATGCGCAAGGCCCTGGGCCGCTTGGTGGAGCTGATCCGTGAGTTGGGTCCGTTGGAGCACGCAGCGGTCATCCACGCTCGCGCGCCCGAGTTGGCCGCTGAGCTGCGGGAGATGCTGGCGGACATCCATCCCCTCGAGCACATCCTCGTCACCGAGACGGGGCCTGTGCTGGGGACGCACGCGGGGCCTGGAGCCGTGGGCGTTGGCTGCGTGCTGGCGGCCTCAGAGCAGCAGGGTTCGTAGTAGGAACTGGCTTTTGGGGGATGAATCGCGCGCTACAAACGAAAACATAGTGGTGAAGTTGAGCCACCGGAGGCGATTTGGGGGTATCTGTTTTCGATAAGCTCACCAAGATCCTTCAGTTGGAGCACCAGAAGGACTTCAACGATCGGGCCGTCATCGGCGGGTTGGACAAGTTCCTGACGGTGTGGCGCGCCGAGGTGACGCAGGAACTCAACGACCCGGCGCAGCTCAGCATGGCCGAGGAAGTGGCCGGCTTGCTGGCCGGCTACTCGACCAAGGGGCCGGATGAACGCCGGGCTGCGGTCACCCGGGCGCTCGAGCGGCTGGCGGCTGCGCCGTCGGTGGCCGTGGCGCCCACCGAGGCGAAACCGCCGGCCGAACCCGGGGTTGTGAGGGAGCGACCCCGTCCCCTTCGGCCTGCCCCAGAAGAGCCCGGCCTGGGCCTGGACGCCCCGGTCACCCGGCTGACCGGCGTGAGCACTGCCTACGCCCGCCGGTTGGCTCGGCTGGGCGTCAGGACCATCCGCGACCTGCTCTACCTGGTACCCCGCCGCTACGACGACTTCAGTAACCTCAAGACCATCAACCGCCTGCGGGTCGGTGAGGAAGTGACCATTGTGGGAACGGTGTGGGAGACCCGGAATCGGGAGACCCGCCGGGGCCTCACCCTCACTGAGACCCTCCTTTCGGACGGCACCGGGACCATTCAGTGCACCTGGTTCAATCAGCCCTACCTGGCCCGTCAGCTCAAGCCGGGCCGCCAGGTGGTCATCAGCGGCAGGGTGGACATGTACCTGGGCCGGCTCACCTTCCAGTCGCCGGAGTGGGAGCCGCTGGACCGGGAGCTGATCCACACCGGGCGGCTGGTGCCTGTCTACCCCCTGACCGAGGGCATCGGTGCGCGGTGGCTGAGGCGCCTGGTGAAGCGCAGCGTGGACGCCTGGGCGTCACGGTTGCAGGATCCGCTGCCGGAGCACGTGCGCGAGCGCGAGAAGCTGATGGACCTGCCGACGGCTATGCGGCAGATCCATTTCCCGGACAGCCACCAGTCTATGGGCGAGGCCCGGCGGCGCCTGGTCTTCGATGAGTTTCTCCTCATCCAGCTCGGGGTGTTGCAGCAACGTCGCAGGTGGGACCAGCTCACAGGCCGGGCCATGACGGCCGGCGACGACGTGCTGAAGGCCTTCATCCAAGGCTTGCCCTTTGAGCTCACCAAGGCCCAGCGCCGCGCCCTCAAGGAGATTCGCGAAGACATGCGCCACAGCCGGCCCATGAGCCGCTTGCTCCAGGGCGATGTGGGCTCGGGCAAGACCGCGGTGGCGGCCGGCGCCATGCTCATCGCCGTCGCCAACGGCACCCAGGCCGCCATGATGGCCCCGACGGAGATCCTGGCCGAGCAGCATTACAAGACCCTGACCAGCCTCCTCACCATGCACGAGGGGGAGCCGCGCGAGATCGGCGGGTTGCGCCCGCGCATCGGCCTGCTCATCGGCAGCCTGAAGCCCTTAGAGAAGGCCGCCATGCAGGCGGCCATCGCCGCCGGCGAGGTGAACATCGTCGTCGGGACCCATGCTCTCATCCAGGAGGCTGTCAGCTTCCGCAACCTCGGGCTGGCTGTCATAGACGAGCAGCATCGCTTCGGTGTGGCTCAACGCGCTGCCCTGCGGGGCAAAGGCGCTGGCGATGGCGATGAGCACTTCACACCTCACGTCCTGGTCATGACCGCGACCCCCATCCCCCGCACCCTGGCGCTCACGGTCTACGGCGATTTGGACTTGTCCATCATTGACGAGATGCCGCCGGGCCGCCAGCCGGTCAAGACCCGCTGGCTGCAGCCGCGTGAGCGGGAACGCGCCTACAGCTTCGTCCGCAGCCAGGTGGCCCAGGGGCGGCAGGCGTTCATGGTCGGCCCGCTCATCGAAGAGTCGGAGAAGATCGAGGCCCGGGCGGCCGTCGCTGAGTACGAGCGCTTGCAGAAAGAGGTCTTCCCGGACCTGAAGCTGGGCCTGCTCCACGGCCGCATGAAAGCCGAGGAGAAGGACGAGGTCATGGCGGCCTTCTACCGGGGCAAGTTGGACATCCTGGTCTCCACCCCGGTGGTGGAGGTGGGGATTGACGTGCCCAACGCCACGGTGATGCTCGTCGAGGGGGCCAATCGGTTTGGCCTGGCCCAATTGCACCAGTTCCGAGGCCGAGTGGGCCGGGGCGAGTACCCCTCCTACTGCCTGCTGGTCGCCGATGCGGTGACGCCGGAGGCGGAGACCCGGCTGAAGGCTGTGGAGAGCACGCACGATGGGTTCCGCCTGGCGGAGGAGGACCTGAAGCTGCGGGGGCCGGGGGAATTCTTCGGCACCCGGCAGAGCGGCCTGCCGGACCTGCGGGTCGCCCGGCTGAGCGACGTGGATAGCCTGGAGCGCGCCCGTGCCGAGGCGCTGGAGATCTTCCGCCGCGATCCTGATCTCACCGCGCCCGAGCACGGGTTGCTGGCCCGGCAGGTGCGCGAATTCTGGAAAGGAGCGACCGGCGACCTGAGCTAGCAAAACCCGCGTCGTTCAGACGTGGGAACGGTTCTCGCTAGCCTAGGCTCAGTAGATCACAATTATCCCTCTCGAGGGGCGTCCTCGCCCGGTAGTGGGCCATTGTGTGAGTCTGTATGGTGCCAAAAACATGTCAAACGAGGAAAGACGAATGACCGTTGCCATCTACCCAGCCACCTTCGATCCCATCACCAACGGTCACGTGGATATCGCTGCCAGGGCGGCTCGCATCTTCGACAAGTTGATCGTGGCCGTGTACGCCCGGCCTCTGAAGAACCTGCTGTTCAGCACCGAGGAGCGCCTGGAGATGACGCGCGAGGCCCTGGCTCACCTGCCCAACGTCACGGTGGAAAGCTATGACGGCTTGACCGTGGAGTTTGCCCGGGAGGTAGGGGCGCAGGTGATCGTGCGCGGTCTGCGCGTGCTCTCAGACTTCGAGTGGGAGTTCCAACTGGCGCTCACCAACCGACAGTTGGCGCCGGACGTGGACACGGTGTGCCTGATGACCAGCCAGGAGTACTCCTTCCTCAGCTCCAGCGTCGTCAAGGAGGTGGCCATGTTGGGCGGCAACCTGGACGGCATGGTGCCGCCCCACGTGATCCCTCGCCTCCGGACACGGCTGCAGGAACTGAGCGATGGAGGCGGTAGCAAGGTCAAGCTGGTCTCATTTCGCGACAACTAGTCTCCGGTATCCTGATACCCAACCCGGAAAGGGGGAGCAGCTATAGACCTGGACTACTTGATTGACCGGTTGGAAGAATTGCTTGACCGAAGCTGGCACGTGCCCTTGGCCGACAAGGCCCTGGTGGACGAGGCGGAGTTTCTGCGCCTGATTGACCAGATGCGCCTCTCCAAGCCCAGGGACCTGGCCCAGGCCCAGCAGGTGCTGCGCGACCGCGAGCAAATCCTCGCCCAGGCCCGGGAACAGGCGGAGTACATCCGCGTCCTGGCTCAAGAGCAGGCGGCTCGCCTGGTGGACGAGCACGAGGTGCTGCACCGCGCCCAGGCGGAACGCGAGCAGATCCTTGAGGAAGCCCGCCGGGAGGCGGAGAAGATCAAGGCGGATGCTTTCCAGTGGGCCCTGGAAGTGCTCCGTGACCTGGACGAGAAGGTGGCGTCGGTGCAGCAGGTGATTCGCAACGGGATCAGGGCCCTGGAAAGCTCTCCTACGGCGGAGGCTGTGAGGATGGCAGCCGGTGAGCCGGCGGGGCAGGACCCGGCTGAACCGCAAGAGGCGCCGGCGGACAAGGAGGCCGAAGAATAGCCCGGCCGTGAGGGTTCACCTGCTCACGCTGTGTCTCGGTCCGGCTTGTGGCCATTCGGAGCGGCGAGCACACGTGCCCGATCCCGCCTGGCGAGTGGCGAGAGCCTGCCGGCTCCTAGGACAGCCTTTCCAGGCTGTCCCGACGGGGCGGTAGGCTTATCGCAGACATGCGGATGGGCCTCCACTTCCGGCTGCCGGGCTCGAGCTGCCCGTGCGACGCGCCATGCGCAATGGCGTTTGTTTCGTAGCGGTTTTTCTGCTCGGGGTGGACCCTAGTCCATCCCCTCCGACGAGCAGTGGTGTACCCATTCACTTCCACCGGCGGTGGTGCGGTGGTTTGACAGGATGTGCTAACACGTCTATAATGGACAAGCTAGCGGGGCCGGGCATCCGGCTCGTGATATGAAGCGCCCAGGCGGGGCGCTCGTGCGCGGAGCCCGGGCCTTTTTGATGTGAGTGGAGCGTTGTTACCATGATGCGATACAATGTCGCACAATTGCTGAAGCAGCATACCGGCGCCACCCGCACGCACATTCTGGATGTGGAGTTGCCGCACCTGGATGAGGATTTGCACCTGGTAGCACCTTTGCAGGGCGAGGTCACCCTCATGCGCAGCACGGATGGTGTGCTTGTCACCGGGCGGTTGCACACCGACGTGGAAGTCTATTGTGACCGCTGCCTGGAACCCTTCGTGGTGCCCGTGATTATTGACCTGGAGGAGAGCTTCCTGGCCACCGTGGACATCTGGACAGGCATGCCTGTGGAGTTGGAGGAAGATGCGGATCGTGCGCTGCTGATTGACAGCCAGCACACGCTGGATTTGACGGAGGTGGTGCGCCAGGACATCCTCGTGGCCCTGCCGATGCACCCGGTGTGCCGTCCAGACTGCCGTGGGCTTTGCCCCCAGTGCGGCAAGAATCTCAACGAAGGCCCGTGTGATTGCGAGCCCGCCCCGGTGGACCCGCGTTGGCAGGCGTTGTTGAACTTGAGTTAAGCGCCACCGAATTCTTCTTGTTACACCAAACGGAATCAACCGTGGAGGAAGACGGTTATGCCACCCTTACCTAAGAGAAAAGTATCCAAGAGCGCCCGAGACAAGCGTCGTAGTCACTTGGCGTTGAAGCAAGCGAACCTGGTGGAGTGCCCGGAGTGCCACAATCTTCGTCTGCCCCACCATGTTTGTCCATCGTGCGGGACCTACAAGGGCGTCGAGTTCTTTGAGGTGGAGACGAAGTAAGGGATTCGCCTGAGGTGGCATCCGCAGTTTGCTGGCCATGCCGTTCGCCCGTTGGTTCGCACGGCCAGTTTCATCTTTCGCCGAGCAGTGACCCATGAAGGCCGTTATCTTCTACAAGCGAGGAGGCATCGAGCAGCTCCGCTACGAGGATGTCCCGGAGCCAACTATCGGCCCGGATGAGGTCCTGGTGCGAGTGCGGGCGTGCGCCCTAAACTACCTGGACATTTACACCCGCAAGGGGGCCCAAGCGGTCAAGGCACCGTTGCCGCACATCCTGGGGTTGGAGGTCGCCGGCGATGTGGTCGCCGTGGGTGAGGTAGCCCAGGGCGTGCAAGTGGATGACCGGGTGGTGTTCCATCCCTTCATCACCTGCGGCACATGCGAGTATTGCCAGACCGGTTACGAGAACCTGTGCGTCGACCGCAAGATCCTGGGGGTACACGTGCACGGTGGCTATGCTGAGTACGTCAAGGCGCCGGCCAGGAATGCCATCCGCATCCCCGCCCACCTGAGCTACGACGAGGCGGCAGCCTTGCCGGTCGCCTTCGGCACCGCCTGGCACATGCTGGTGGATCGGGCGCAGCTCAAAGCCGGGGAGACAGTGCTCATCCTGGCGGCGGGTAGCGGCATCGGCAGCGCAGCCATCCAGGTGGCCAAGTATCTGGGGGCCCGGGTCATCACCACCGCCAGCACCGACGAGAAGCTGGCTAAGGCCCGCGAGCTGGGGGCCGATGAGACCATCAACTACACCAGGCAGAAGTTCAGCCACGCCGTGCGCCGGCTCACGGATGGCCGGGGCGTGGACGTAGTCTTTGAGCACGTGGGACCCGACACGTGGAAAGAGAGCGTGGCCAGCCTGGCGGTGAACGGACGGTTGGTGACCTGTGGCGCTACCACAGGCCGCTGGGGGGAGACCGACCTGTGGTCGCTCTTCGGTAAGCAGCTCAACCTGCTGGGATCGTTCGGTGCGACGCAAAAGGACTTCCGCGAGGTCGCCGCGCTGGTGGCGGATGGTGTCTTCAAAGCGGTAATTGACCGGCGGCTGCCCTTGCACGAGGCCCGCAAGGCTCATGAGTTGCTGGAAAGCCGTCAGGTGTTCGGCAAGCTCATACTGAACCCGTGAGGCCATGGGGGTGTGCGGGGTGCTAGAGCTGTGGACGAGTCGGTGAAGTTGCTGATAGACGTGGAACGAAGGGGGTTATGACGCGAAAGACGATTGCCTGGGTTTTCCCGGGCCAGGGGTCGCAAGTTGTGGGCATGGGGCAGGATCTGGCTGAGGTCTACCCGGCTGCCCGGGCGGTCTTCGAGGAAGCCGATGAGCTGCTGGGCTGGAGCCTGTCGTCGCTGTGCTTCAACGGCCCGAAGGAGGAGCTGGACGATACCATCAACGCTCAGCCGGCGCTCCTCACCGCCAGCATGGCCGCGCTTCGCGCCCTGCAGGCCGAGGACAGGTTGCCGGAGCCGGCCTTCGTCGCCGGCCACAGCATGGGCGAGTACACCGCGCTGGTGGCCGCCGGTGCCCTCTCCTTCGCCGACGGGCTGCGGCTGGTGCGGGAGCGCGGACGCCTGATGAAACTGGCCGGCGAGCGCGCGCCGGGGCGCATGGCCGCGATCATTGGCCTGGCCGATGAGGTGGTGGAGGAGGTGTGCGCCGGGGTTGACGGGGTGCAGGTAGCCAACTACAACTCGCCCGGCCAGGTGGTCATCTCCGGCACACGGGAGGCGGTGGAGACAGCCTCGGAGGTGCTTAAGGCGCGAGGCGCCCGGCGGGTCATCCCCCTGGCTGTGAGCATACCATCTCACTCGGAACTCATGGCTTCAATCGTCGAGGAGTTCGCCCGTGCCGTGGAGAGAACCCCCATGGAGGCCCCGGAGGTTCCTCTGGTCGCCAACGTCACCGGCGAGCCTATCACCGACGTAGACCAGATTCGTCAGGAGTTGACCAGACAACTCACCTCATCGGTGCAGTGGGTGCGGTCGGTGAGGCGCATGTCCGAGGCGGGGGTCACTTCGTTCCTGGAGATCGGCCCGGGCAAGGTGCTGGCGGGACTGATCCGGCGCATCAGTCCGGAGGCCAGCGCTGTCAGCCTGGGCAGCGTGGAGTCCATCCAGAACTGGCCAGCCTGAGTGGGAGCGCGTGATGATTGACTTGACGGGTCGAGTCGCGTTGGTCACCGGCGGGTCGCGGGGGATTGGCCGCGCCATCGCCCTGCGCCTGGCCGGCCTGGGCGCGAAGGTGGCGGTGAACTATCACAGCAGCCAGGCAGCCGCCGAAGAGGTGGTGCAAGCCATCAAAGCCCAAGGCGGCGAAGCCATCGCCGTTCAGGGCGATGTGCGCGATCCCCAGGATGCCGCACGCATCGTCAAAGCCACGATAGAGGCATTTGGCAAGCTGGACATCCTGGTCAACAACGCCGGCACCACGCGGGACACCCTGCTGGCCTTGATGAAAGAATCAGATTGGGATGTGGTGCTCGACACCAACCTCAAGGGGACCTTTAACTGCACCAAGGCCGCCATCCGCCCCATGATGCGGCAGCGCTGGGGGCGCATCATCAACATCACCTCCATCTCGGGGGTGATGGGCAACGCGGGTCAAGCCAACTACTCGGCGGCGAAGGCCGGGCTGATCGGCTTCACCAAGGCGGTGGCCCGGGAGTTGGGCTCACGCAACATCACGGTGAACGCCGTGGCGCCCGGCTATGTCCCCACCGACCTGACGGCCAGCCTGCCAGAAGACCTGGTGGCGAAGATGTTGGAGATGACGCCACTGGGGCGTGCAGGCACCGGCGAGGACGTGGCCAACGCGGTGGCGTTCCTGGCCTCGGACGCGGCCGGTTACATCACGGGTCAGGTGTTGTGCGTGGACGGTGGCATGGCTATGTGAGGGGTCTGTAGGGCCTTGTGCACACTTGCCCTACTGCGGAGAAGACAAGGCAATGGAAGAGGGTTTGGGGACGGTCACCATCGCTCCGGGTGTGCTGATCACCATCGCCCGGCTGACGACCCTGTCGGTGCCGGGGGTTAGGCGCATGGGACCGGGCTTTGGTCCCAGGCCAAACCGGCTGTTCCGGCGCCAGTGCGCTGCCAGGGAGGGGGTGTACGTGGCCGTCGAGGATGGCCAGGTGGTTGCGGACGTATGCGTTATCGTCGAGCGGGACGTTAACATGCTGGAACTGGCGCGGCGGGTACAGGCAGAGGTAACCCGGGCCATCCATCACATGGTTGGCATGCAGGTGCGCGAGGTCAACGTTTACATTCAGGACGTGGAGTGGGAGGAGCAGGAGAGCGGCAAGGAGGAGTCGCGATGAAGGTGCGGCGGCGAGCACGCGCCCTGGCTCTGCAAACGCTCTACGAAGTGGATCTCGTCCATCACCAACCGGAGGAGGTACTGGAGCAACGGCTGAGCGAGGACCCGTTGCCGGAGCCGGGTGTGAAATTCGCTCGGCAGCTCGTCCATGGCGTGCTGGAAAAGCAGCCGGCCCTGGATGTCATCGTAGCACAGATCGCACCCGAGTGGCCTGTGGAGCAGCTAGCGTGCATTGACCGCAACATCCTGCGCATGGCGATTTTTGAGCTGACCTCGATGGACACCCCCATGAAGGTTGTCATCAACGAGGCTGTAGAACTGGCCAAGCGCTTCGGCAGCGATAGCTCCAGGCGCTTCATCAACGGCGCCTTGGGCACCTTCGTCTCAGGGGGCATGGCAGCAAGCTCACGCGCGGCCAAAGGCGTGGCCAAGGTTGAACGGGTAGGGAGAAGAGGGTCGTGAACTTTCTAGGCATCGGTCCAATGGAATTGATCTTGATCCTCGTGGTCGCTCTGATGATCTTCGGGCCAAGGCGTCTGCCGGAGATAGGGGCTGCTCTGGGTAAGGCGATACGTGAATTCCGCGAGATGTCGCAAGATGTGACCAGCGACATCGCCAGAGAGTTGGAAGCTACGCGCGAGGCAGCCCTGGACCGGGGTGCCGGCGGGGGCGCAGAGGCTGAGCATGCTACGTCGGGGGAAAGGGACACCGCCACAAGAGAATGACGCCGAGGTCGCCGAGGTTCGCATGACCCTGGTGGAGCACCTGGAGGAGCTCCGCCAGCGCCTGATCCGGGCTACCATTGCCCTGCTCATCACCACTGCCTTCAGCGTCATTTTCGCCAAGCGCATCTTGCTGGCGCTCATCATCCCCTTGGGTGGCAACCTGCCCCAGGCTGTCCGCCCGACGGAGACCTTCGTCATCTTCATGAAGGTGGCGCTCATGAGCGGTCTGGCGCTGGCCATGCCGGTCATCATCTACCAGTTTGTGCGCTTCGTGGCCCCTGGCCTGACCAGGCGAGAGCGCCGCTACCTCTACATCCTGGTCCCCGGAGCATCAATCCTCTTCGTTGCAGGCCTGCTGTTCTGTTACTTCGTCATACTCCCCTTCGCCGTGCGCTACCTGTACAACTTCCTGGGCGACGTCGTAAGGCAGGACTGGACCATTGACTACTACATTTCTTTCATCACCACCTTCATGATAGCCGTGGGGCTGGTGTTCGAGACCCCTCTAGTGGTCTTCATCCTGGCCAAGATGGGGATCATCTCCCCGAAAACGCTGTCGAGGAACCGCAAGTACGCCATCGTGGCCGCCCTGGTGATTGCGGCTATCATCACGCCTACACCTGACCCCTTCAATCAACTCCTGGTGGCAACCCCGCTCTGGATCCTGTACGAGATAGGGGTTCTCCTGGCCCGCTTTGCCTGACGAACCTGCGAGGACAGGGGCTTGAGGGCCAAATCCACCACACTAACACGCGCTAACGAGAGGTGCTATGAAACCCAAAAGAGTCATCATCATGGGCGCTGCAGGGCGGGACTTCCACAACTTCAACCTCGTGTTTCGTGACAACCCGGCTTACCGGGTGGTGGCCTTCACTGCCACCCAAATACCCGACATCGAGGGTCGGCTCTACCCGCCGGAGCTGGCCGGCCAGTTCTATCCCGAAGGAATCCCCATCTACCCGGAGGATGATCTGCCGGATCTGATTCGCCAGTTGGACGCCGACGAGGTGGTCTTCGCCTATAGCGATGTGTCCCACGAGTACGTGATGCACAAGGCCTCCATCGCTCTAGCGGCGGGTGCCGACTTTCGCTTTCAGGGCCCCAAGTCCACCATGCTTGAGGCCGAGGTGCCGGTGGTGGCGGTGTGCGCCGCCCGCACAGGCTCTGGCAAGAGCCAGACCACCCGGCGCGTGGCCAGCATCCTGGGCCGGGCCGGCAAACGAGTGGTGGTGGTCCGTCATCCCATGCCCTACGGCGATCTGCGGCAGCAGGTTTGCCAGCGCTTCGCCAGCTACGCCGACCTGGACCGCTACCAGTGCACCATCGAGGAGCGCGAGGAGTATGAGCCTCACCTGGACCGGGGGATAGTGGTCTACGCTGGCGTGGACTACGCGCACATCCTGGCCCAGGCTCAGGCCGAGGCCGACGTCCTGCTGTGGGACGGCGGCAACAACGACGTGCCCTTCTTCCGGCCGGACCTGCACATCGTGGTGGTGGACCCGCACCGGGCCGGCCACGAGGTGCGCTACCATCCCGGTGAGACCAACGTGCGCATGGCCGACGTGGTGGTCATCAACAAGATTGACACCGCCGACCTGGATGCGGTCAGCCGGGTGCGCGACAACATCCAGGCGGTCAATCCCCGGGCGACCATCGTGGAAGCGGCCTCGCCCATCTTCGTGGAGGACCCGGAGGCGATTCGCGGCAAGCGCGTCCTGGTGGTGGAGGATGGACCAACGCTGACCCACGGCGAGATGGCCTACGGCGCCGGCGTGGTAGCCGCTCGACGCTTCGGCGCGGCGGAGATCGTGGACCCCAGACCCTACGCCGTCGGCTCCATCGCCAAGACGTACGCCACGTACCCCAACACGGGGCCGGTGCTACCGGCCATGGGCTACAGCCAGACCCAAATCGCCGAGCTGGAGGCTACCATTCGAGCTACCCCGTGTGACCTGGTGATCGCGGCGACGCCCATTGACCTGCGGCGTTTGATCAACGTGGACAAGCCTGTGGACCGCGTGCGCTACGAGCTGCAGGAGATCGGGCGCCCCACCCTGGAGGACGTGTTGAACACCCGGTTCGACTTTGACCGGGCACGGTGATCATGAGTTGCCGAGGCTGTTGGTAGCCTATCCTGGCCTGTGCCAGCCCGTCCTGCCCGACGGGTCAGAAGACTCAGTCTGCCGAAGATGTTCGGTAACTGTCCCAGAGCTATCCTGCCTGGAGAGCCATGAGCAAACTCTGGTTGTCCCTGCTGCTCATCGTCTACCTGATCCTAGGCGTGGCCTACGCCATGTACACGCCCACATGGCAGGTGCCCGATGAGCCGGCTCACTTCAACTACGTGCGTAGCTTGGCGGAGGAGCGGCGGCTGCCCGTCCTCCAACCCGGTTGCTACCCCCACGAGTACTTGGAAACCCTCAAGGCCAACCGCTTCCCGGCTGACATGTCGGTTGATTCCCTGTGCTACGAGGCTCATCAGCCGCCCCTCTACTACCTCCTGGCGGCTCTTCGCGCTGACCCGGGGGTTGCCCCTGGCGCAGCAGGTCGTCGTTCTGCGCCTCCTGTCCGTGGTTTTGGGGGCGGTGCTCATCTGCGTCGCCTGGCGGATCGTGCGGCTGGTGTTCCCAGAGGATTTGCCTCTGGCTGTGGCCAGCGTGGGCTTCGTGGCCTTCCTGCCCATGCACCTGACGATGCTGGCGGCGGTCAACAACGACGCCCTGGCCGAGGTGGTCGTGGCAGGGGCATTGTGGCTGGGGGTTAGCCGGCTGCGCGGGCACTTCGGCGGCGGATGGTACGCTGTCTTCGGCGGGATCGTCCTGGGGTTGGCCCTGCTGAGCAAGACTACCATCTACCTGCCGGCTGTCGCCGTCCTGGTGGCCGGGGAACTGGGCCGGTGGTGGGCCGACCGGCCCAGCAGTAGGGACACACAGCAGTGGGTCCCCACTTCTGCCGCAACCTTGCTGCAAGTGCTGATCGTTGGACTGGCCCTCACCGCCTGGTGGTTCCTCCGCAACGCCCTGACCTATGGCTGGACTGACCCCTTCGGCTGGAGGCGACACGACGCGGTGGTGATCGGACAGCCGCGAACGGCCGAGTGGGTAGCCCAGTTGGGCGCTCTGCAGGTGGCACGAACCTTTGCGGTGACCACCTTCAAGAGCTTCTGGGGGGTCTTCGGGTGGATGGGCGTGCCGATGGACGAGCGGGTGTACGCCGTGTTGTTCCTGGTGAGCGCGGTCGCCGGCCTCGGCCTGCTCCTGTTCGCCTGGCGCATCCTGCGCGCCTCGGACACGCTGACGGGCCAGCAATGGCTGGCGCTGGGTCTCTTGGCCCTCCCGCCGCTCCTCGCCCTGGCCGGCCACCTGTGGTACAACCTCTCCTTCGTGCAGCATCAGGGGCGCTACCTGTTCCCCGGCTTAGTGTCGCTGGGGCTGTTCTTTACCCTGGGGCTGCGGGAGGTCATCGCCTCAGAGCACGAGGGGGTGCTTTTGGGGCTGTGGACCGCCGGGCTGGCCCTGTTGGCAGGCTACAGCCTGTTCCGCTTCATCGTGCCCAACCTGGGATAGGGATTATGCGGGAAAAACCATGTAGGACAGCCTTTCCAGGCTGTCCAGGCAGGCTTGAAAGCCCGCCCTAGCTACCTGACACTTTCTTCCAAGGCAAGGTTTGGACTTTGGACAAATTAGCCGGCGATCAGAAACCCGGTTTCTCGTTTCTCGGACTTTGTCCAAAGTCCAACAAAGTAAAAGTCCCTTTCAGTTGCGCCAGAGGGGCGTCCACGCCCCCTTTCGCGCGGGATTAGACGTGGCGAGGACGCCACTTTGTAGCGAAAAGGACTGCTGGGTAAAGTGTCGGGTGGCTAGAGCCCGCCCTAATTTCGGACATTAGAACCTATCCGGAAACCCCGCTATCCGACGGCGTCCTCGGGCGACGGCAATGCCCTCGCGCACCCCGGGGCGCAGACGTCCCTCCTGAGCGGTTTGCGGATAGGCGCTTAGCCGGCTTGGATGCTATTCCAGGATCTGCCGCCCAGGGCTTTTCGACCTTGTAACGGGGAGACCGTTCGGTCATCCTGCCTGTGACCAGCTACGTCGACCTGGAAAGGAAACGCCTGTGTTCTTGAGCAATCAAAGCCCTCAAGCTGTAGTGCTGCAAACCAGATCGAAGGTCAAAACATCGAAAAGCCCCGTCTGCCGCCAGGTCGTGAGCAAGCCGTGAGCGATGATGGGTAAAATCCAGTGGTAACGCCCATCGCGAGGGTCCAGCGGCTGACCGCTGAGAATCGAACAGGAGAACTCCGCAGTGTGGGACGTGGGGTATCAAACTGAGCGCCAGTTGAGGACGTTGCTCTGGATTATCCTCGGCGCCATGGCGGCGGCCATCCTCCTCGTAGAAGTCTTCAAGATGATGACGTTGGGAACCCCAGTGAGCACAGCCTTCCTGGAGTGGTCGTTATCCCTCGTGCTGAGCGCGACCTTGGTCTACCTATGTTTCACGGTCATATATCGTATCCACAGGTGCACGGTGCAGCAGGCCGAGCGTGTGGCGGCCTTGAGCGCCGTGGCGCTCACTGCCAGCCACAGCGTGCAGCTCTCCGAGGTGCTCAACCGGGCGCTGGAAAAGGTCCGACAGGTGTTGGAAGCCGACTATGCCGCCATTTACCTGGTTGATGAGTCGGGCCACACCCTGGAGCTGGCGGCGTGGGTTGGTCGGGGGGACGAAGGGGAGCGGGCGTCCCGGGTGCCGGCTGACGCAGGGCATCTGGGAAGCGTGATCCGGGGTGGCTCTCCGGTGATCACCACAGCGGCGCCGGGTCCCGGCACGATCCAGCCACGCAAGGTGGCGGGTGTCCCCCTGCAAGCCCGGGATGGCTTGCTGGGAGCGTTGCAGGTCAGCAGCCCGAGCGCTGATTTCGAAGACGATCAGCTGACCTTCCTGGCGGCTATGGCCAGCCAGATTGCCCTGGCGGTGGACAATGCCCGGCTGCGTGCGCAGATGGAGGCTCAGGCTGTACGCCACAAGCAGGCCCAGGAGCGACTCGTGCGCACCGCACAGCTGACGACCGCCGGCGAGCTGGCCGGCGGTGTGGCTCACGAGGTCAACAATCCCCTGGCCGTCATCCTCGGCACGGCGCAACTTATCCTGCAGCGGTCCGACCTGCCCGGCGACCTGCGGCGCGATGTGGAACTCATTGCCAGCAACGCCGAACGCATCGGCCAAATCACGAAGGGCTTTGCCGAGCTGACCCGTGCATGGGCGGCGAAGCGCGGCCCGGTGGACCTGAACCAGGTGGTGCGCGCGACAGCACAGGGGATCGAGGAGACCTTGATCCAGGGCAACATCGCCCTGCAGCTAGATCTGGCTCCCGAACTGCCGCTGATCCACGGGCATACGGGCCAACTGCAGCAAGTGCTGCGCATGTTGCTGACCAACGCTGTGGAAGCTATGGGGACGAGTGGGGCCGGCGGCTCGATCAGGATCACCACCCAGCACCTGGGCCATGAAGTGATCGTGGCCGTCAGCGACTCGGGTCCGGGCATCGCGCCGGCCGACCTGCCGCGCGTCTTCGAGCCGGGCTTCACCACCAAGGTCACCGGCGGCACCGTGCGCGGTATCGGGCTGGGGTTGTTCACCGCTCAAGCCATCATACAGGCTCACGATGGCACCATCGAGGTTGACAGCACCCTGGGCGAAGGCACCACCTTCGTGATTCGTCTGCCTGCCATGGTGGCGTGAATCCCCGTTCCCCATCCATGGCCCGGCGCCAGGTCATCAGTAGATCATGTCGCCCCGCACGAAGGCAGCTGTGCGCGGGTCCTGCGGTGCTTCGAAGAACGCCTGCGTAGGGCCGACCTCCACTATCTGGCCGTTGAGGAGCAGGGCCACGCGGTGGGCCAGCCGGCGGGCCTGAAACACGTTGTGGGTCACCAGCACGATGGTGGTGCCTCGCTCCGCGTTGACCCGACGCACGATCTCCTCGATGAGGGCCACGTTGGCCGGGTCCAGGTTGGCGGTAGGCTCATCTAACAGCAGCACCTCCGGCTCGATGACCAGTGCCCTGGCCAGGGCGACCCGCTGGGCTTCGCCGCCGGACAGGCTGCGCACTGGCGCCCGGGCGAATTCCCGCAACCGCACCTGCTCCAGGATGGCCATAACCTGCCGGCTGACGTCCTTGATCCTCCGGATGCGCAGCCCATAGGCCACGTTGTCGAACACCGTGCCGCTGAGGAGCACCGGCCGCTGGAAGACGGTGGTCACCCGGCGGCGGACCTCCAGCGGTGGCGGTCCTCTGCCGTCGAGCACGTAATTGCCGAAGCGCAGCCGGCCCCGGGTGGGTGGCTCCAGGAAGTCCAGCAGGCGCAGCAGGGTGCTCTTGCCGGCGCCGCTGGGTCCCACGATCCCCAGGATCTCGCCCTGGTAGACTTCCAGGTGTTTAACATCCAACACCACCCGGGAGCCGTAAGCTTTCACAACGTCGTCGAGCCGGTAGACTGGCTGGTTCATGAGTCCAAGAGCCGCCCCTGTAGGTGGAGCATGAGGGTGTTCGCCATGAAGGTTAGTCCCAGGAGGATGACCCCCAGGGCCATGGCGACGTCGAAGGCGCCCTTGCGCGTCTCCAGGACTATGGCCGTGGTGAGGACCCGGGTGGCGCCCTGGATATTGCCGCCCACTATCATGACCGCACCCACCTCTGAGATGATGCTGCCGAAGCCGGCGATGACCGACACGATCACCCCCACCCGGGCTTCCCGCAGCACGGCCAGCGTTGCCTGCCAGGGGGTGGCCCCCAGGGAGCTGAGCTGCTGGCGCAGATTGGGATCCACGGCCATCACCGCTGCCATGGTGAAGCCTGCCACCAGCGGGAAAGAGATGATAGCCTGGGCCACGATCATCGCCCGGGGGGTGAAGAGCCACCCCAGGAAGCCCAGGGGGCCGTTGCGGGAGAGCAGCAGGTAAACGAACAGGCCGACGACCACGGGCGGGAAGCCCATGCCGGTGTACACCAGGGCGATCAGCCAGCGGCGACCCACGAAGTGCTTCAGCCCCAGCCAGGCGCCAACCGGGATGCCGATGACCGTCGAGATGGCCAGCGCCGTGCCGGTGACCCGCAGGGAGAGGAGCACGATTTGCATCAGCTCCGGGTCCAGCCGGGCAAGCAAGTGGATTGCCTGCACGAAGCCTCTAATTAGCCGGTCCACGATCAGTACCCAAGCATCTAAGCAAGTAGCCATAAGTTCTTTGAACTTCTCCACCGCTACAAAGGGCATCCCCGCCCCGTTTTTCAGGGTCAAATAGCCGCTGGACGGGGCGAGCCTGTGCGCGCCAGTCCCTGGCACAGGGGTCGCACAGACGCGGACGCCCCTTGATAGCCGTTCTGGTGCGAGGAGAAAGTGCAAGGAACTTCTGGCAAGTTGCTTAGGTTCATAGTGCGCGCTTGGAAGCTAAGAGCCTATCCGGAAACCCCGCTATCCGACGGCGTCCTCGGGCGACGGCAATGCCGTCGCGCACCCCGGGGTGCGGAGAACTTCTCCACCGCTACAAAGGGGCGTCCCCGCCCCGTTTTTCAGGGTCAAATAGCCGCTGGACGGGGCGAGCCTGCACCCCTCCCGAACGGCTTCCGGATAGGCGCTAAAGCGCTCACTACGGGCTGGCGTGCTACGGGTGGGCGGCCCGCCACTCGTCTGAGTCCGGCGTGAACAGCGGCTGGCCGTATTGCTGGCGCCCAAACTCGCCAATGAGCTTTTGAGTCTCCACCGAGGTCAACCACTGAATGAACTTGGTGGCCCCCTCGAAGTTCACCCCCGGGTGGCGCTCGGGGTTGACGGCCATGACGCTGTACGGGTTAAACAGGATAGGGTCGCCCTCCACCAGGATCACCAGGTCTAGCTCATCCCGGCGTGACAGGTAGGTACCACGGTCCGACAAGGTATAGGCCAGCTGCTCGTTGGCCATGGTAAGCACGGCGCCCATGCCCTGCCCGGCGGAGACGTACCAAGATCCTGTCGGCTCGATCCCGGCCTTCTCCCAGATGACCAGCTCCTTGGCGTGGGTGCCCGACTGATCGCCGCGCGAGATAAACCTGACGCCGGCCCCAGCGATGCGGGCGAAGGCGACTGCGGCGTCATCCAGACCGCGAATCAGGGCCGGGTCGCTCTCCGGACCCAGGATCACGAAGTCGTTGTACATCACGTGCCTGCGGTTCACCCCGTGGCCTTTGGCGACGAACTGCTCCTCCTTCTCAGGCGCGTGCACCAAAACCACGTCCACGTCGCCCTGCTCGCCTAGCTTGAGTGCCTGGCCGGTGCCCACCACGATGTATTCAGCCTTGATGCCGGTCCCGGCCTCGAAATCCGGCAGGATGGCGTCTAGCAGCCCGGAGTCGGCGGTGCTGGTGGTGGTGGCGATGCGCAGCACGGTGGACTTGGGGGCAGCCGGCGCCGGGCTGCCAGAGGGCGCGCACGCCGCCATCAGCACCACCAGGCCGAGCACCGCCAGGACACGCGCCACCAGGGCCTTGCACCGGGTGGGCCAGCCGATCTTCGGATCGTTGTGACGAAAGGGCACATCGCTTTGCCGAAAAAAACCGCTCACTGGTGCCGGTGAGCGACCGCTGCCGGCGCGTTTCATTTGGCATCGCGGAAGGCCTCTGCAAAGCGAACGTTAACGAGGGCATGGAGACCATCCGCGAAGGCGTGGAAACGCCGGAGGTAATCTCGAGCCGCCGGGGTCAACCTGGCTCCCCCGCCGCCTTTGCCTCCTGTCTGAGTTTCCACCATCTTGACGCCCAGGCGGTTCTCGATCTCGCGGATGCGCTGCCAGGCCAGCCGGTAATGCACGCCCATCTGCCTGGCGGCTCCGCTGATGGAACCTGTGGCATCCACGGCTTCCAGCAAGGCCACCCGCCAATCACTGAGGACCACCTTGCCGTCCTTTTCTATCCAGAAGTTGCACCTTGGTTCCATGATGATGCCTCAAACACATTATAGCTGCTCGGACGGGGCTTGTCAAAGTCGGCCCTGGTAATAACTCCAAGAATGTCACTCTGAGCGACCGAGCGGCTTCGGTCGCCTTCCGGACGCAAACGGCCTCATGGGCGACTTCGTAAGTCCTCTTCGTCGCGGAACTCAAAAGGCCTATGGGTTGACGGCGGGTTTGGTCTGCTGCCGAGAGGGTGCTATAATCATGGCCGAGAAGGTTTCTAGCGCCCAATTCCGCCTCAGAGCGTGCTCCAGCGTCCCTGCCGTGGGAAGCGCGCAGCACGAACCATGACTGCAGGAGGGAAGCGTATCGCATGAAAGCCATCCAAACCTTCACGGTGACACCGTCGCTCCCGGAACCGCTGGCGCCCCTGCGGGAACTGGCCTATAACCTGCGCTGGGCCTGGAACCACGACGCCATCGAGCTCTTCCGCCGGCTCGACGATGACCTCTGGGAGGCCACGCACAACCCGGTCATCATGCTGGGGACCATTGACCAGGCCCGGTTGGAGAAGGCGGCCGAGGATCCGGGTTTCCTGGCGCACCTGGAACGGGTGGTCCGCGACCTGGATGCCTACGTGACCGGCGAATCCACCTGGTTCAACCGCATCCACGGCTCCACCGACGGTCACTTGGTGGCCTACTTCTCCGCCGAGTTTGGCCTGATCGAGTGCCTCTCTATCTTCGCCGGCGGGCTGGGAGTGTTGGCCGGCGACCACCTCAAGTCGGCCAGCGACCTGGGGGTGCCCTTGGTGGGCATCGGCTTGCTGTACCAGCAGGGCTACTTCAAGCAGTACCTCAACGAGGCTGGGTGGCAGCAGGAAGGCCACGAGGATCATGACTTCTACAACCTGCCCCTGAGGTTGGAGCGCAGGCCAGACGGCGAACCTCTCACCATCCAGGTGCCCTACCCGGGCTGCCAGGTGCTGGCCCAGGTGTGGCGCGCCCAGGTGGGCCGGGTGCCGCTCTACCTGCTAGATGCCAACTTGCCCGCCAACCACCCGGATGACCGCGGCATCACCTATCAGCTCTATGGCGGCGACCTGGAGATGCGGGTCAAGCAGGAGATCATGCTGGGCATCGGGGGCTGCCGGGCGCTGGCGGCCCTGGGACTGGAGCCGACTGTCTACCACATGAACGAAGGACATTCCGCCTTCCTGGTGCTGGAGCGCATCCGTCAGCTCATGGAAGCCCACAACCTCTCCTTCGCCGAGGCCCGGGAGGCGGCCTCGGCCGGGCTGGTGTTCACCACCCACACCCCTGTGGCCGCCGGCCACGACTACTTCCCGCGCCACCTGATGGAGCGGTACTTCGCCGAGTACGTCCGGAACCTGGGGCTGTCGGTGGATGAGCTCATGGCCCTGGGGCGTCAGGACCCGGCCAACGAGAGCGAGCCTTTCTGCACCACCATTTTGGCTCTGCGCATGGCGACTTACAGCAACGGGGTCAGCCGGCTACATGGGCAGGTCAGCCGCCGCATGTGGGCAGAGCTATGGCCCGGGGTTCCTGAGGACGAAATCCCCATCACCCACATCACCAACGGCGTGCACTTCCTGTCGTGGGTTTCCGAAGACATGGAGGAGCTTTACGACCGTTACCTTGGCCCGCGGTGGCGGGATGAGCCGGTTGACCGGATGGTGTGGGAGCGTGTGGAGGGCATCCCGGCGGAGGAGCTTTGGCGCACCCACGAGCGGCGCCGCGAGCGGCTGGTGGCCTTCGTCCGGCGCCGGCTGCGCCGCCAACTGGAGCGTCGCGGTGCGTCGCAGGCCGAACTGGAGGCGGCCGACCAGGCCCTGGACCCGAAAGCGCTGACCATCGGCTTTGCGCGCCGCTTCGCGCCCTACAAGCGGGCCACCCTGCTAATCCGCGACCCGGAGCGGCTGGCACGCATCTTGAACGCTCCCGAGCGTCCGGTGCAGGTCATCTTCGCCGGGAAGGCTCACCCGCACAACCAGGACGGCAAGGAGTTGATCAGGCAGATCGTGGAGCTGAGCCGGCAGGAGAGGTTTCGCCAGCGCCTGGTCTTCCTGGAAGGCTACGACATAGAGATAGCCCGTTACCTGGTGCAGGGAGTGGATGTGTGGCTGAACACCCCTCGCCGGCCGCGGGAGGCCAGCGGCACTAGCGGGATGAAGGCGGTTGCCAACGGCGTCCTCCACCTGAGCACCCTCGACGGGTGGTGGGATGAGGCATGGGATTTCGGATTGCGCCAAACGCCCCAATCCGCAATTCCGTTTGGCTGGGCAATCGGGCGGGGGGAGATGTACGACGACCCAGACTATCAGGATCAGGTGGAGGCCGAGGCACTTTATGACTTGCTCGAACGAGAGGTGGTGCCGCTTTTCTACGATCGCGGTGCCGATGGGCTGCCGCGTCGCTGGATCGCGCGGATGAAGGCGTCCATCAGGAGCCTGTGCCCTTTCTTCAACACCCATCGCATGCTGGAGGAATACACCCAGCGCTTTTACCTGCCGGCCGCTGAGCGATATCGTATGCTGGTGGCCGGTGGGGTGGCCCGGGCCAGATCGCTGGCGGAGTGGCGCTCCCGGGTCCGGGCTAACTGGCCACAGGTGCGCATCGAGGCGGTGAAGGCTGAGATGGCTGGGGAGTTGCAGGTTGGTAGCGACTTCCGGGTTCGCGCCCGGGTCCGCCTGGGTGACCTCACGCCGGACGATGTGGTTGTGGAGCTGTACCTGGGGCGAGTCGGCTCTGGTGGTGAACTGGTAGAGCCGCAGGTGGTGGAGATGCAGCCGGTGGAGCAGGTTGGGGAGGGGCTGTACGCCTACGAGACCGGCGCCGTCTCCTGCCGCAGGAGCGGGCACCACGGCTACACCGTGCGCGTGTTGCCCTACCACCCTGACCTGCCCACCCGTTTCCTGCCTGGACTCATCACCTGGGCGCTGGGCTAAGCAACTTGTCAGCAAGCCTTCGCCTAGCGATAAATCACTGAAAGGGCTAAACCTGCTCAAGCGGGCTGTTCCAGGGGCGGTTTACCGCCCGTTCCCCTCTTAGCCCGATGATTCATCATCAGGCGATGAGGCAGCAGCACAATTGCGGAATGCTCTCCATCCGCCCAAACCGCTATCAAGGGGCATCCGTGCCCTGCCTGGGGGCTATTCAACTCCCTTGCCTGCTGGTGAGGGCTGATCCTATGGCCCGGGACGGGGTTCGGAGACTTTGAGGTTGTCGAAAGCCACGTGGGTGCCGGCCACGTGGCCCGCGCCGGCTACCAGGGCGATGTCGCCGCTGCGGAATGAGGGGTCGTTAACCGAAGCCAGCAGTTGACCGTTGACGTACACGCGAATGGAGTTGCCCACCGCATCCACTCGCAGCCGGTTGAGGCTGCGCCCCTGCTGGATCACGTTGGTGGGCGTCCAGTCCACGATAGGTTGCCACTCGCCGTCCACGAAGCGGATCAGGGCATAG
>FWPU01002545.1_pt1 | contig 49928 bp, 41 predicted proteins | sample 2228361 | NCBI WGS metagenome assembly FWPU01 (sample SAMEA103939777, study PRJEB20133) | metagenome | reverse complement strand
GAACTGGTCCGGGACGTGCTCGCCGAACGGGGCCATCAGGTGACCACCGCCGGCGGCGGAAAAGAAGCGCTGCAACGGCTCGCCGAAGGAGACTATGCGGCCGTGCTGACCGACCTGCGCATGAAGGAGATGCAGGGGATCGAGCTGCTGGGCGAGATCAGGCGCCTGTATCCCGACACCGGCGTGATCCTGATGACGGCGTTCGGATCGGTCGAGACGGCGGTCGAGGCGATGAAACACGGCGCTAGCGACTATCTCGTCAAGCCGGTGAAAACGGACGAACTGGTCCGCGTGGTCGAACGCGTGTTGCGGGAGGCGGCCCTCCGGCGGGAGATCGCGCGTCTCCGGCGGGAGGTTCACAAGGAATACAGCTTCCACCAGATTCTGGGGAAGAGCAAGCCCATGCAGGAAGTGTTCGACCTGATCCGGCGGGTTGCCGACAGCCCGACCAACGTCCTGATCACCGGCGAGAGCGGGACGGGAAAAGAGCTGGTGGCCAAGGCGATCCATTACAACAGCGATCGCCGCCTTGCGCCGTTCGTGCCCGTCAACTGCGCCGCCATTCCCGAGGCCTTGCTCGAAAGCGAGCTGTTCGGCCATGTAAAGGGCGCCTTCACCGACGCCAAATTGGACAAGCGCGGGCTCTTCGAAGAGGCTCATACGGGCACGCTGTTTCTGGACGAGATCAGCGAGCTGCCGATCATACTCCAAGCCAAGCTGCTGCGGGCGATTCAAGAGCGGGAGATCCGGCGGGTCGGAGCGACCAGGCCGACGGCGGTGGACGTGCGGATCATTGCGGCCACCAACCTCGATCTGGCCGAAGAGGTGAAGGCGAAACGGTTCCGGGAGGATCTCTACTACCGGCTGAATGTGATCGAAGTGCGCTTGCCGCCCCTGCGCGAGCGGAGAGAAGATATCCCGCTCCTTGTAGACGCTTTCCTGAAGAAGTGCGCCGAGGCACGGGCCAAGCAGGTCAAAGGCGTGAATGAAGCGGCGTTGGCCCTGCTGGTCGATTACGCCTGGCCGGGGAACGTCCGCGAACTGGAAAACGTCATCGAGCGCGCCGTGACCCTCAGCCGGGGAGAGAAGATTGTGCCGGAGGATCTGCCGCCGGCGATCCGAGGCGCGCGTGGGGATCGGCGTATTCTCGACGAAGCGGCGGAACGGACGCTGCCGTTGGAAGAAGTGGAGAAGGAATACATCCTTCGGATTTTGGAGAAGACCGGAGGGAACAAGTACCAGGCCGCGCATATTCTGGGGATCGACCGGAAGACGCTGTATCGCAAACTGGGCGAGATCGAAGGCAAGAGGCAGGTGTGATCCGGTGGAGCTCAGGGGGGATGACTCGCTCTACAAGCTGATCGTCGACGCGTCGCCGATCGGGCTCCTGGTGGTTGACGAGACGGGGGCCATCGTGATGGCCAATCCCTGCCTGCTCGCCCAATTCGGGTATCAGGAGTCGGAGTTGCTGGGGCAATCGGTGGAAGTGCTGCTCCCGGGACCGGCACAGGCGATTCATCGGACGCGCCGTACCGCGTTTATGGAAGAACCTCAAGCCCGCCCGATGGGGAGAGGGCGGGAACTCTACGGGAGGCGCAGGGACGACACCACGTTCCCGGTCGAAATCGGGCTGACTCCGCTCCGGGTCAACGGACGAACGTATGTCTTGGCCGCCGTGGTGGACATCACGGAGCGCCGACGCTTGGAAGAACGGTTGCGCCGAACCGAGCGGATCGCCGAACTGGGCACGCTGGCCTCGGGCATGGCGCACGAGATCGGCACGCCGATGAACGTCATCCTCGGTCGGGCGGAATATCTGTTGGACCGGGTCACGGAGGAACCGATCAAAAAGAGTCTCAAGATCATCGTGACGCAGGTCGAACGAATCACGCGGGTGATGAATCAACTGCTGGCGTTCGCCAGGCGTCGCCCGGCCGATCGCCGGCCCCTTGATTTGCGCGAGACGATCGAAGGCAGCCTCGAGATGTTCCAGGAACGACTGGCGCGGCATGGCATCCGGATCGAGAAATCGCTCCGCGACGACTGCCCGAAGGTGTGCGCCGATGCGGACCAGATGAGCCAAGTCCTCATCAATCTGGTCATGAACGCCATTCACGCGATGCCGGAGGGAGGCACGTTGCGGATCGGTCTCGCTCGGTCGGACGAGACGGTCCAGTTGACCGTGGCCGATACCGGTCACGGCATCCCTCCGCAGGACCTCCCGAAAATCTTCGATCCGTTCTTCACCACCAAGGAAACCGGCAAGGGCACGGGCCTGGGCCTGACCGTGGTGAAGGGCATCATCGACGAGCACGGCGGGACTATTCGGGCCGAGAGCGAGCCGGGAAACGGAACCACCTTCACCGTCAGCCTGCCGGTGCATTCCTAACAAAGCTCATCGCTAGCAGCGAAGAGCTGATAGCAAAAAGGAGGGTGCGGCTTATGTTGTTCTAAGACAACGGCGAATGACCCTACACTTTGGTTCTTATCCATCAGCTACCAGCTACCCGCTATTGGCTACCAGATCTACCTTCCTATGGGACTGTGGCATCCGGCAACACCGCTGCTCCCCGCCGCTGGGGTGTTTCTCGCCATTGCATCGGCTGCCGGCCGCGCGCGCTCATCCCCCGCGAGCCGAAAGTTGTGCAATAATCAATTGATGCGCGGCCTTGCCTGGTCGGCCGTATAAGCATGCGCCTTGCTATCGTGTGTTGCACAGACTCGCGGTCGAGTTAAAAGGGGACATCTGTGCACAAAAGGAAACCGGTCGTGTTGCTTGTCGTTGAAGATGACAGCGATATGCGCAGCCTGCTCTGCGACGAGCTGTCGAGCGAGGGGTATCAACTCCGGGAGGCCGCCACCGGGGAGGAGGCCCTCTCGGCGGTCGGCAAAGAGCTGCCCGACTTGATCCTGACGGACCTCAAAATGCCGTCCGGAGGATTGGACTATGTGAGCCGGCTGCGTCAGGCTGCGCCAGGCTGCCCGATCGTGGTCATGACCGCCTTCGGTGAGCAAGGGGTCCGGCAGGAGGCGTTCCATTGCGGAGCCACGGCCTATTTTGATAAACCGGTCCGCATTGCGGAATTGAAGGCGACCATCAAACGGCTGCTGGATCATCAGACGGGATAGTTTGAACTGAGCTTACGGCCACCAGCTTCACCTTCATCCCTCCCTCACCCGAGGGGGAGGAAGAGGGAGAGAGGTGAGTGTCACGAGGGCACAAGGGGAGACAGCGCAAGTGGAGACGGCCGGGTTTCCGAGGGAATCCGTCGCAAGCGGCCCATTTGCCGATGAGGTGTTGAACGCTCGATTGGAGGCGCTCAAGCTTCTGGCGGACCATCTTCCCGATCGCGTGCGGGTCATCGTGCTTGGCCCGGATCTGCGGATTGTGTATTCCAATGAGCCGGCATGGACCTCGGCCGCCGATCTCGAATCCGCCCGTCCGGCTCTGTGTTACGAGATCATCGGTCATCGGGTGGAACGCTGTGTCCCCTGCCCGGCCATGCACTCGCTCACCACCGGCGAAGCGGCCTCGGCTCCGGATCTGTCCGGCGGTACCTTTCCGTGCGGAATCAGTCGCGCCTTTCCCTTGAAATCCTCGCGAAACGAGACACAGTCGGTCCTCGTTTTCCTGCACCCTCAGGGAGAAGCGGGAAAAGCCCCTCCCCCGACTCCAGGCGCTGACGCCCCTGAGGGGAGCGAGGGAGAAGACCGACTCGGCGAACTGATCGGCCGGGGCCCGGCTATGCGACAAGTGTTCGAGATGATTCGTCTGGTCGCGGACAGCCAAGCGACGGTGCTGCTCCAAGGCGAAAGCGGGACCGGGAAAGAATTGGTCGCGAAAACGATCCACCGGCTCAGCGCCCGTCGCGATCGCCCCTTCGTCGTCATCGACTGCGGGTCCTTGCCGGAAGCGTTGCTGGAGAGCGAGCTCTTCGGCCATGTCAGAGGCGCCTTCACCGGCGCCGTGTCGGCCAAGCGCGGACTGTTCGAGGAAGCCGACGGGGGGACGATCTTTCTGGATGAAATCGCGGATACCTCCCTGCAATTTCAAGCCAAGCTGTTGCGGGTGTTGCAAGAGGGTGAGATCAAGCCGGTGGGGAGCAGCCAGCGGATCAAAATAGATGTGCGGGTCATTTCCGCCAGCAACAAAGACCTGTTGGATCTGGTCAAGGCGAAAGCCTTTCGGCAGGACCTCTACTATCGGCTGGCCGTGTTGCCGTTGTTCCTCCCGCCGCTCCGCGAGCGGCGGGAAGACATCCCCCTCCTCGTTCGGCATTTCGTGGCGGCCTCTTGCAAGCGGCACCGACAACCCCTCCGAGCGGTGACACCCGAAGCCATGCAGGCGTTGGCGAACGCCCCCTGGCCCGGGAACGTGCGCGAGTTACAGCATGTCATCGAGCGCGCCGTCGTGACCACCGGGGGAGCCGAGCTGACGTGCAAGGACTTCGTCGGCCTTGCCGCGCTTCCTCCTTGCAGCGACTTGCGGACAGTCTCTCGCAGCGCTGCGCAGCAGGCGGAGCGGGCCCGCATCCTTCAAGCGTTGCAGGAAGCCGGAGGCAACCGGGTCAAAGCCGCCCGTCTTCTGAAGATCAGCCGAGCCGGCCTCTACAACAAGCTGCGCGCCTATGGGATCGACCGCGAATAGCGCATCGCTCTGCTTCCCTTCCCGGGATGCAAACTTTGCATGCCCCTCAGGCCGCCGGGATCCTCTTTCTCGCTCACTCCTGAACAGCCGACCTCCAAGTTTTGAATTTCATTGAAGAGATAAGCTCGAAGGTCTTGGCTGCCCTGACGGCACATCTGTTGCTCGCCCGGTGAAAAATGAAAGTAGCTGAGCGCGAACGGGAGATGTCCGGACGTGAGACCCCTTACCTGCGCTTTCTGTGGCCAAACGCTGACCCACGCGATCTGGGACAAGCTGACGGAACAGGTGTACTGCGACCGGTGCATTCCCCCGTTACCCCCGGCCTCAGACCGGAACATCCGGCCTCGCAGCCCACTGGACACGAGCCGCCGGACGGGCTTGGCGCGGAAACGATCCGATGAATGACGAAGGCGAGAAGGTGTTGGAACCCGAGGACAGCCCGTGTGAATGCTGCGGGCGTACGTCGCCGCGCCTGTTCTTCGATAACCGCAGCCAACTGCTGCTGTGCCCGCGGTGCTTCAAAGGCATACGAGAACTCCGGGAGGACCGAACCTTCCGCGAGTCTGCGTAGCGTCACAAGAGATCAGGCGATCTTGTGCGACGGAAGACCCGATACCAGATACAAATTGCCGATGAAGAAACGAAGCTCCGCTGGTTGATCGCCCGTCAACCCGGCAGCCTGGAACTCCGGTATTACCTGCTGTTCCTCTTGGTGGCTAACCGGCGATATATGCAGGCGGCCAAGGAATGCGAGTAGATTCTGGAGCGTCACTCGGACGACGTGATCGCCCGAATGTGGATGGCGGCTTTGGGAAGGCGTCTGCTCCTGGTGCAGGTCCGTCACGCGATTCGGCGGCGGCGCAAGAGGCGTGGAAATCGTTTTTTGTGGAGGCATGTCTGCCGCTACTCGGAGTGACGCGGTCGCGGCTAGCGCGGCCGGGCTTTGTGTTGTCCACCGAGGCGATGAGCGAACGGGCGCCCTTTCCGGGCTGGCCTGGTTTTTACGCCGGCGGTTCCGGCAGCACGGACGGGATGTGCTGATGATGGAAGGGCGGTGGCAACTTCAGGATTCCTGGTGTTCCCACAGTTCAAGCATCGCCAATTGTGAAACCATGTGAGACTCGAGACCGAATCAGACCCATAGGCTCGCCCCAAGCCCTCATCCTTTATCATCAGTCCGCCGCACCGTCGACACGTCATCTCACGACGCCTTCGGGAGGAGAATCGTTCCCGGCCGCGGGAGTCATCTCGCCCTGCTCAGGCTGGTGCGAAGAGGGCGCGCCCATTCCCCTTGGAATATGCAGCCTCTTCAGCACCTCGTGTTCTCCTTCTTTCACAAACTGGGCGGAGACCCAGTCTCCGACGATCAGATCGGCCAGGGTCTTGCGCTCATCACCCGCGAGGATTTCGCTGTCCGGCCTGACGTCCAGACGCCGAACTCTCTTGCCGTCGTGCTCGGAAGGTTGAATGACGATGGTGTGGTGGACCAGATCGAGCCCAACGAGGGTCCCCCGTAGCTTATAAGCCTTTTGGGACGTTCGTTTCTGAAGCGTGTTGGCTGCCATGGCTGCGTCTCCTCTTCTTCTTCAAATAAATGGCGGTGTTGATTGACGAGCCTTGTGAGAACCGTGAACGCATAGAGCATGCCTCGGTAGTTGAGAAGGGTTCGTGTTATGACGGGGAAACGCCGGAGCCGGCGGAAAACTCGGAGGAACAACGGGGGTTGGAAGCCTAGACGCGAGTGAGAGAGCCGGTATCAAACTGATCGTCGTCGGAACAGTCCTGCAGATAAGTGCAATCTTTGCAGCCTTCATCCTGGCTGTGAAGGGAGGGCTGTCGCCGGCCGGCCTGTGAAGCGTAATTCTTCAAGTTGAACGATGAGTTGCCCATGTGGACGTGCGACGTGGCTGATGGTGCGCGAGTTGCTAATAACAAAAAACAGGCAATGCTGCAGGAGCCCATCAGCCCGCGATAAATGGAAAAGGTTGAGGACTGGAGGAAGGAGCTACAGATCCCCGTCGTTGACCTGGCGACTCGCCTCCGGCGGATCACGGAAATCCTGGATCAGATCGTGCCGGAAGCGGAAGAGCGCCATGTGGAGGTTCAGGCTTCGCTCGCACGGACATTCGCACACAGCGCTCGCCATGACATCGCTCAGGCTATCTCCCTCCTGGAGAACATGCTCAGGAAGGATCCGCTCTGGCTTCGCGGGTATCTGCTCTTAGGCACCATCTACGAAGAAGCACAGGGCGCCGGGCAAGCTATCGCTGTGATCGAGAGCGGGATCAACATCTGCCGGGCGTGCCTCCGGTCGTCCGCCATGCAAAGTTGCTCCCTGACCATGAGGGGAACGTTCGGCCATGAAGTACGGTCTCGTCTCCTGCGTCGAGCCGCCTGGCTCTCGCGTTACGAACGGATTCTGCAACACCGGCTTGCACAAGTGCTGGTCCAGGCGGGCCGTTTCGAGGAGGCACTCCGATATTGGACCGAATTCGAGACCCTGCATTGCGCCTGATGGCATGCCGCGCAGGCTCTGCGAACGCATGAAGCGGCGAGTTGAGGGTGACGGGAAGAGCGATGAAAGGGAGCCACGTGGGACCAATCAAAAGGAGGATAGAACTCAATGAACATCGTGGAGACATCAGATCAGGAACAGACGCCGGCACAGTACTGCGACCGGTGCGCCCGGCGGTCGTCAGCCCTGGTTCTTGATGACCTCAGCTTGCAGGAACTCTGCGCTGAGTGCCGACGGGAACTGGCACGATTACGGGCAAGACACATTCAGCCCATCAAGACGGGGTGCTGACCGGGTCCAAGGTCCGCCGGCGACCGGCGCGGTCGGGGGTATACAGCGTGGTCCGGCGGTGTTAGCATACCGGTGAGCATCAGTCCGAGCCCGGTTGATCAGGATGTTCCGGCCCGTTCCAGAAACCACGCTCTTCCGCGGAGTCCCGTTCCGCCTGATCGCGTCCGTCCTCATCATTTTGGCGCTCGCCGTCTCGGTCATCCTTCTCTTCAGCTTGGAGCACGAGAAACTCCTCCTCCGCGGGCTCACGGAAGGCAAGTCCGTTCCCACGGAGCTCTTTCCTGCGCTCTGGCAGTCACGCCGCGATCTGATCGGGGTGACCGTCCTCTTGTTCCTGGTCAGCGCGATCGGCATCGCCGCGGTGATCACGTTTCTGCACTATCACAGCACCAGGCGGACTCTCGAAGAAGTCAAAGGGCTCGCGCGGAACATCCTGCAGAGCATCCCGACCGGGGTGCTCACGGTGAACCGCGAGGGAGTCATCACGGCCGTCAACCCGACCGCCGAAGCGGTGTTGAAACGGTCGTCGTCGGACTTGCTGGGCCATCCCTACGAGTCGGTGTTCGCAGAGGGCGAGACGATCCGGACGGTGCTCGACGGGGCGTTGCGCAGTCACCGGCACGTGAGTCAGAAGGATTTGTCGTACGAGAGGGGCGACGGCCTGGCCCGCACCATCCGCGTCAGCACGGCTGAATTGACGGGGGACGACGGCCGACTCGCCGGCGTCATTCTGCAGGCCCAGGACGTCACCGAGTGGCTGGCGTTGGAACGACGCGTCCGCGTCGCCGAGAAGCTCGCGGCGTTGCACACCTTGTCGGCCGGGGTGGCGCACGAGTTGCGGAATCCGCTCAGCGCGATGGATTTGAATCTGTATTTGCTGGAAGAGGAACTGAAGGACAAAGAGGCGTTGGGTCCGCAGGCCGCGCATTATTTGCACGTGCTCAATGCGGAATGTCGGCGGCTGTCCGCGATCCTGGACAACTTTATGAAATTCGCCCGGCCCGGAGCCCCCAGCCTCCATGAAGTGGACGTGAAGAAACTGATCGCGCACATTTTGGCGCTCATGCAGTTCGAAGCGGAAGAGCGCAAGATCCGCATCGAGCGGATCATCGAAGAAGGATTGCCGCCTGTGCTTGGCGATGAGACGCAAATCAGTCAGGTCCTGGTGAACGTGGTGATCAACGCCTTTCATGCCATGCCGGAAGGCGGCGCCTGCCGGGTCAGCGCCCGCCGGCGCGAGGCTGACGGGCAACCGTGGGTCGAGATCTCCGTCAGGGACACGGGGGTGGGGATCAAGAAGGAAGAGTTGGCGCGGCTGTTCGAACCGTTCTACACCACGAAACCGAGCGGGAGTGGGCTGGGCCTGGCGATTGCCTATCGAATTATCCAGGACCACGCCGGGACGATCGAAGTCACGAGCGCGCCGGGGAACGGCGCAACGGTCGTGATGAAGTTTCCGGCGGTCGTTGAACGACCTCAGGCGGTGACGGCGGCATCATGAAACCGGTGGCCGACATCCTCGTCGTGGACGACGAGGTCAATATTCGGAACGCGCTGGTGACCATGCTGGAAAAGAAGGGCCACCGCGTGTGCAGGGTCGGGACCGGGGAAGAAGCGTTCGCGCATCTGGAGGAAGCCGGAGCGGACCTGGTGATCACCGATCTGAAGATGCCGGGGATCGGAGGCATGGAGTTCCTGCGCCGTCTGAAAGGCGCGCGGCCGGACACGGAAGTCGTCGTGATGACCGCCTACGGTTCCATCGATACGGCCGTCGAGGCGATGCGGCTGGGCGCCTACGACTATCTGACCAAACCCATCGATCGCGAACGCTTCCCGGTCGTGGTCGAGAAGGCGCTGGAGCGCCACTTTCTGGCGGCGGAGAACAAACAGCTCCGCGATCGTCTGGAGACAAGGACCCGCTTCGAACAGATGATCGGCGCGAGCGAGCCCATGCAGCGCGTGTACGAACTGGTCGATCAGGTGGCCGGGAGCGACGTGACCGTGTTGTTGACGGGAGAAAGCGGAACCGGCAAGGAACTGGTCGCCCGGGCCATCCATCACAAGAGCGCCCGGGCGAACGGGCCCTTTGTCACGTTGAACTGCGGGGCTCTGCCGGAGAACCTGTTCGAAAGCGAGTTGTTCGGCTATGAAAAAGGGGCGTTTACGGGGGCTATGACGACCAAGGTGGGCCGCTTTGAGTTGGCCGACTGGGGGACGCTATTGCTCGATGAAATCGGCGAACTGTCCCTGAAGTCTCAGGTCGACTTTCTGCGGGTGCTGGAGACCAAAGAGTTTCGCCGTCTCGGCGGGACGAAGCTGATCACGGTGGACACGCGGATCATCGCCGCGACCAACCGGAATCTGGAGGAAGCGGTCAAGCAAGGCGAGTTCCGCGAAGATCTCTATTATCGACTGAATGTGGTGCCCGTCAAACTCCCGCCTCTGCGTGAACGAGGAGACGACATTCCTCTGTTGATCGAACACTTCCTCCACGAATTTACCGCGCAATACCAGCGGGAGCCCAAGGAGGTGTCGCGCGAGGCGATGCGATTACTGCGGCTGTATGCGTGGCCGGGGAACATCCGGCAACTCCGTAACCTGGTGGAGCGGTTGGTGGTCACGGTGCGCGAGAAAACCGTTCAACCGCACCATCTGCCGGAGGAAATTCAGGCGAGCAAGGAAGACGTCCGGACCATGGTGGTCACGTTGGGCAGCTCGCTCGAGCAGATCGAACGGGAAGTGATCCGGCGCACCTTGGCCGAAGTGACGAATCACCGGGAACGGGCCGCGAAACTGTTGGGGATCAGCCTGCGCGCGCTGCAATACAAGATCAAAGAGTATGGAATACGAGATTGATTCTTCTCTCCATCCCGCTGGCTTTTCCGTTCACCGAGTACCCCCGCCTGTTCCGCCGAATTCGCAAATCCGGTGATAGGCTGCCTAGCTCGCGAGGGGCGACGAAGCATCCGATTTCGCAAGATGGGCAACTCCGCATCATCGGCAACGAGGCCGCACCTGCAATTCTTGCACGGCTCGGTGCGGGATGAGACGATCCGTTCTGTCAGCCCTGCACTTTCACGCCATAAGTCCTCGATATTCTTTGAAGCCGTTCGTGAGCGCAGCTTCGGCACTCCGCCTGCAATGGCACGATGGAGAAGTCTCTCGTCGAGAGACGGTGGGCGCTATCAATCAATTTGGGAGAGGCACATCGTGAAGAAGAGCACAAGGAATCGTGAAAAGCAGGTGGGCACACTGGAGATCATCTGCGCGCTGGTCGCGATCGCGGCAGTGGCGGCCAGAGCCGCATGGGGGCTTCAGCTCAATCTCGTTATCGCTCTGGTGATGCTGGTCGCCGCGTACGCCGTGCTCCGCGACGTGCGCCTGCTCTGGCGTTTGAAACGACTGAACAGCGAGAGCGATGCAGCGGCGAACCGTCCACCTACCTCGGAGGATTCCGCGAACGTGCAGTTTCTGCATGGCGGAAGGGATCGAGCCGCATCGCCTGGACGATCCGTCTCGCCGGCGTCGTCTAACCCTCGGTAGTTCTTCATGTGTACACGGGCCACGCCCGCCTAATCTTCATGGCACCGACCTTGGTGAACGAGCCGGCTCTTTGAGAGTTAGGCTCCGGACAACGCTTCGGCCGTGCCGGTCGGTTGGCGGAACGCCGCAGGTGCCGGACGGAATCGCTGAAAGCGCGGGTCATGAAGCCATCGCCGAACAGATCGTCGCCAACCTCCGAGCATGGGGGAGAGGGGATGGCTCCAGAGGAAAGGAACGCCGGGCTTCGACGATTGCAACATGCGGTTGCCGTCTGCCCGACGGATCTCGCGGCTCGTTGCGAATTGGCGAGCCTGCTGGAAGAGCTGGGCCGACCGGAAGACGCGCTCGTGAACTGGAAGGCGATCCTGGCGTGCGACCCGAATCACCTCAAAGCTTGGGAAGGTGTCGCGAGGTGCAGAGAAGAACTGGCGCGAGGGCTTCCGCGCACATGCTGAATGGATAGCCGACGGTGCCGACTATGTGGGGAAAGGTGACTCATGAGGTTTTGCGAGGAGGGGTACTGATGGGAGTGTTCGCGCGAGCAGTGTTTGTGGCGGTCATGAGCGGCTTGGCGGGTTGGGCGTGGGCCTACGAAGAAGTTCCGGTGCCGGAGGGAGGCGCCGTCGTCGGCACCGTGATCTTCGATGGAAAAGTCCCCAAGCCGAAAGGATACAACCTCACGACGTTGCCCGATCCGTTGTACTGCGGGCGCATTTCCGACGGACAGGGCTGGCGTATTCTGCAACCCTTCGCCGTCGGGCCCGCGGGCGAGTTTCGCGACGTGGTGGTGTATCTGGAGGGAGTCGAGAAGGGCAAGCCCTTTCCCGACAACGGTGTGCCCCAAATCCAGGCGAAAGATTGTCTCTTTCTCCCGTTCACCACGGTCGTGCGAGACAATCAATCGGTCACGGTGGTCAATATGGACCCGGTCATGCACGACATTCAGGCGTATGAGACCTCGCACCTGGGAGCGCGCGTGCTGTTCAACGTGCCGCTGCCGATGAACCCCCGGCATCCGCGGAACTTCAAGGACCGCAGCGAGGCCGCCCTGTACCACAAACACATGGCCGGAGCGCCCATGAAGCAATTGGTCAACTTGAGCAAGGGCCGGCGGATCTTCGTCATGCAATGCGGCTTCCACGCGTACATGGAAAGCTGGGGGCTGGCCGTCCAGAACCCGTACTTTGCCAAGACCGACGAGCAGGGGCGGTTCACGATCACGAAAGTGCCGCCGGGCGACTATGAGTTGGTAGTCTGGCATCCGTACATTCGGACCGCAATCACGCAAACCGTGACCGTCGGTCCCAAACAGACGGTCGAAACTCGCCTGGTGGTCCCGGCCCCGACGGGACGCCTTTATGCCAACGAAGTACTGGACCATCCATACAACCGGTACAGCGTGACGGAAGAAGTGAAGCAAGAAATCGAGCCGATGGTGGAAACTCAGCGGCATTGATCCGGCAAGCCTGGTCAAGGCCTGATGCTGCGCCCGACTGGTTGTTCCTGTCGGAAGATCGGCGCGGTGTCCCGTGGCGGCATCCGGATCCGACTGATGCGCCTCTGTATGAGGATTCATCGTCCGTTCGCGCCGTTCCCGGTTCGGCCAAACCGATAGGACGCCATCCGACCCCATGCTGAACCTGTTGTGGTTGTTGCTCGGGTGCTATGCACTCGGGATGCTGTCACCCCTGTGCCTGCGACGCCCACGGGCGCAAGCGCTTGCCGCCCACCTGTTTGCCGCCGCTGCGACCGGGATGGGGGTCGGTCTCGGGATTTGGGGACTGCTCTCCGTGGAGGCGCTCGCCGCCGCGGCCGTGTCGTCCCTGCCGCTGCTCACGTTTGCCATCAGGCTCGACCCTCTTGCCTCGTTCTTCCTACTGACCATCTCGCTCGTCGCTCTCGCCGTCTCGATCTACGCGATCGGCTATGTCCCGCCCCTTCCAGGGCCGTGCCTCCGTTAGAGCGCTTGGCGCTCTCTATAACGCCTTCTTGGCCTCGATGACGCTGGTGGTGCTGGCGGACAACGGCTTCTTCTTTCTCATCGTCTGGGAGCTGATGTCGCTGCTCTCCTATTTCCTGGTGGTGACGGAGCACGAGAAGACGGAGGTCCGCTATGCCGGCTTGTTCTACCTGATCATGGCGCATGTGGGCACCGCCTTCATCCTCCTGGCCTTTCTGATTCTCTTCCAGCAGGCCGGTTCGTTCTCGTTCGACGCGTTCCGGCATTTGGAGACTCCTCTGCCGGAAGGGATGAGAACACTCGCATTTGTGATGGCGCTGATCGGTTTCGGCGCCAAAGCCGGCATTGTGCCGCTCCATGTCTGGCTCCCCTATGCCCACCCGGCCGCGCCCTCGCATGTCTCGGCACTGATGTCCGGGGTCATGATCAAGACGGCGATCTACGCGCTGATTCGCGTCTACTTCGATTTCTTGGGCGGCCAGTTCCCGTGGTGGTGGGGGTTCGTGGTGCTCGTCGTCGGCGCGGTGTCGGCGCTGTTGGGCGTCATGTACGCGCTGATGGAACATGACCTCAAAAGTCTGCTGGCCTATCACAGCGTCGAGAACATCGGGATCATCCTGCTGGGGATCGGGGCGGGCATGATCTTTCAGACGTACGGGCTCAAGGAGTTGGCCGCGCTGGGGGTGCTGGCCGGGCTCTACCACACCGCCAATCACGCGATGTTCAAAGCGCTGCTCTTCTTGGGAGCCGGCGCGCTGTCGTACGCGACTCACACCCGCAACTTGGAAGAATACGGAGGCTTGCTCCGCCGCATGCCTTGGACGGGGCTCTTTTTCTTGATCGGAGCGGTCTCCATCTCGGCGTTGCCTCCCACGAACGGGTTCGTCAGCGAGTGGCTCGTCTTCCAAACTCTGTTTCTCGGTTTTCAGATTCCGGCCGTGCTGCTGAAACTGGTGCTGCCGCTCGCCGCGGCGATGTTGGCCCTGACGGTGGTGCTGGCGCTCGCCTGCTTTGCGAAAGCGTTCGGCATCTCGTTTCTCGCGCTGCCGCGAAGCTCCCATGCGCGGCACGCCGAAGAAGTGCCGGTCCCCATGCGCCTCGGCATGGGAATGCTGGCTGCGGCCTGCGTGCTGCTCGGGATCGGACCGATGATGGTGGTGCCGCTGCTGGACCGGGTCGTCGCCCCGTTCGCAGGGGTCGCGATCGGCGGGAAAGTGGTGGCGCTCGACGGCTGGGCCCTGGCGCCCGTGAACGTGGAATTTTCCAGCGTCTCTTCTCCGGCGATCGCCCTCGGGTTGATCGCCTTGTCGCTCCTGGGCCTCGCGTTGGTCGCGGTGTTCGGCGGCCTGGCGAAGGCGCGTTATTACAAGACCTGGGGTTGCGGGATCAACCTGACGCCCCGCACGGAATACACCGCGACCGGGTTCGTCCAGCCGATCAAGCGGGTGTTCAGCGCGATCTATCAGCCCACGGTGAAGTTGGAGACGGAGATGCTCGAAGAGTCCCGCTATTTCGCCAAGCGGCGCCGGTTCGAGTTCCATATCGAACCGGTCTTCCAGAAGTATCTCTACGATCCGGTTGTCCGGTTCTTTTCGACCACGGCCGACCGCCTGCGGGTCATCCAGGCCGGAAGTCTCCATCTCTACCTGACCTACATCTTCGTGACGCTGGTGGTGCTGTTGCTCTTTGCCGTTTAGAAGATCGTTCGTCTGGCTTATCTCGTTTGTTTGGTTCAACCAGACAGACCAGACAAACCGGACAAACCAGACAGACCAACTCACATGCTGCAAGCCGTCACGCTCGTTATCGCTCAAGTCATCGTCTTGCTGGCGGTTTCTCCGTTCATCGTGGGGCTCATCCGGAAGGTGAAGGCGTGCCTGCAAATGCGCCGGGGGGCGAGCGTCTTCCAGCCCTATGCCGATCTTGCCAAGCTCTTTCGCAAGCAGCCGGTCGTTTCGACCGCGACGTCATGGATCTTTACCGCGACGCCGTACCTCGTCTTCGCCTCGACGCTGGCGGCCGGTCTCTTGGTCCCGGTCTTCACGTCCAGGATCCCGCTGAGCTTCGCCGGCAACATCATCGCGCTCGTGTACCTGTTGGCACTGGGAACCTTCTTTCTCATCCTGGCCGGCCTCGACGCCGGGTCGGCCTTCGGTGGGATGGGGAGCAGCCGCGAAGCGATCGTGGCGTCGCTGACCGAGCCGGCCATGATCATGTCCATCTTCGCCATCGCGCTGACCGCCGGTTACACGAATCTCAGCACCATCGTGCACAAGACGGCTTTGCTGGAAGGGATCGTGACCGATCCCTCGCCGCACCTGATGGCGCTGGCGGCGCTGTTCATTGTGACCATCGCCGAAACCGGCCGGGTCCCGGTGGATAATCCGGCGACGCACCTGGAGCTGACGATGATCCACGAGGCCATGATCCTGGAATATTCGGGGCGGTACCTGGCGCTCGTGGAGTGGGCGGCCGGTCTCAAGTTGCTGGTGTTCCTCACCTTGATCGTGAACGTGTTTGCGCCCTGGGGGATCGCCACCGACACGGAACCGGTCGCGCTCACGGTCGGCCTTCTGGCCTATCTGGTGAAGGTCTCGGGGTTGGCCGTGGCGATCGGCGTCCTCGAATCCATGTTCGCCAAGCTCCGGCTGTTTCGTGTGACGGAGTTTCTGGGGGTGGCGTTCATTCTGGCGCTCCTGGGGATGATCTTTTTCTACGTCCTGCGAGGATGACGTGTCGCTCATCACGCCCCAGATCGGTTCGCAATTGGTGGACCTCTGCTCCGCGCTGCTCTTGCTGGCCTGTTTCGCCATCGTGGCGCAGCGGAGGCTCTCGGCCTGCGTGGACTTGTTCGCCTTGCAGTCGGGCTTCCTGGCGCTGACCGCGACCGTGGTGGCGTTTCTCACGGGCATCCACCATATCTATGTCGCGGCCGCCCTCACCGTCGTGATCAAGGTCATCGTGATCCCGCGCATCCTCAAACAGGTCATCGAGCGGTTGAACGTGACCCGCGAGCTGGTCATGAACGTGAACATCCCCGCCGGGTTGCTGATCTGCGGGGCGCTGGTGATGCTGGCTTTTTCCATCTCTCAACCCATTATCCCGTTGGGATTCCTGCTGACCCGGGATTCGCTCGCCATTGCTCTCGCGATCGTGCTGATCGGCTTCTTCACGATGATCGCCCGCAAGAAGGCCGTCACGCAGGTGATCGGCTTCCTGGTCATGGAGAACGGCCTGTTCCTGGGCGCCACCGCGGCCGCCTACGGCATGCCGCTGATCGTGTAGCTGGGCGTGTTCTTTGACGTGCTGGTGGGCGCCTTGATCATCGGGATCTATACCCATCGGCTGCAGGATGCCTTCGACAGCGTGGATACGAGCAAGCTCACGATTCTCAAGGAGTAACCCAGGGGGCTGGCGCCCTTCTTCCGGCGCCTGTCCCCTTCCAGCACGGGGACAGGCACCTGCTTCGCAGGAGCCAGTCCCCTCGCGGGCGGATGGGCGCCCCGATTGGCGCCACCCGCATTTTCGTTGTGTAGGGGGTTGTTTTAAGGCTCGGGGAGACTGTGATGGCCTGGTCGCTGCTCTTGCTTGTGACGACACCTGTTGCGGTTGGCGTCGGCAGTCTCCTCTTAAAAGATCGGCGCGCCGTGGATGCGCTTCAGTGCGCGCAGGCCGGCGCGCTCCTGGCGTCGGCCGTTCTGGTGGCGGGGAGCGTAGCCGCCGGCGGCGGCGTGTCGGCGGGTATGCTGCTGCAGGCCGACGCACTGAGCGCGTGGCTCGATGTGATCCTCAGCCTGGTGGGGAGCACCGGGACCTTGTATGCGGTCGGCTACATGGGCGAGGAGATAGACTGCGGGCATCTGTCCTTGACGCGCTATCGACGGTTCTTCTGTCTGTTCGATCTCTATCTCGCCGCCATGCTCACGGCGGTCAATCAGGAAAACATCGCCCTCATGTGGATCGCGGTCGAAGGCTCGACCCTCTCCGCCGCGCTGCTGATCGGGTTCGAGCGCAGCAAGGCCGCCTTGGAGGCCGGCTGGAAGTATGTGATCTTGAGCTCGGTGGGCATTGCGCTGGCCTTGTTCGGGACCATTCTTATCTACTACTCCTCCGAACATCTGCTGGGAGTGTCGAGCGAAGCGCTCCGCTGGTCCCAATTGTATCGGGTGGCGGAGGGGCTGGACCCGACGGCCATCAAGGTGGCGTTCATCTTTGCCGTGATCGGCTACGGAACGAAAGCGGGCGTGGCGCCGATGCATACCTGGTTGCCGGACGCGCATGCCGAAGCGCCGACGCCGGTGAGCGCCATGTTGTCGGCGAACATGCTGACGCTGGCGGTCTATGCCATCCTGCGGTTCAAGGCGGTGACGGATCACGCCGTGGGACCGGCGTTCAGCGGCAGACTGCTGGTGGGACTGGGCCTGCTCTCGCTGGCCATCGCGGCGGCGTTCTTCCTCGTGCAGCGAGACTACAAGCGGCTGTTCGCCTATTCCAGCATCGAGCACATCGGGGTGGCGTTGCTGGGCTTCGGCATCGGCGGAGCCGGAACCTTTGCGGGGACCTGGCATCTGCTGAATCATGCCCTGGCGAAGTCCACGGCCTTTTACGGCGCCGGGCTGGTGTTCCTCCGGCATAATCACAAATTGCTCGACCGCGTGACGGGTCTGCTCGGTCAAATGCCCCTGGCGGGCGGGGCGATCCTGATCGCCGGCGTCGCGCTCGCGGGCCTGCCGCCGTTCGGGCTGTTCGCCAGCGAAGTCTTGATCGCGGTCGGGACGTATGCGGCAAGACCGGAACTGGCCGCCGCGTTTCTACTTCTCCTCGCGGTGGCCTTTGCGACGTTGCTGTATCAGGTGCTCCGCATGGCGTTGGGCTCGCCGGGGGAGGCGGGTCGTGCGCTGGGACCTCGGTGCCGCCTGTTCGCCGGCGTCGCCGTGGGAATCAACGTGGCGGTACTGGGAGCGATCGGTCTTTACGTGCCGCCGGGGCTTGAAACCCTGCTCCAATCGGTGGTGTCGATTCTGACCGTGGAGGCGCCGTAATGGGAACAGGTGCGGCTCCGGTGGCGATCTTTCTCGGGGCGCCACTGCTTGTGGCGGGTCTGAGTTTGCTCACCAGGCGCGCTCAGGTGCTGCACGGGCTGAACCTGGCCGCGATGACCGCGCTGGGCATTGCCTAGACGGCCGTGGTTCAACACGTCTTGGCGGAGGGACCCTTCACCGCGCTCTGGGGGCTTGTCTATCTGGACGCGCTGTCCGCCTTCATCCTGTTGATCATTACGGCGATCGGCCTCACCTGTTCACTATATATATGGTCCTACCTCGACGAGTATGTGGCGCGGGGCGTGATCCCGCCGCGACGCGTGAGCCGGTTCTTTTTCCTGTTTCACCTGTTTCTCTTCGCGATGATCGCCGCGACGTCGGCGAACAACCTCGGCGTGCTCTGGGTCGCCGTCGAAGGAACCACGCTGGCGACGACCTTCCTCGTCGCGTTCTTCAGAAAGCGCGAAGGCCTCGAGGCCGGATGGAAATACCTGATCCTCTGTTCGGTCGGGATCGCGTTGGCGCTGTTCGGGACCGTCTTGACCTATTACTCGTCGGTGCGGGTTCTGGGAGATGTCAGCGCGGCGCTGAACGTCACCACGCTCCAGGAGGTGGCCGGTCAACTGGATCTCCATGTGCTCAAACTGGCGTTCATCTTTATTCTGGTCGGGTACGGCACGAAGATCGGCCTCGTGCCCATGCATACCTGGGTCCCGGAGGCGTATGGCGAGGCGCCGGCGCCCGTCACGGCGATGCTGGCGGGCGTTCTGGAGACCGTCGCCGTCTACGCCGTCCTTCGCAGCAAGGCCGTCATGGACCATGCGCTTTCCGCGGGATTCACGGGCAACCTGCTGATGGTCTTCGGCTTGCTCTCGTTCGTCGTGGCCGCGCTCTTCATCCTGCTCCAGCGGGACTACAAACGCCTGTTCGCGTACTCCAGCGTCGAGCACATGGGCGTCGCGATGGTGGGATTCGGGGTGGGCGGCCCGGCCGGCACGTTCGGCGGGCTCTTTCATCTGCTTAACAACGCGTTGGCCAAGTCGCTCGCGTTTTTCTCGGCCGGCAACGTGCATCGCCGGTTCGCGACCCGCGAGATCGACCACGTACGCGGATTGGCGGCCGTTCAGCCGCTGACGGCGGCGGCCCTCCTGGTCGCGGGCTTGGCGCTGGTCGGCATGCCGCCCTTCTCGATGTTCATGAGCGAGGTCATGATCGTATCGGCGCTGGCCAATCAGGATTTTGCCTCCGATACGCTTCACCTTGGAAGGTTCCTGACCATCACCATGACCGATGATGTGCGCGGTCTCGCGATCGTGACGCTCTTCCTGGTGTTCGCCGTCGCCCTGTTCGGCGGGTTCATGTCTCGCGTGGTCGCGATGGTCTGGGGAGCCCCGCCGGACGGGGTGAAGCGCGGCGAAGGATGGGAGATCGGACACGTGTCGTTGCTTCTGACGATCGCGGCGTTGGTCGGGCTCGGGATGGCGATGCCGGATCCGATGAAAGGGCTCGTGGATCGAGCGGTCTCCGTACTCTTGAGGTAACGAGATGGCGGACGCAAAGACGGCGGTGGCGTTGCTGCAACAGGCGTTTCCGAGCGCGGTGGTGGGAACCGGTATGGTCCATGGCACGCCGCTCGTTCGCCTGCAAGCCGACCAGGTGCCGCTGGTCGCGCACTACCTGCACACCAAACCGGATCTGCGCGGCAGCTTGTCGCTCCTTTGGGCGGTGGACCACCGGCCCCGCGAAGCGCGCTACGAGCTGTTCTATCTGTTCACGCTGGCCGAGCGGCGAGATTGGTTGGTGCTTGTGACGGAGCTGCTGGGCAACACCCGGCAGTTCCGCTCCATCACGCCGTCGATCCACGCGGCCAAATGGTACGAGCGCGAGATCCGCGACATGTTCGGCCTGATCCCCGTCGGACATCCGGACATGCGCCGTCTGGTGCGCCATGAGCACTGGCCGAAGGGGACGCACCCGCTCAAGAAAGATTTCCGGTGGGACACCGTGCTCGCGCGGGCCCAGGGGCAGTATGCCTTCCGCCACATCGAAGGCGAAGGCGTGTTTGAGATTCCGGTCGGTCCGATCCACGTGGGTATCATCGAGCCGGGCCACTTCAGGTTCTCCGTGGCCGGGGAGCCCATCATGCAGGTTGAAGTGCGCCACTTCTGGAAGCACCGCGGAGTCGAAAAATTGTTCGAGCAGATGGTGCTGGCGGAAGCCGTATCACTGGCGGAACGGGTGTCGGGAGACACGACCGTCGGCCATAGCCTGGCGTATTGCCAGGCGGTCGAAGCACTGCTGGGGATCGAGGCGCCGCCGCGGGCGTGCTATCTCCGCAGTCTCTTCCTCGAGCTGGAACGTTTGCACAATCATCTGGGAGATGTCGGCGCGATCTGTAACGATACCGCCTACGCGCTGGCCCATGCTCATTGCGGACGGATGAAAGAGCGCATCATGCAGCTCAACGATCGTTTGACCGGGTCGCGATTTCTGCGCGGCGTGATCCGTCCCGGCGGCGTCAACCTCGACGTGAGCGAGCGGCAACTTGAGGACGTGGCGGCGGAGATCGATGCCATCGAGCCCGATTTCACGGAGCTCGAACGCATTCTGTTCGCCAATGCCTCGCTCACGGACCGGCTGGAGACGACGGGCGTGCTGACCGAGCGAACCGCCTGGGACCACGCCGTAATCGGCGTCGTGGGCCGGGCGTCGGGTCTCGATCGGGACATCCGGCGCGATCGGCCCTTTGCGGCCTATGGAGAACTTCAGCCCAAGGTGCCCGTCTATCGATACGGGGATGTCCGCGCTCGGATGCGCGTGCGGATGGACGAGATTCATGAATCGATGAGACTCATCCGGGAGATCCGCCGGCGGATCCCGACCGGGTTGGTGACGGCGACGCCGAGCCGAACACCGGGGTCGGGAGAATGGACGTTGTCCGCGGTGGAAGGTTGGCGCGGCGAAATTCTCTATATGGTCATGGCCGGCACGGGCGGGCGGATTCACCGGTGCAAGGTGCGCGATCCCTCGTTCGTGAATTGGCCGGCGATCCAGTGGGCGGTCCTGGGCAATATCGTCCCGGACTTTCCGTTGATCAACAAGAGCTTCAATCTGTCGTATGCGGGAAACGACCTGTAAAAATCGTGGAGCGTCCAACCGTGAAGCGTATCTCGCAGGACGCTTGCGAGCGACGCTTCACGAGCGACGAACGACGAGGAGGAAGAGATGTTCCGCATTCTGAAAAAAAGCCTGAAAACCGGCGTCGTGACCGGCCGGTATGCCGAGCCGGCCCCGGCAGAGATGCCGCCCGATGCGCCGGCGGTGGAGAAAACCAAGCCTTTCCGGCGCTCGCTGGCGATCCGGGAGGTGGACACCGGCTCCTGTAACGCCTGTGAGATGGAAATGAATGCGCTGATGAATCCGGTCTACGACGCCGAACGTTTCGGGATTCACATTGCGGCGTCGCCGCGGCATGCCGATGCCTTGGTGGTCACCGGTCCGGTAACCGTGAACATGGAGCGGGCGCTGAAGGATGTCTATACACAGACTCCCGATCCGAAGGTCGTCATCGCCTTGGGGGACTGCGCCATCACCTGCGGCCTGTTCAAGGGGAGCTACGCCGTGACCGGTCCGGTCGAGAAACACGTGCCTGTGGATGTGCGTATTCCCGGGTGCCCGCCCAGGCCGGCGGAAATCCTGCAGGCGCTGAGCAGCATTCGAAAACGGTCCCACGACCGTCGCAGATGATCAGCCTTCGTTGAGTCCGGCTGGGCCCTCGTCGTTTTTCTTCCCTCTTGATCGCTGTTTTCTTTCGAGAGCCTCATTGGCGCGTCCTGCCCCATTTTCCCTCGACGGATGTCTAATCGTGTGGACAGTCGCAACGCGTTGACAATCTTCGGAAAGATTCATTCAGGCGCGATCGGCTGTCTCTTGGCTGTCTAAGGCTGTGGAGCGGCGACCCATTCCTTCTCCAGCCTGACGAAATGTTCAACATTTACGAACGCCGCTTCAGGAGAGGAGAAACGAACGTTCATGAGGCTTAAGCAATCCCGGGCACGCCGGTTGCGCATACGGTGAGCGCTGGTGAAGGCGCGGGTGATTTTGGACCGGCCTCCGAATGACCCTTGAACCTCTGCAAAGAGGGCCCCTTCACCAGCTCTTTTCAAAGAGTGAATAGCCGATAGCTAAGAGCCGGTAACCGGAGGCCAGAAAGACATCGGTATCTCTTCTCTTCGTGATGTGTTTGGGATTGTCTCATCGTTGCTGCCAGCTATCAGCTATTCGCTGTTAGCTCATTAACAAGGAGGCCGTACTATGAAGTGGTCGTATCTACGTCACCAACGCAGGCAGGGGCGTCAATGGGCGACGCAATGTCTGCAGGCCGCGGTGTTGGCGAGCAGTGTAGTCGCCTCACCGTGGCTGTTTGCCGCGGAGCCGGGGGGAGCGCCCCATCAGGGGCATGCCTCGCCGGTGGCGATGCCGGGCTGGACCCAGACCTTGAAGGGCCAGACCGTGGTCGAGGATACCATCGAGGGACGGGCCGATCGCTCCGAAAAGATCGAGCTGCAGCATCACCGACTCATGCGCCGGCTCGAAGAGCAGGCGCAGAAGGATGCTCAGGCCCAGCAGACCTCCGGACTGTTCAACAACATGTCCATGATGCACCAGTACATGGGACAGGACGGGAGCAGTTGGCTGCTGGCGACGGACACCGGCAAGGGAGAACCGGTGCTCAGCAACGGCGGTCGCTGCCCGGCCGGCGTGCCCACCAAGCACTACGATGTCTCGATGATCAGCGTCGAGATCACGCTCAACCGATGGCTCGATTATTACCCCGGTTACATGTACGTCTTGACCGAGAACATCGATAAGGTCAGGGCGGCAGAGGCAAAGAACAAAGCGGCCCGCGAGAAGGAAGGATTTGATCCGGGCGCCGTGTCCACCGGGTTGCAAGGCGACATCATTCAGCCGTTGGTCCTCCGGGCCAACCAGGGCGATTGCGTGAAGCTGACCCTCCGCAATCAAATGGAGGACGAGGACGGCAGCCTGTTCATCCAAGCATCCAGCATGGTCGTGAGCGCTACCGGCAAGCCGGCGACGACCACCAATCCGGATGCGATTGTCCCGCCCGGCAAGTCACAGGAGTTTGAGTGGTATATCCATCCGTATATGCAAGAGGGCGTGCGACAGTTCCATTCCTGGAGCCATGACCGCGAACTGACCGTGTTGGGTCTGTTCGGCGCGTTCGTGATCGAACCGAAGGGGTCCAAGTATCTCGACCCGCTCGGCACCGGCCCCGCTCCTGAAACCAAGAGCGGCTGGCAGGTCATGATCGACAACGGCTCCGGGCCGGACTTCCGCGAGTTCGTGATCTTCTATCACGAGGTCGGCGACGAAGCGTTCCGTCCGTTGAACAAGAAGGGCGACTTCCTGCCGCAGCGCGATCCGCTGACCGACGCCTATCGGCCCGGCGGCCGCGCGTTGAACTACCGGAGCGAGCCCTTCGGCATCGACGAGATGCACCTCCAGCACGAGTACTTCGGCTTCGAGGACGAGTCGTTGGCCTACAGCGCCTATACCTTCGGCGACGTACCGACGACGATTCCACGCGCCTACCTGGGCGATCCGGTCAAGTGGCGGTTGGTGCACGGAGGCTCCGAGGTCTTCCACTCCCACCATCCCCACAGCGGATCGATCCGCTGGCAACGCAGCCCGGTCACGGAGCCCAATATGCTCTGGGCGGCCGGTCAAGATGGGCCGGTGAAATATCCGGTGGTCCGGACCAAATCGGACCGGGTCGACGTCGAAGTCATCGGGCCGTCCGAAGCCTTGGACCTGGAGCCGGAATGCGGCGCCGGGCAGTGCCAGCACCTGGCAGGCGAGTTCCTGTTCCACTGCCACGTGGCGCACCACTATGTGGCCGGGATGTGGGGCTATGGACGGGTGTACAACACGCTGCAAGTCGGCCAAGGCCACACCGATACCATGCCGGACTTGCGGGAATTGCCGGACCGGCAGGGGCGGATGAAACTCGGCGTGACGTCCGACAAGCTGATCGGCAGGACGGTCGATTGGTTCGGCAAGCAGTTCAAGATTGTGGGCAGGAACCAGAAGACCAACTGGAAAGCCGATCCCGCCGTGGTGAACGTCAAGGACTGGGTTGAGATGTTCTTACCGGCGCAGGGGAAGCCCGGCCATACGGACGACGAGCGCGGCCAGATCATGGCCTATGACGCGACCGTGTGGGACTGGGTCTGGAGGGGGGATGTCGCCTACGGCGAGCGGGAGAGCACGGCGAAGAACCCCAAGTATCCCGCTGCGGCCAAGTGGGAGGACAGCACCAGACCCCCGATTCTGTTTGATCCGACGACAGGGAAGCTGGCCTGGCCGCTGTTCAAGCCGCACTTCGGCAAGCGCGTGCCGTTCTCCGCGAACCATAACGGCGCGCCCTGGTTGGAGCCGATCCACCAGGATGAAAACGGCGAGCGGACCAGCGAACCGGCCAAGCCGGGAGAACAGGGCCGGTGGAGTCTGTGTCCGGACAACGCCAATCAGAAGTTCTACAACCTGCACTTCATCCGGCTCCCGATCACTCTTGCCAAAAAGCAGGGAAAGGAGCCGCCGATCGTGGATAAGGACGGCCTGATCTACGTCTTGCACGAGGAAGAACGGTTGATCAGGGCCAACGACGATCTGAAGTACCCCGCGGTCATCCGCGCCAACGTGTATGACTGCGTGGATCTGGTGCTGACGAGCGAGTGGGACGACGACGACTTCACCAATTTCCAGGCGTCCAAGATCAACATCCACCCCCATTTCTTCCAGTTCGACACGGGGAACTCGGATGGGGTGATCTCAGGCTTCGAATACGAAATGTCGGTCCGGCCTTTCACCATGTGGGGGAAGCCGACCAAGCACGGATTGCCGGCGCCGATGGTGGCGAAGCTGAAGAGCGCCGTCAAAGCCGGGGCGACATCCGTCAAGATCGAGATGGCGCCCGGAGCCACGCCCTTCCACGTCAATACCGAGCTGATGGTCGGGATGGACTGTTTGCAGAAGGGCAACGATCCCACGGCCTCGCTGCCGCGGGATAAGAGTTGCTCGGAGGTCGCCCGGATCAAGGAAATCAAGGGCGATACGATCACGTTCTTCAAGCCGCTCAAGCACAACCACCCGGTGAACGACCTGGTGTCGCCGGAATTTGTGCGGTATCGATGGTGGGTGGATGTAGACATGGGGACCGTGTTCTGGCACGACCACGCGTTCGGCGCCACGACCTGGCCGCACGGCGGGTTCGGGGTGACGATCGTGGAACCCTACGGATCCACCTATCACGATCCCAAGAACGGCAAGCTCGTGTGGAGCGGGCCGATCGCGGATATCCACAGCACGGAGCCGATCGGCGCCGGCGTGAGCGGGAGCTTCCGGGAGCTGATGGTGTCGATCCATGACACCGTGCCCCATACCGTGAACGTCATCCAGGCGGGCAACCCGCCGGGACAGCCGGTCGAAGTGGCGCTGGAAGCCGGCAAGACCGTGTCCTTTCAGATGCCGGAAAAGATCCTGATGGCGCCCAACCCCTATATCAACGGGGGTACGCACACGACAGGGAGCGGCCTGAACTTCCGAGCCGAGCCCTTCGCGCAGCGGTTGGCCAACAATCCGGACACGTCGAAGCTGTTCAGCAGCGCGATCCACGGCGATCCGGACACGCCGCTGTTGCGCGCGTACGTGGGCGATACGATGGTGTTCCGGCTGCTGCATCAGCTCATGAACGAGTCGCACGTCTGGACCCTCTCCGGGCATACCTTCCTCACGGAACGGTACGCCGCGGACGCCAATCGGAAGTACTCGATCCATGTCGGGATCGCCGAGCGGTACGACCTGGTGACCAAGGCGGGCGGCTTCCAAGGCATGCCGGGCGACTACATCCACTTCAACGGCCGCAGTTCGCACTTCGCCGAAGGCGGATGGGGCATCGTCCGGGTACTGGACAAGCCGGTGCCGGACCTCATGCCGCTGCCGTCCGGGACGAAACCGTTCGAGATTCCGCCGGTGCCCAAGTCGGTCTGCCCGGCCGACGCGCCGGTGAAGACCTTCAACGTGGTGGCGCTGGATCGCCCGTTGAAACTGAATCCGAAGGCGCCGGACGCGATCGAAGTGGACTTCGAGCGGAAGATCGAAATGACCGTGCCGGAAGGCAAGATCTTCGCGCTCGAGGAAGAAGTCACCAAGGTCGCTGCGGACGTGATGCCGCATCCGCTCACGCTGCGGGTGAACCTGGGCGACTGCGTCAAAGTGAATCTGAAGAACAAGATGAAGAGCAGCCGGGCGTCGTTCTTCGCGCCGGGGCTGGCCTTCGATCCCAAAGACTCGCTCGGCCTGAACGTCGGGAATAATCCCGGCGATCAGACCATCGGACCGGGCGAGAGCCGGACCTATACCTACTACGCGCATCCGGCGAACAAGGAGACGACGTCGCTGGTGTGGGACGGCGGCAATATCGTGACGAATCCGCGCAACGGATTGTACGGAGCGGTCATCGTCGGGCCCCGCGGATCGCAATATCGCGATCCGGTGACCGGGCAGGACATCTCGCTCAAGAACGCCTGGCGCGCGGACGTGATCATCGACCGGAGCCTGCCGGAGAACGCGGGCAAGGTGAACTACCGGGATGTGGCCCTCTTCTTCCAGGATGAGGACAACATCATCGGCACCGCGTTCATGCCCTACGTCCAGAACGTCGCGGGGCTGACGGCGGTGAACTACCGCGCGGAACCCTACAAGTTCCGTGAAGATCAGGGCTGCTCGCTCGGCCGGATCTTCCAGCCCTGCGCGGTGGACAAGCCCGAGGATCCGGCCACGCCGATCATCGAAGCGCATGCCGGAGATCCGGTGCGGATCCACGTGATCGGCGCCAACAGCGAGCAGAACGGGATGTTTACCGTCGAAGGACATGAATGGCCCATCGAACCCTACATGCCGGGCGCGGACATGATCAGCGTGGTGGAGTACGCCGGATCGGAGACCCTGGATGTCTTCCTCCGCGGCGGTGCGGGCGGGCCGTACCGTCAGGCGGGGGATTACGTCTGGTCCAACGCGCGGTTGCCCTACACGCAGTCCGGGCAGTGGGGGTACTTCCGGGTGCTGCCGGCCGGTGATCAGCGTATCCTCCCGCTGAACGGCGCCGGCGCCGGCATCAAGCGCACGGAAGCCGAGCCGGCGGCGATCCCGACCGCGATGCGGTAGCCAGGACCGAGGTGTGAGGACTGAGGACTGAGCTAACCGTACACTCAGTCCTCAGCACTCGGCACTTGAGACGCCGAAGCCTGTTGCACCTCGGCAGGTTTGCATGAGCGGAGGTGAGCGGAGAGCGTGAGAAAGAGATAAGGATGGCGGGGGAGCTGCGAACGAGTTGTGGCTCCCCCGTTTCTTTAGGCCTCTCGCGTGTTTTAGGATGGGGGTATTCATCCACCACACGCGAAAGGAGGAAAGGATGGAGAGTAGACGGAGACAAGCACGACGGTATTGGTTGGGACTTGCGCTGGCGGGGTTGCTGTCGGTGGCCGGACCGAGCTTCGCGTATGAGGAGGTGCAGGTCGTTGACGGGGGCACGCTCACCGGCACGGTGGTGCTGGAGGGAAAAGTCCCGAGGCCGAAAGGGTACAACCTCACGACGTTGCCCGATCCGGTGTATTGCGGCCGGATTTCCGACGGGCGAGGCTGGCGGCTGTTGCAGCCCTTCAACGTCGGAGCCAACGGCGAATTCCGGCAGGTCGTGGTCTATCTGGAGTCGATCGACCGGGGGAAGCCGTTCGGGACGTTCACGCCGCCGCGTATCGAGGCGATCGACTGCCGGTTCCTCCCGTTCGTGACGGTCGTCCGCGATCAACACGACGTCGTGGTCGTTAACATGGATCCCGCGATGCACGACATCCAGGCCTACGAGACCTCGCATCTCGGGCCGCGGGTGCTGTTCAACGTGCCGTTGCCGATCAGTTCGAAATATCCGAACGAGGCCGGACTGAGCGCGCATTTCCACAAGCACTTCGCCGGGACCCCGGTGACCCAGACCGTGAGAATGACGAAAGGGCGGAAGGTCTTCGTCATGCAGTGCGGGTTTCACGCCTACATGGAAGCCTGGGCGCTGGTGGCGGACCATCCCTATTATGCGGTGACGGATAACGATGGGCGGTTCGAGCTGACCGACATTCCTCCGGGCACGTACACGGTGAAAATCTGGCATCCGTATCTCCGGGAACACGTGGAGCGGGTCGTCACGATCGAGCCCAAGGAACAGACCAGCGTGACGTTGCAGGTCGAGTCGCCCAAGGGGCGGCTCTATGCCAATCAGATGGTGGACAGTCCGTACATCCGGTATCAGATCACGCAGGACGTGCAAAGCCAGATCGTCCCGACGCTGGAGAAGCAGAGTTATGAATGATGGCTCTTCAGGAAATCGTGCGGGTCGTTCTTTTTCCCTCTCCCCCGCCAAGCGGGGGCGAGGGATGTCCTGGAGTGCTCTATCCACGCAAGATCCGGAAGAACCTGAAGGATGAAAGAGGGCGAGGCGCGAGGCGAGCGGCAAGGGGTAAAGGCTGGAGCCGTGAAGTGGAAAGCCAGAGCGATCCGCGCGCTGTTCCGCATGCTCGCCTCTTGCCTCGTGCCCCTCGCCCCGAGCCTGGGTCTGGCCGACCATGATCGTCCGAAACGGCCGCCCATGTGGACGCCGCTGTTCGAAGCGGAACGGCTCGCGGCGATCGAAGTGCCGGAGGAGATGGTCACCGTGCCGGCCGGCTGGTTTCTGATGGGCAGCGACCCAAAGGTGGACCGCGCCGCCGGTCCGCAGGAGCAACCGCATCGGCTCGTCTACCTTGATACGTTCCGGATCGACCGATACGAAGTGACGAACGTGCAGTATCTCCGCTATGTCCTGGCGACCGGTGCGGAGTGGCCGCCCTACTGGAGAGCGGAGCCCTTCCCGGAGGAGTACGCGTTGCATCCGGTCATCGGTGTGAGCTGGTGGGAGGCGGACGCCTATTGCCGGTGGGCGGGCAAACGGCTGCCGACCGAGGCCGAATGGGAAAAGGCGGCGCGCGGGACCGACGGCCGCATCTTCCCGTGGGGCGACGAGCCGGCCGGATGGCTGAAGAGCAATATCGCCCACAGCGGCTCCGGACGCGTGAAACGGTATCCGCCGCTCGCCAACGTGAACCGTTACGACCGGGGGGTGAGCCCGTACGGCGTCTATCAGATGGCGGGGAACGTGAGTGAATGGGTGGCCGACTGGTTCGATCCGGAGTATTACCGGCGGGGCGAGACGCACAACCCGACTGGTCCCTCGCATGGGCAGGACAAAGTCTTTCGAGGCGGGTCTTGGAACGAAGATCCGGAAGTGGCCCGCTCGGCCGGCCGCAACGCCGGCGCGCCCGACCACCGGAGCTATCTCATCGGATTTCGATGCGCAGGCGATGCACGTGACGCGTTCAGCGTGAAGCGTGAAGCGCGGGCCGAACCACGATGATCCCGCCTGTGCGAACGACGCTTCACGAGCGACGAGATACGAGCCGAGGAGACCGACACATGAACGGGGACGACATCGGCAGATGGGCGACGGCCAACCGGGTCGTGAACGCGCTCCTCGCCATCGGCGCCGCCCTGGCCCTGGCCAGTATCGCCTGGGGGCTCGACACGCAGGACATCACGGTCGAATGGACGCCGGAAGGCAAACAATTGGCTCTCAAGCGGGTTGCGACGTGGCCGGCGAAAGAAGAAATGGTGCGGGTTCCCGCCGGACCGTTCCTCATGGGCAGCGACAAGCGCGTCGACCACAATGCGTATCGGACCGAGTTTCCGCAGCGGCGGGTCTATCTCGATGCGTTCGAGATCGACAAGTACGAGGTGACGGCGCTGCAGTACCTGAAGTTCGTCTTGGCCTCGAATCGGCAGCCGCTGCTGGATTGGCGGTATGACGGTGGAAATTTTCAGGAGAGTATGGCGTACCATCCGGTGATGCATGTGACGTGGTATGACGCGGACGCCTATTGCCGGTGGGCGGGCAAGCGGCTGCCGACCGAGGCCGAGTGGGAGAAGGCCGCACGCGGGGAGGACGGCCGGATTTATCCCTGGGGCAACCAGATCGCGGGCTTGAGCCGCGCGAATTTCGGGCGATCGGGCCTCTCCGGTCCCGTGCGGGATCGACCGGAGCGGCTGCTGCTGTATCCGCCCATCATTTCCGTGGACAAATACGAGAACGCGGTGAGCCCGTACGGCGTGCATCAGATGATCGGCAATGTGGCCGAATGGGTGGCGGACTGGTACGACCCGGATTACTACAAGGTCGCGCCGAACCGCAATCCAACGGGACCGGAGACGGGCACACAGAAAGCCTTCCGCGGCGGCGGGTGGATCGACAGCACCACGACCATGCGGGCGGCGATGCGCAACGGAACCGATCCGAAAACGAAGATGAACTGGCTGGGCTTCCGCTGCGCGCGGGATGTGTCGGCAAAGGCCAGGCCCGTTGCGGCGGAGGTGAGCGCTCCGGCGCAGTGAAGCGCCGATCTCCGGTGAGCATACCAGCCGCTATTCCCCCGCTCTTCCCTCCCTGCTTTGAAGGGGAAGGGTCTCGGGGAGGGGGTGACTGTCCTGCTACTCGGGGCCGGAAGGAGGGCCACAAATGAAGACGCTCGCCGCGGACGTTGAGCCGAGTCTCAAACGGGCGCTCGAGGCGGTGGATTTGGAGCTAGCCCACAGCCAGTATTGGCTGCAGAACGAATTCCTGCTGCTCGAACACCTTTTGTCTCCGGATCTGGTCGAGGCGCTGATCTCGGAAGCCGACGACCTCCGGTCCGACATCAACCGCAATTATGTCCCCGGGCACAAGAAGGGCGGCAGTGTCAGCTTCTACGTGATTCGGGACCGGGCGCCGGTCACGCTGGCGCTGTACCGGTCGTCCGCGCTCCGCATGTTCCTGAGCCGCCTGGCCGAATCGAATCTGCTACTCTGCCCGGAAGGCGATCCGCATTCCTGCGCCCTCTACTATTACACCGAGCCGGGCGACCATATCGGCTTCCACTATGACACCTCCTATTACAAGGGGAAGCGCTACACGGTCCTGATCGGTCTGGTGGAACGCTCCGAACACTGTCGGCTGGTCGCGAGGCTCTATCAGGACCAGCCGGAGCGGGAAATTCGCGAAATGCGCATCGCGATGGAGCCGGGAACCGCGGTGATTTTCAACGGGGACAAGCTGTGGCATGCCGTGACGCCGTTGGGCAAGGGAGAGGAGCGCATCATCCTGACCCTGCAATATGTAACGAATCAGGAGATGGGACCGTTCAAACGGATGTTCTCCAACTTGAAGGACGCCTTCGCCTATTTCGGACCGGCGGTGCTGATGCGGAGAAAACCGGCGAAAGGATGACACGAGCGTCACCTCAATGCGGAGAGCCGCCATCGGTCATGGAACGGCAAGCGATCTCGCTGACCGTCAGGATCCCGGAAACCGAGGAAGCCCTGTTGTCGGCGGCGCTGCCCTTGGCGCATCTGGCGCCTCGCTATCAGCTCATCGGAAGAGAGGGCGCCCTTCGCGTGCACGTGGCGCACTTTCCGGACCTGCCCTCGGAGCTCTATCAGGCCGCCAGGCTGATCGGAGAAGTGCTCAGCCTCCCCCAGGTCTCGGTGACGATCAATTCGCGGTCCGTGGTCAATCTCTCCAAGTTCCTGAGCGCGCTGCTGTGTTACGGAGAAAGTCTCGGCGAACAGGACAAGGGCGCCTATTGTGCCCGCCAGGCTGATCGAATCGGCGAAGCGGCTGGGTGTCCGATCTGGACATGCCACGCGCGCTGCCCGTTCATCTGCGCGCGGTGCCTGCAAGTGGTCCGGAACGCCGGCGCGCCGCCGGTCGAGGAGCAACTCAAGACGATCGCGGTGCTCGCGGAGGTGGAGTGGTGTCCCAACCTGAAGTTGCCGTAAGGAGTAAATGATAAAGGGTAAGGGGTAAAGGGTAAGGGGAGTTCGAAGTCTCGGGGCCGGCCGAGGAATCATGCAACACATCACTCTTTCAAGGAGGCACGAGCATGATGGGCGGCTGGCTCAGGGGGAAATTGTGTGGACTGACCGGGGTGCTTCTCACTGTCGAGATGGTGCTGGCGGCGCTTTCCCCGGCGTGGGCGGAGGAGACAGGCAACATGGTGGTGTTCAAGGGCGGATTCATGCGCTTGAACAGCAACCGGGCGAACGAAATTTTTACGGATGCGCAGAACGTCACCGGTCAGGGTTTCAACGATGGCCAAAACGGTTGGTACGTCGGCGCGTGGTTGGACAATGTTCTGTCGAAAGATACGTGGGGCATGATAAGCGGAGTCTGGGCCGTTGGGGAGATCGGGCTTCAATTCAATCGCATGAGTTCCCAGAGGGTTCAAAGTCCCCCGGCTGCCGGACTCGCAGGTGGTGCCCTTGATGGCGGAGTGAACAACCAACGGAAGCTGCAGCTCACGATGGTCACCATCGACATCGCGCCCAAACTCAAGTTCATGGAAGGCAGCGCGTTCCGGCCGTGGCTCATCCCGATCGGATTGGACATCCATGTGATCAGCCCACCCTCGAATCAGACACAATATCTCGACGTCGGCGTGCAGTTCGGTGCCGGCTTCGACTATCGCGTCTGGAAGGCGTTTCACCTCGGCGCCGATGTGCGCTATCACCTGGCGGCCAACATGACCAATACTGAGAACAGTTATTTTCAAGTCGGCCCCTATGTGGGGATTGCATTTTGATTAATCGGACGCGCGAGGCGGGACGGGCGTGAAAGGCGAGACGTGTCCCACCTTCGAGCAGAAGTCCCGCTCGCGCCTTTCTCGCTTGTCTCGCTCGGTGATGGCCATGCACCCGCCACCTCGTCTGGTCTACTGGGAACTCACCAAGCGCTGCAATCTGCGCTGCGCCCACTGCCGGGCCGTGCCGGAGGCTCAGGCTGATCCTGCCGAGTTGACCACGCCGGAGGGCTTTCGGTTGATCGATGAACTCGCGGGTATCGGCCGGCCCTTGTTGGTGCTGACCGGCGGGGAGCCGCTTCTGCGGGATGATCTCTTCGTCCTCGCCGACTATGCGAGGCGTCGCGGGCTGCCCTCGGCGCTCGCCACGAACGGGACCCTGGTCACCCGCGTGATCGCCCGGCGCATCGTCTCCGCGGGATTCACGCGGGTGTCGATCAGCCTCGACGGCCCCGACACGGAGACGCACGATGCCTTCCGCCGTGTGGCCGGCGCCTTCGACGCGGCGGTGGACGGGTTCATCCACCTCAAGGAGCTCGGGATGTCCCTGCAGGTCAACACCACCGTCACGAACCACAACCGGGATCGGTTGGAAGAGATCTATGAGCTGGTGCGGAAACTGGGCGCCGCGGCCTGGCACCTCTTCTTGCTCGTCCCGGTCGGGTGCGGGCTGGAGATCGGCCCATCCCTGCAACTGACTCCGCGCGACTATGAAGCGGTCTTGTGGTGGATCGACGAGCTGGTTGAACGAGAAACCATGGAGGTCCGCGCCACCTGCGCGCCGCACATCCAACGCGTTCGGCTGCAGCGGCGAGCGTTAGCTGAAGGTGAACATGTTCGAAGTTTGAAGTTCGAGGTTCGAAGTGTGGAACCTGAAACGCCCGGAACTTCGAACTGTGAACTTCGAACCGCGCAGCCTGCGGCTGCGCTTCGAAGAGGCTGTCTCGCCGGGAGCGGGATCGGCTTTGTCTCGCATCGGGGCGAGGTGTTCCCGTGCGGCTATTTGCCGTTCAAAGCGGGCGACCTTCGACGGCAATCCTTCGCCGAGGTGTGGGCCGATTCACCGGTGTTCGCCGATCTCCGCGATCCGGAACGCCTCATGGGCAAGTGCGGGCGGTGCGAATACCGGATCGTCTGCGGCGGCTGCCGCGCCCGCGCGTTCGGCCAGACCGGCCATTACCTCGGCGAAGAACCGGCCTGTCTCTATCTGCCCCAACCGACTCTCACCGGATAAGGGAGAGCGACGCAGGACCAAGACGAGACGGGACCTGCCGCCATGCAACTGGCCTCCTATTTGCACACCCGGCTGTACGAGCTTGGCGCCGCTCATGCCTTCGGGATCCCCGGGGACCTCATCCTGCCGTTGTACGCCGCGTTGGAGCGGAGCCCGATCCGGCCAATCCTGACCACCCACGAACCCTCCGCCGGTTTCGCCGCCGATGCCTATGGCCGCCTCGCGGGAATAGGCCTGGCCGTCGGCACCTATGGAGCGGGCGCGCTCAATATGGTGAATGCCATCGCTCAGGCCTACGCCGAGAAATCGCCGGTGGTGGTCCTGAGCGGGGCGCCCGCTCTGGCCGGCCGCTCGCCGGAACTGTTGATCCATCATAAAGTGAAGACCTTCGACTCCCAGCGGCGCATCTATGAACATGTCACCGTAGCAGCCGTTGCGCTGGAAGATCCGGCGCGGGCGTCGGCGGATATCGACCGCGTCATCGACGCGGTACGCCGGGAGAAGCGGCCCGGGTATGTGGAGATCCCGTGCGACATGGTAACGGCCGACATCGGCGAGCCAAGCGCAGCCGCCGTTCCGGTCCACGAGCGGGATGAAGCGGCGCTGGCGGAAGCGATGCAGGAGATCACGACCCGCCTCCATCGCAGCCGTCACCCGGTGATCCTGGCGGGGGTCGAGATCATGCGGCTGGGGCTCAGGGATCGTCTCATTCAGCTCGCCGAACGGTACGGGCTTCCGGTCTCAACGTCCTTTATGGGCAAAGCCGTCTTCCCGGAGCACCATCCGAATTTCATCGGCACGTACATGGGGGCTGCCGGCCATCCCTATTCCCGCCGGATGGTCGAAGAGGCGGATTGCCTCCTCATGTTGGGCGCCTGGCTCACCGATACCGAAACCGGCCTGTTCACGAGCGCGATCGCGCGAGAATCCATGATCCAGGTCCTGGCCAACGAAATCGTGATCAGCCATCATCGATACGAGCGGATCGGATTGGTCGAGGTGATGGCCGCGCTGCTGGCGGAAAGGAAGATCACGCCGCGGACGTTCAAGAACGAGTATGTGCCCGAGAGGCCGGACTCGCGCGGAGGTTCGCTGATGGCGGGCGTCTTCGCGGAATTGAGCCGTCTGGACGACCGGCGCTATGTGTTCACCACCGATGCCGGCGATTGTCTGTTCGGCTCGGTGGAACTACATGCCGAATTGATCCTCAATCCCGGCTACTATGCCAGCATGGGCTTCGGCGTGCCGGCCGCACTGGGCGCCGGTTTGGCCTTGCCGGACCGCCGGCCGATCGCTCTCGTGGGCGACGGTGGATTCCAGATGACCGGGATGGAGATCGCTACGTTGGTGCGTTATGGGGTGCACGCCGTCGTGATCGTGCTCAACAATCGGGGGTATCGCAGCCTGGAAGCCTTGGGCGCTCCGGCCACCATCTGCGACATCCCGGCTTGGGACTATGTGACGATCGCCGAAGCGCTGGGGGCGACCGGCGTGCGCGTCGGAACACGGAACGGGTTCCACAGCGCCCTCCATGCCGCCTGCGAGAGGCCGGGCGTGACGCTCATCGAAGTCCTGGTCGATCCCTCCGATCATTCGCCCACGCTCAACCGGCTTCGGGCCGCTGTCCTCTCGCGGCGAGCGCCCGGCGACCCTCGGAGGGACGGCACGCGATCCGCCGGATCGGATCGGGCGGAAACGGTCGCATGACGGTGTTGGTCGTCTGGTTCCATCTGCTCGCGGCGGTCAGTTGGATCGGCGGGATGGTGTTCCTCTCCCTTGTGCTGGTCCCGGCGCTCAAGCGCGAAAGCGCGCCGTCCCAGCGAGCCGCGCTGTTCCGGACCATCGCCGTCAGGTTTCGGGCTGTCGTGTGGTGCTCCTTTGCGGTCCTGGTCGTCACCGGCCCCGCACTCCTCGCATTGCGGGGGCTTTCTTTACTCGAGCCGAGCCGCTGGCCCGCGGCGTTGACAGCCAAAGTATCCCTTGTGCTGCTGCTCCTTGCGCTGACCGGCGCTCATGATTTCGTGGTCGGGCCCCGCGCCAGCCGAATCCAGCAACAACCGGAATCCGATCGAACGGAAATCGACCGTCTTCTGATCACCTGGTCCCCCTGGCTGGCCCGCCTCTCGCTCGTGTTGGCGCTGGGCATCCTGCTCCTGGCCGTCGCATTGGTGCGAACGTAGGGACCGGGATGGATCGAAACCGATGACGCAAGGCTGATCGCCAACGGCGCTTCGGAAACCAACAGAGCGGATGGCTTGAACCGCGACCGCAAACCGGGTAGCTTGCCGATTCATGTCGGACGCAGGCGACCGGATCGCCGATTTCCTAACCGAGGACCATGCGCGGCTGGACGAACTCCTCCGCGCTGCGACCGCCGATCCGAGCCATATCGATCACCAGGCCTAGCAGGCTGTTGAAAAACTATTTTGGACTCCCCCAAACACAGGACCGCACAAGATCGCAGATGCAATTGGAATAGCCCGCAGGATGTTCATAAAGGCCGTCCAGCGCGGCCGCAGCGAGCGAAGAGGCGAGGCGTATTCTTTGCGGTACGTTGAGCCTCTGAGCGACGCGAGAACAAAGCTGGCGGACTTTTTCAACATCCTGCTATGATCGGTTCCGCGCGGGACTCCTGCGCCACATCGGCATGGAGGACAAAATCCTCCTGCGCGGAGGCCGGCGCGATTCTCGGCCGCCTGCGCGGGGCGCCGGAGGTGGCGGTGATGCCGCATGCCGAGAGCCCGGCGGTGATGACGACCGTCCGGAACGCCTGCGCCAGGGCCGGCTATGTGTTCGGCATCGCTAAAATATAAGTGGTGAGGGGCAGGAGGCGCCCAACCTCTGGCTTCGTGCCTCCAGCCTCGGGCCTATTTTTTGGGCTCTTTAGGAAATCGTGTGGGTCTTTCTTTTTCCCTCTCCCTTGAGGGGAGAGGGGAGGGTGAGGGTGAACACCGGGGTTGGTGGGCAAGACAGTGATGCCTATGGAGGCCCACGATCTTCCTGAACAGTCACCGCCCCATGCCGATGTCCCCCTCACCCGCACCCTCTCCCCCGCAAAGCGGGGGCGAGGGATGTCCCGGAGCTCTCTACCCACTCAAGATCCGGAAGAGCCATTTTTTGGAAGGCCGTCGATGATCCGAGTCGCACGGGTGTATGGACTCAAACGGCGCGGCAGCGGCGCCTATTTTCTCGTGGACCGGCTTTGGCCGCGCGGGGTGAAGAAAGAGACGCTCCGCCTCGATGGCTGGCTCAAAGAGGTGGCGCCGAGCGACACGCTTCGCACGTGGTTCGCCCACGACCCGAAAAAGTGGCTTGAGTTTCAGCGCCGATATTTTGCGGAGCTCGACCGCAACCCCGAGGCCTGGCGTCCACTGCTGGATGCGGCGCGAGCCGGCGAGGTGACGCTGTTGTTCGGCGCCAAAGATCTCGATCGCAACAACGCCGTCGCGCTCAAGTCTTATCTAAAAGCCAAGCTTCATCAACCGTGAAGTCCAGGCCTTCGACACCCGTCGAGCCTGTAGCCTTCCTCCACACGCAAGAGGCGGGTTCCTGTAGCAGGACTCCCCTCGGTCAGCCTGCTGTCCCTGGGCTTGCTCAACAACTCCATGATTTTCTTGCGCAAAGACTTACTCTCCCGGATCAAGGCAGAGTGGGCCTTGCCTTGCAAAACGAGACAGAGGTGCCTGCCTGCGCAAGGGTCAAACAGGCTGAGGCACGCCGGCCGGAGGTCACGCGGTTGCGCCAGGTATTGACCGGCACATCCATCTTCCAATTGTCCAAGCGATACGGCTTCGTCGCGGTCGTCATGATCGCACTTGGGGTCGGCGCTCTGACGGTGGTCAAACGCTGCGTCTGGACCAGCGGCCTCCCGGACGGATTGATCCAGGCCAACGGGCGCATTGAGGGGGACCACGTGACGGTCGCGAGCAAGTTTCCCGGAAGGATTCAGCAACTGCAGGTCAGGGAAGGGGATACCGTGCAGGCGGGCCAGGTGTTGCTCCGTCTGGATGATACCCAGACGCGAGCCAGGGTGGAGCAAGCCAAACGGGCCTTCGAGGCGCTCGAAGCCCAGGTCCAAGCGGCCCACACGTCTCTGGCCGTGCTGAACCTCGAGGTCCCGCTCGCGATCGAGGCTGCCGATGCGGCGGTGGCGAGCGCCCGTGCGGCGGTGGGCAAGGCCGAGGCGGTGGAGTACGAGGCGCGCCGCGATGTGGAACGGCTCCGGCCGCTGGCCGCCGAAAGCGCGACGTCGCAGCAACAGCTCGACCAAGCCGAGATGAAGTGGGCAGTGGCACGGAAAGAGATCGTCGCGGCACGATCGGCCCTTGTAGAGGCGACGAAGCGACTGGCGCAGGCGGAGTTGGGCTGGAAACGAATCCGCGCCAAGGAAGCGGAAGTCGCTGCGTTGGAGCGGCAGCGGGACCAGGCGGAGGCCGCCCTGACCGAAGCCGAAAGCGTGCTGGCGGACTTGACCATCGTCGCGCCGGCGAGCGGCACCGTGACCGCCCGCATGGTCGATGTCGGAGAAGTCGTGTCGGCCGGCGCGCCGCTGCTTGAACTCGTGGATCTCGACCGTCTGTATCTGAAGGTGTACGTCCCGGAGGTGCAGATCGGTAAGCTCCGTCTGGACTTGCCGGCTCGCATCTATACCGACGCGTTTCCCGATCAACCGTTTGAAGCCGTGGTTCGCTACATTGCTTCCAAGGCCGAGTTCACGCCCAAAGAAGTCCAGACCACGGATGAGCGGGTGAAGCTGATCTACGCGGTGAAGCTGTATCTCAAGGAGAATCCGGATCATCGTCTGACGCCGGGTCTTCCGGCGGACGCCGTCATCAAGTGGCGGGACGACGTGGCGTGGGCGAAGCCGAGGTAGGAGAAACTCGTTCATTTCGTTCGTTTCGTTTCTCTCGTTCGTCTGGTTTGCAGGACGCGGGCAGCATGCCGGAACGCGTGACCGAAACCTGACGCGCGCGGAGGGTGAGGACTGTTCCCGAGGAGTTCGATCCTGATGCCTGTCAAGCCCACAAACCAAACAAACGAAACAAACCAAACAAACCAAATAAACCAAATAAACCAAATAAACCAAATAAACGAAACAACCCCATCTGAAGCCGTCATTTGCGTTTCCGGTTTCGTGAAGCGCTACAAAAAGCACGTGGCGGTAGACGGCGTGGATTTGCTGGTTCGCAAGGGAGAGATCTACGGCCTGATCGGCCCGGACGGGGCCGGAAAGAGCAGCCTCCTGAAGGCGATCGCGGGCGTGCTGTCCTACGAGGCCGGCGAGGTGAACGTGTTCGGCGTGACGGTGGATTCGGAGCGGGCGGCCGAACGGGTCAAGCCGCGCATCGGGTTTCTTCCGCAGGGCCTCGGCCTCAATCTCTATCCCGAACTCACGGTGGAAGAGAACATCGACTTCTTTGCACGGCTTCGGCTCGTGCCCGGCGCTGAGTTGGCCGCCCGCAAAACGCGCCTGCTGGCGATGACACGACTGGATCGGTTCCGTGAGCGACCCATGAAGCATCTCTCCGGCGGCATGAAGCAGAAGCTGGGGATCATCTGTACGCTGATCCATGAACCGCAATTAGCCATTCTCGATGAGCCCACCACCGGCGTCGATCCCGTGTCTCGCCGCGACTTCTGGACCATCCTGGGCGAACTGATTGAGGAGCGCGGGATGACCGCGTTGGTGTCGACCGCCTATATGGATGAGGCTGCACGATTCCACCGGTTGTCGTTTGTGTCCGGAGGAAAGGTGCTGATTTCGGGAACTCCCGCGGAGGTTCAGGCGTTGGTTCCCGGAACGAGGGTGACGGTTGAGGCGACACCGCAGATTGAGGCGCTCACGCGGCTGAAGAGGAAGTACACGCAAGTCGAAGCGGTCGGCCCTTTCCTCCATGTGCTCACGGAAGAGACGGATCCGGGAGTCGCCGCGACAGGCGTCGAATCCAGTCTGGGCGACATCAAACCCGAGCAACTCCGCGTGGAGGAGCCGGAGCTCGAAGATGTGTTCGTCGCGCTTCTGCTTCGACAGCACGAAGCCCCTTCTCCCTCGCCCCCTCTCCGGGTACCCGTTGCTCTTCGGTCGCAAACGGGTGATGGGGAGGGGCGGGGGGGAGCGAGGGAGGATGCCGGTCTTGCTCACGACGGGCTCGCCATCGAAGCGAGAGGGCTCGTGCGCGAGTTCGGCTCCTTTCGCGCGGTGGACCGCGTGAGCTTCCAGGTCAGAGAAGGCGAGATCTTCGGATTGTTGGGCGCCAATGGGGCCGGCAAGACCACTGTGATCAAGATGTTGAACGGCCTCCTGCCACCGACTGACGGCCAGGGCTGGGTGGCCGGCGCGGACGTGCGGACGGCCGGAGGCCTGATCAAGGAACGCATCGGCTACGTGTCGCAAGCGTTCTCGCTATATCTCGACTTGACCGTGACGGAGAACATTCGGCTCTTTGCGGGCATCTACGGGTTGGGTAAGCGGGAAGCCGCTGCGCGGTCGGAATGGATTCTGGCGATGGCGGGGCTGAAAGGCCACGAGTCGGACCTGACCGGTCGGCTCCCCATGGGCGTCCGGCAACGGTTGGCGTTGGGGTGCGCGCTTGTCCATCGGCCGCGCGTGCTGTTCCTGGATGAGCCGACCTCCGGCGTGGATCCCATCGGCCGCCGCCATTTGTGGGACATTCTGGCGCGTTTGGCGCGGGAAGAAGGCGTCGCGATTCTCATCACGACGCACGACATGAGCGAGGCGGAGCACTGCGATCACCTGGCGCTCATGTACGCCGGCCGGATTGTCGCAGAGGGCTCGCCGGCGGACATGAAACGTCAAGTCGAGCGGGAAGCGGGGCGACTGCTGGAAGTCGTCGTCGATCAGCCCGGCAAGGCTTTGGTGCACTTGCAGCGGGCGGGTTTTCCGGGGGCGGCCCTTTTCGGGACCAGAATCCATTTCCTGTGCCGCGACCCGGTGCGGGATGCGGACTGTGCCTGCGAAGCGCTGGCTTCCAGCGGAGTGACGGTCAAATCGGTGAAAGCGCGGCCGCTGAGTCTCGAGGATGTCTTCGTGTATCGGGTCCTGAGGCTGGAAGAGCAAGAACGCAGGGTGTCCTCCGGGGTCGTCGCATGAATCTGAGCCGGGCCTGGGCGGTGGCGGCCAAAGAATGGCGCGAGGTGACCCGCGACCGGATGTTTCTGCTCCTGGCGTTCCTGATGCCGGCCCTCTGGATGGTCGTGTTCGGCTACGGGCTCGTGTTGGACGTGGAGAACATCCCCTTTGCGGTGGTGGATCGGGATCGGACTTCGCTCAGCCGGGACTATGTCTATCGCTTCATCGAGTCGCGCTACTTCGACTTCAAGGGCTCCCTTTCGGGCGATGCCGAGGCGGACGAGTGGTTGCAAAGCGGCAAGGCCCGAGCCGTCATCGTGATCCCGGAGAAATTTCAGGAGCGCCTGCTGTCCGGGCGGCCGGCGAGCGTCCAGATTCTCATTGACGGCACCTTTCCCCTTCGGACGGATATCACCAAGGGGTACGTCATCGCCGTCAACGGCGCCCTCAACGAAGACCTGCTTGCGGCTCACCTGGCGCGGAGTCGGGGCGTCACCCGCGAGGAGGCCCGGAGGCTCATCGGCCGGGTGACGCTCGAGGTGCGTTATCTCTACAACGAGGAAGTGCGCAGCGCCTGGTCCACGGTGCCGGCGCTCGTCATGTTATCGCTCATGGTGTCGTCTCCCCTGCTCACGGCGCTCGGCGTGGTTCGGGAAAAAGAAACGGGCTCGATCTACAACATTTACAGCGCCACCGTCAGCCGCCTCGAATTCCTCGTCGGCAAGCTGGTCCCTTATGTCTTGATCTCCGCGATGAACGTCGTGGTGCTATGGCTGCTGGCCGTGCATCTGTTCGCCGTGCCGTTTAAAGGGAATGTGCTCTTTTTCCTGGCGACCTCCGTCCTGTTCGTGCTGACGAGCACCGGCATCGGGCTGATCGTCTCGCTGTTGGTCCAGACGCAGCAGGCGGCGCTGATCATCACGGTCGTGGTGAGCACGGTTCCGACGATTCTCTTTTCCGGCCTGATCGTACCCGTGTCGTCCTTGAGCCGAGCCGCGCAGTTCCAGGCGCATGTGTTTCCGGGGATGTACTACACGGACATCGTCCGCGGCACGTTCCTAAAAAACGTGGGTCCGGCGGTGCTGTGGACGGACGTCCTCGCGCTCGCGGTCTACGCGGCGGCGCTCGGGGCCATCGGGTATCGTCTGTTCACCAAGAGGCCCCGCTCATGAGATCGACCGACGGCAACTCCAGCCGGCGGGCCGCTGCCTGGTGGCGTCGGCTTGCGGTGATGACGCGCAAAGAACTGCTGCAGTTGCTTCGCGACATTCCTCTGATGGGGTTTCTCGTCTATTCGTTTACCCTGTCCGTTTACGTCAGCGGGAGCGGCATTCAGACGCAGTTACGGAACGCAGGATTGGTCGTGTACGACGCCGATCACAGCCGCTCGTCCCGCGAACTCCTCCATCGGTTTCATGCCCCGTATTTCCGTTTCGACGGCGAACTGGCCCGTCCGGAGGAAGGATTCGAGCGGTTGGATCGAGGGCGGTCGATGGTCGTGCTGGATATTCCGGCCCGCTTCCATGAAGCGCTGGCGGCGGGCGAGCCGGCGGCCGTGCAACTGCTGGTCGACACGACAAACTCGCCGCAAGGCCTTTCGGCCGCCGCCTATGCGGCCCGCATCGTGGGGGAATTCAGCCGGGAAACGGCCTTCGCGCGGATCGGCCTGGGAAGCGAGTCCTCGCCGACCGTGCCGATGATCGTGACCGACCACCGCGTCTGGTACAACCAGGACCAGAATGAAACCTGGTTCGAATCCATCTCGCACCTTCTTCGGATGATCACGATTTTTTCGATGTTGCTGCCGGCGGCGGCGCTGGTGCGGGAGAAAGAACGCGGCACCGTCGAGCAACTGCTGGTATCGCCCTTGACGCCGTTGCAGATCATGTTGCCCAAAGTGGTGGCGATGACCGTGGTGATCCTGGGAGCGACGGGCGTCGCCCTGTTCGGGGTCATGCGGCCCGTGTTCGGCGTCCCGATCAGGGGAAATGTCGTCTTGCTGTTTGCGCTGACGGCGCTGTTCATCCTGGCTACGGCGGGGATGGGTTTGTTCGCCGCGACCGTGACGAGGAATCAGGCGCAGGCGGGGATGGTGACGCTTCTGGTGGTGGCCCCCATGCTGCTGCTCTCGGGCATCACCACGCCGCTGGAAGCCATGCCGGCCTGGGTGCGCACCCTCATGGCTTTGTCGCCGCTCCGGTACTTCATCGAAATCGCGCACGGCATTCTCTTGAAAGAGGCCGGGTTTCACATCCTCTGGAAGCCCGTGCTGGCCATGGCGATGCTCGGCGGGGCGCTCTTCGGTTTCGGCATGTGGCGGTTCCGAAGGCAGTTCCGGTGAAAGGGACCGGCTCTGCCGTCTGGAGGCGGCCTGCAAGGGCCGGCGGTTATCAGTCCAGAGCTCGCAGCTATCCGCGGCGGGATGAACCCTGATCCGAACATAGTTGTCTCGGAACAAATGCCTTTTTCCGCTTCCCGACAGGATCCTCTCCCTCCCGCAGGAGGGAGAGGAGACAGGTGAGGGTGGTGTCCGAGAAGAACCCCCTCACCGCAGCCTCTCCCCCAAGGGGGGCGAGGAGCATAGAGGGCTCACGGTCGGAAAGAATTTCGGATTAGGGTGAACATCCCTCTCCCCCGGGATGGGGGAAAAAGGGGGTGGGGTGATGGGGTGTTTCTCGTGATGACCGCGAGAAAATTGAAGCCACTGTGGCGTACGATTAGGTAAAGGTAGTACGGTGTCAACGGAGCGCGTGCGATGGCGGGACGGGACGAGGCGGCCCAGGTCCAGGTGACGATCGGGACCGATGCGGTCATCCGCTGCGCCGGGGCCTGGACCTTGGCCGAACTGCCGGCGATCGAGCGGGCGATGACCGCCGCAGCTTGGCCGGCGGGTCGCGACCTGGTGTGGGATGCGAGCCGGGTCACCGCAATGGATTCAGGCGGGGCGGTCTTGCTCCACCGGACGCTGGCGCGGCTCGAACGCCAGGGACGGCGGGTTGCGCTGCGCGGGCTGCGCCCCGAGTTCGCCGAACTGTTGAGGCTGGTCTCCGCGCATGGGACCCGGGTCGGACTGGAGCCGGCCGGGCCATCGGGGAACTGGCTGGAAGGGATCGGGGTCCTCGTCTGGAACCGCCTGCAACAATGGATCGGCGGTCTGGGATTCTTGGGAGAGAGCGCCGTCGCGCTGGTCCGGTCGCTGGCCGCGCCGCGCTCGATCCGGTGGCGCGCGCTATGGAACAGTCTGGAGCTGGACGGGTTCAACGCGTTGCCGATCATCGGGTTGCTCACGTTCCTGATGGGGATCGTGATCGCCTATCAGGGGGCTGAGCAGTTGCGGACCGTCGGCGCCAACATCTTCATCGTAGATCTCGTGGGCATCGCCCTGCTGCGGGAAATCGCGCCGCTGGTGACCGCCATTCTGGTGGCCGGCCGATCGGGCTCGGCCTACACGGCTCAGATCGGGACCATGAAGGTCACCGAGGAGATGGACGCGCTCCGCACGTTGGGGCTGTCGCCGATGAAGGTGCTGGTGCTGCCCAAGGTCCTGTCGTTGGCGATCGCCCTGCCGCTGCTGACGGTCTATGCGGACGTGGTGGGGGTCTTCGGCGGCATGCTGATCGCGGCGAGCCAGTTGAGCGTGACGTTTCTCGAATTCCTGACCCGTTTCGAGGAAGCGATCGCGTTGCGGCATTTCCTGATCGGCGTGGTGAAGGCGCCGGTGTTCGCGGCGATCATCGCGCTGGTCGGCTGTTATCAGGGGTTTCAGATCCGCGGGGGCGTGGACGACGTCGGCCGCCACACGACGATCAGCGTGGTCCAGAGCATCTTTCTCGTCATCGTGTTCGATGCGTTCTTCTCGATCCTTTTGAGCTGGTGGAAGCTGTGAAGCGACCTTGCTTTGAAAATAGCCAACAGCCAATAGCGAATAGCCGGTAGCTTCACCCCCACCCTCCCCTCCCCCTTCAAGGGGGAGGGTCTCGGGGAGGGGGCGATTCTCAGGGCACCCGTTGCTCCGGGTACCCGTTGCTCTTCTCGTTGCAGCGGGTGCAAGCAACGGGTCAAACAGGGTGGCACAAAGGGCCATGAGGAGTGCTGCTTAGAAAAGAGCAAGTAGCTCTGAGCTGTTCGCCATGAGCTATTCGTTCTCAGATGAGCTATTCGCTGCTAGCTGATGGCTAGTGGAGGAGTGGAGAGATGGTCGCAAAAGAAAGAAATGATGAGGATATTCAGAGTGGCTCCGATGACATCGGCGCGCCGCTCATCGACGTCCGTCACGTTTCCACGCGGTTCGGCGAAGCGGTGGTGCACGACGACGTGAGTCTTACGGTGTACCGAGGAGAAGTCTTCGCCATCGCGGGGGGCAACGGCAGCGGCAAATCGACGCTCCTGCGCGAGATCATCGGGCTCTTGACGCCGACTTCGGGGACGATCCGGGTGTTCGGCCGGGAATGCGCCGGTCTCAGCGAAGCCGGCGTCCGAACTCTCCACCGCCGCTGCGGCGTGATGTTTCAGCACGGGGCGCTCTTCAGTTCCCTCACGGTGGCGGAAAACGTCGCGGTCCCGCTGCGGGAGCACACCGGTGTGAGCCCCGGCCTGGTCCGTGACATCGCCATGTTCAAGATCGCGCTGACCGGTCTCCCGCCGTCGGCCGCCGACAAGTATCCCAACGAGCTGAGCGGCGGTATGCGGAAGCGGGCGGCGCTGGCCCGCGCGATCGCGCTCGACCCGGAGATGCTCTTCCTCGATGAGCCGACCTCCGGCCTCGATCCGATCAGCGCCGGGGCGTTCGACGACCTGGTCAAGGAGCTGAAGAAACTGCTGGGGTTGACGATCGTGATGGTGACGCACGATCTCGACTCGCTCTGGCGGGTGGCCGATCGGGTGGCGGTCCTGGGGAACGGCAGGGTGCTGGGGATCGGCACGATGGAGGAATTGTCCCAGTCCGCCGATCCGCTGATCCGCGAGTATTTCCACGGCCCACGAGGTCGGGCGGCGAGGCAGCAATCCGTGAGGTGGGAAGCGTGACGGCAGATGAGCGCGAGAAATGCGGGACACCCGCGAATAGCGCGACTCGCGCCTGTCGCGCGCGTCTCGCGAGTCCCGCTCGTCACGCGCCTCCCGCGTGAGAGGATACGGAGATGGAACCGAAAGTGCACTACGTCCTGGTCGGACTCTTCGTCGTGGTACTGGGCGTGGTCTTGCTCGGTATCGTGCTGTGGCTCGGCAAGGGCGAATACGGGACCGTGTACGATCGGTACTACGCCTTCATGCGGGAATCGGTCGCCGGTCTGAGCGTGAACTCGCCGGTGAAGTATCGCGGCGTGGAAGTCGGGTATGTGGCCGATATCCGGCTCAATCCCGAGAATCCGGAAGAAGTGCGGCTCACGTTGGATATCACCCGCGGCACGCCGATCAAAGAGGATACGGTCGCAGTCCTTCACGTCCAGGGGTTGACCGGCTTTGCCATCGTGGACCTCACCGGCGGGACCCGCGACTCGCCGCCCCTGTCGGCCAAGCCCGGCCAAGAGTATGCGGTGATCAAGACCGGGCCGTCGCTGCTCGCGCGGTTGGACAGCGCGGTGTCGCGGCTGCTGGAAGACCAGTCGCTGTCCCGGCTGCTGGCCAATCTCAACACGCTGGCGCAGGACGCCCGCGGTGTGATCGACGAGGAGAACCGCACGGCGCTGAAGCAGATCCTGTCGGATCTGGCCGCGGTCAGCCATACCCTGGCGGCGCGGAGCGAGCGCGTGGATCAAGGGGTGGCACACGCGGCGCAGACGGCCGAGCATCTCGCCAAGCTGAGCCGCACCCTCAACGAGCAAGTCCCGTCCCTGCTGGAACGGGTCAATAAGAGCGCCGCAGCCTTGCAGGCGATGACGGAAGAGATGGCCCGCGCCGGCAAGGCCGTCGGCGCGCTGGTGAACGAGACCAGGCCCAACGTTGAACAGTTCTCCCGCCAGACCTTGGCCGAGACCGGCCTGTTGATCGCGGAGCTCCGGCAACTGACCGCCACCTTGCAACGCGTCGCCCGGCAGATCGAGCGGGAACCGAACGCGCTGGTTTTCGGCGGGTCGCCGCAGCCGAGGGGGCCGGGGGAATGAGAGTAACAAGTTCGGAGTTCGAGGTTCGAAGTTCGACGAGGTTCACGGTTCGAAGTTCGATGTGAACGGAGTTGCAACCTCGAACCTCGAACTTCGAACCTCGAACGCCTCACAGTCTGGTGGGGATGCCGAGCATGGTGAGCCGAGGGGTGCAGACCGTCATCGGCGCGCTGGTCGCGACGACGACGCTTGCGGCCTGTCTCTCGCCGAGATCGGAAAGCGGCCCGATCCACACCTATCTGCTGCGCGCCGAGGAGTCCACGTGGGCCGACAAGGAACCGGTCGGCCGAACCGCCGCCTCGCCGGTGTTGCTGGTCGGCCTGCCGCAGGCCGAGGCGGGCTTCGACACGCCGCGTATGGCCTACATGACGCGACCCTATGAAGTGCGGTACTTCGCCGTCAACCAGTGGGCCGACACGCCGGCCCGCATGCTGGCCCCGTTGCTGGTGCAGGCGCTCGAGAAGAGCGGGGTCTGGCAAGCCGTGATCCCGATGCCGAGTTCGCTGCGCGGGGACTATCGCCTCGACACGCTGGACGTGGCGCTGGAGCAGCAGTTTTTGGACACTCCCAGCCGCGTCCGCGTCGCCCTGCGCGCGCAGTTGATCGATCTGAAGGAGTCGGGCGTGGTCGGGACGCGACGATTTGAAGTGTTCGAGCCTGCGCCCAGCGAGGATGCCTACGGCGGCGCGCTGGGGGCCAATCGGGCGGTGACGAAACTGCTCGACCAGATCGCCCGATGGGCGAGCGCGTGTCTTGTGAGGAAGCCGGACTGCACACAGTGACGGAGCGCGGACGTGATGCGTGATGAAAATTCCCCCTCACCCTCGCCCTCTCCCACAAAGGGGAGAGGGCACACACGTTCTCTCCTCCCCCTTGATGGGGGAGGGACGGGTGGGAGTGAAGCTATTCGCTGCTTGCTTTTGGCATATTCCACATCAGCCGCTGATACCGTGCCATGAAATCGTCATTGAGAACGGGCTTGAGTTTCGGGCTGACCTCGGGCGTCATCACGACGCTGGGGCTCATGGTCGGCCTTCATTCCGGGACTCGTTCCAAGGCCGTGGTCATCGGAGGGATTCTGACCATCGCCGTCGCGGACGCCCTGTCGGACGCCCTGGGCATCCACGTCGCCGAAGAATCGAGGAACAGCGGGACAACGCTGGAAATCTGGGAATCGACGATCGCCACCTTTCTCGCGAAGTTCGTGATCGCGATGACCTTCGCCGTGCCGGTCTTCTGGCTCCCGCTCGATGCGGCGATCGGCGTCAGCGTCGTCTGGGGGTTGACCTTGTTGGCCGCGCTGAGTTTTGTGCTGGCCCGGGCGCAGCAGATCGCGCCGTGGAAAGTCATCGGTGAGCATCTGTTCATCGGCGTCTGTGTCGTGGCGATCACCCATTATCTGGGGGATTGGATTCGGGAGACGCTGGGTTGATGCGGGCGAGGCGACGGCCGCGGCAACCTGTCTTCTTCCATCACTCGGGCGCCACGGTTATGCGGTCCTTGATCCGTTCATACGCGGCCTCGGAGAGAATCCCTTTCCCCACAAGGTCGTCTCTGGTTCGATAAGGACGACCTCCGATGATCGACCTGGCGGTCGTGTCATCTACCCCGGGCAACGACTTCAATTGCTCGAGCGGGGCGGTATTGAGGTCGATCAACCGACCTGCGTCAGGGCGCTCCCTCGGGGGCCGGTCCAGGCGCTCGACCGCAATATCGGGCGGTCGTTGCACCTGGGGCGGAAACGTCGATCCGGTCCCGGCGGACGCCGTTTGGTCGAGACGTGGAAACAGGGAGGTCGGTGCCGGCGAGAGGGACACGATGCTCCAGGTCAGGATGAGCGGGATGATCGCCGGGATGCTGGTACGGTAAGGCATGGGGTTCCCTCCTTGCAGTGGTTAGCAAATAGCGAGCAGCAAGGAGCGAACAGCTCTGGAAATAGCAAGTAGCGGGCAGCAAATAGCTCTGAGCCATTCGCTGTCGGCTATTCGCTCGCAGATGAGCTATTCCCTGTTCTGAAAATGCTCCCTCACTCTTCCCTCTCCCCCAGGAGAGGGAAGAGGATCAAGGTGAGGGGGTCTCAGGTCGGGGTATGGTCATCATGCGTGGGTGAGCCATCGCTCATGGGGACTGCCAGCTATATGAGCTATTTGGGGGTACCCGTTGCTCTTCAGTTGCCACGGGTCCAACAGGGTGGCCCAAAGGGCCATGATGACTGTTCACACTTTAGACGAGGGCCGCGCCGTATCGTTTCCATAGACATTGCTCCGTGTTCGGTGACGCGGTGTTTCGGGCTGTGTTAGGCTATGTCCGCGTCAACGGTCTGGAACGGAGCCCGTCTCGTTTCGCTCCGGCCAGGCCACTATTTTTGTCTGGCTCTTCAGGATATCGTGTGGGTCTTTTCTTTTTCCCTCTCCCTTGAGGGGAGGGGAGAGGGGAGGGTGAGGGTGAACACCGGGGTTGGTGGGCAAGACGGTGGTGCCCAGGGAGGCCCACGATGTTTCTGAACAGTGACCGCCCCAGGCCCATGTCCCCCTCACCCGCACCCTCTCCCCCGCCAAGCGGGGGCGAGGGATGTCCCGGAGTGCTCTACCCACACAAGATCCGGAAGAGCCGTTTGTCTTCGCCCGAACGGGGTGGAGCCCGGCTATGCCGTCACATCGGGCGCGGAACGGCCGGAACGGGTGTCCTCGTCGGCGGTGAAAGGAGTGCCGTCCATGAACGTATCGG
>FWPU01001227.1_pt1 | contig 49966 bp, 45 predicted proteins | sample 2228361 | NCBI WGS metagenome assembly FWPU01 (sample SAMEA103939777, study PRJEB20133) | metagenome | reverse complement strand
CCTTGCCCTACATTTTAATTTATTATTCCGTATGAGTGCCTCCCTTTGGCCCCCCGACTAATTATGGTCATAAATTAATTGGGACGAAGTCTCTTAGGCCAGAGGGAAAGATGATCATTTTCCGCAAATGATAGTTTTTAAAAATTTCAGCAAAAAAATGTAGAGGGGAAGAACTAAAAGAGGAAGCATCACAGGTAAGGTTAAGAAGAACCCAAACAATAATGGAGAGGGAAATTATAAAAATTTATTTACTTTAAAGATCGCGGATATAAAATAAATGGAAGTTAATTTTCTATCTTAAACGAAAAGGGGCTGCCTTAAGTTATGAATTCTGCAAAGAGGATAGCTTTGAGCAAAATTTTTGCTCCCCAAAGTATAACTATTGTGGGTATTTCGCGGACGAATGGAGGTCTGGGAGGTCAATTCTTTCTCAAGAATTTAAAAAGAGCTGGATTTGCCGGAAAAGTATATCTTATCAATCCAGCAGCCAAGGAAATTGAGGGGCTGCCGGTTTATCCAAATATTTCTTCCCTTCCAGAGGTGGTAGACTTAGCCATAATCTGCACGCCCGCTAAACTTGTCCCATCTTTAATGGAAGAATGCCGGCAGCGCGGCCTAAAAAACATCCATATTTTGTCAGCGGGCTTCAAAGAGTTGGGGACAAAGGAAGGTATATTTTTGGAGGAAGAAATAAAGAAAGTAGCTGAAGCGGGGGACCTTCTTGTGATTGGTCCTAATTGCATGGGCCCTTATGTGCCTTCGTCTAAGCTTATGCTGTGGGGGCAGATTCCTGGCAAAGCAGGAAATTTTGCCTTTATTTCCCAAAGCGGCACCCTTACGCAGCGGATGACAGAATATGCTTATTTTTCAGGAATCGGTTTGAGCAAGGCGATTAGCTTTGGCAATGCTGCCGTATTAGATAGTAGTGATTATTTGGAGTATTTAGGAGAAGACGAGGAAACTAAAATAATCGGTTTTTATTTGGAAAGCATAAAAGAAGGAAAAAGGTTCTTGGACTTAGCCCGCCAAATAAATCCTCGAAAGCCTTTGCTTATTTGGAAAGGAGGAGAGAGTTCCGCTGGTTCTGGGGCCATTGTCTCCCATACAGGGAATCTTTCTGGGAAGAAGGAGATTTGGCATCGCGCGCTAAAACAAGCGGGGGTGGTGCACCTTTATTCTTTAGAAGAGATTTACACCACGGCTATGGCTTTTCTTTATCTTCCCTGGCCTCGGGGAAGAAGAGTCTTTATTTTGGGTGGAGGTGGGGGGAATAGCGTTTTTTATGCAGACGTATGTTGGCGCCAGGGATTACAGGTCCCTGCGCTCACCGGAGAAGCTCAGCAAAAAATATCAAGCTTAGTTCGCGAGGTAGGCTCATTTGCCCGCAATCCCGTAGATGCTTGGCGAGCATACTATGACGCTCAATTTAGGCAAGAAATTTTAGAAATAGTCTTTTCTATTCCGGACCTTGATATTATATTAATAGATTACTTGATTCCTCGATTAACTTATGCCACACCAGAGGAAAAAGACTCACGGCCTCTCCTCATTGATTATCTCCAGCGAAACCGCTACCGCAAACCCATCGCCGTGATAATTGAAGGCAGCGGCGAGGATCCCTTTTTGGCTATGGAGGCAGCACAACTCCGCCAACAATTCTGTCAGGCAGGAATTCCGGCCTATTCTTCTTTGCGCTTAGCGGCGCAGGCCCTAGCCAACTTCTGTTCCTATTGTGAAAGATACCCAGAAAATGCTTCTTTAAATATGAAATAAAGATTTAGTTTATTTTTTATCAGCCCGGAGCACTCCGGCCACCGCGTAATCATGCAAAGCCAGGTCATGGAGAAGAATACGCACTACCTCGGGATTTACTTCCAGGCTTTTAACCACTGCTTCCGTCATCGCCGCCACTAACTTTCTTTTCTGCTCGATAGTTCTTCCTTCAAACATATGCACGTGAATAATCGGCATATCCATTCCTCCTTTAATTTAAGAATATAGTTTTAAGCCTCATTGCTTTTTAGAAAAAACATATTATATGAATTTTTCCAAGAAAGCAAGAAAAGCAGATAATAATGATTTTAAAAGATTAAATGCCAGAAATTTATAAAGGGGCCTGGGGAAGAAGGGAGCTTAATGTTCCTTATGGCTCCCTGGCCTTCCAGACTAAAGAAGATTTGCTTGGTAAAGGGAAGGGGCAAGAAAAAGAAAGCTCCGGAAAATTGGCCTAATTAAGGGATTACAAAAAAGGGATAATTTGTTAGAATTGGGAATAAAAAAGGGGGTAGGCCTATCGTCGAGGTAAAAGAAATTGAAAAATTTTACGGCGATAAAATTATCTTCACCAGTGCTTCTTTCACCGTCGGAGTAAGGGATCGAATAGGCTTAGTCGGCCCTAACGGTTCGGGCAAGACGACAATCTTTCGCCTCCTCATTGGCGAAGAAAATCCTGACCAAGGCGAGATTGTCCGGCGGCGAGGAATACGCCTTGGCTATCTTCCGCAGGAATCGGTACCACAAAAGGGGAAAAGTCTCTTGCAGGAAGTTTTAGAAGGGGCTCAGGAGTTAGTTAATATGGCGGAGAAGATGCGCCTATTGGAGGAGGAAATTGCTGAGGAAAAAGACCCCCAAGTATTAGAGGAATTAGTCAAAGCTTATGGCCAACTGGAAGATGGTTATGCTCGGCAAGGAGGCTATTCCTTAGAAGCACAAGCCAAGAGCATATTAATTGGCTTGGGATTTCGGGAAACAGATTTTAACCGCAGGATTGAGGAGTTTAGCGGTGGATGGTATATGAGGCTATTATTAGCCAAGCTTCTTTTGCTAACTCCAGATTTGCTCCTGCTGGATGAACCTACAAATCATTTAGATCTAGATTCTCTAATTTGGCTGGAAAGTTTTCTCTTGGATTATCCGGGCGCTCTTATGGTTGTCTCTCATGATCGGTCTTTTTTGAACCGGGTAGTTAAGAAAATAATAGCTATAGAAGAAAAGAAAATAGTTGCTTACGCGGGCAATTATGATGCTTATGAGCAGGCTCGAGAAAGAGTAAGACAGTTACAGCAAGCAGCATGGGAAAATCAGCGCAAAAAGATAGCCGCGGTAGAGAGATTCATAGAACGCTTCCGTTATAATGCCGCGCGCGCCCGCCAGGTCCAGAGTCGTCTAAAATGGTTAGAAAAACAAAAAAAGGTTGAAATAGTCTTTGATCCGCAAACTATCAATTTTACTTTTCCTCAGCCTTTGCCCAGCGGCAAAATAGTCGTGGAATTAAAGGATGTGCATAAAGCTTTCGGGGAGGTGCAAGTCTATAAAGGGCTAAACCTGACGCTTTTGCGGGGAGATAAAGCGGCTTTAATTGGGCCAAATGGGGTAGGGAAGACCACTCTGTTGAAAATATTGGCCGGCCTCCTAAAACCTGATGCTGGGGAAGTTAAATGGGGTTATCGAGTTTCCATTGGCTACTTCGCCCAGCAGCAATTAGAGCTACTCGATGCGCAAAAGACGGTTTGGGAAGAAGTTTTTGCTTTAGCCCGGGAAGAATCCCCAACCTTTTTAAAGCGTCTTTTGGGAGCATTCCTTTTCCCCGGGGAAGATATTAATAAAAAAGTATCTGTGCTCAGCGGGGGAGAAAAAAGCAGATTGGTTTTAGCGAAGATGTTGATGCGCCCGGCTAATTTTTTGCTCTTAGATGAACCCACCAACCACTTAGATATAAAGGCGCGCGAGGTCTTAGAGAGAGCTCTTAAAGAATTTCCAGGGAGTATTTGCTTGATCAGCCATGATCGCTATTTAATAAATAGAGTGGCTAACAAGATCTTGGAAATTAATGATGGCCAAGTTAATGTATATCCAGGCAATTATGATGATTATCTGTATAAAAAAGAATTGGCCAAGAATGATTCGAAAATGAGCAATAGTTTTGCAAGTACCTCGGAGGCATCGGCGCCAAAAGCCCAACCGAGTAGAAGAAATAAGGAACAAAAAAGATTAGAAGCGGAATTTCGCCAGCGGCTCTACCGGGCTACTTTAACCATCAAAAAAGAGATTGCCGAGGTAGAAAGATTATTGGAAGAAGTAACTCAAGAAATGGAGACCTTGGCTAACCAATTAGCGGATCCGCAAACCTATCGGCAAGGCCAGAATATTCCGCAGCTCCTTAAAGCGCATTGGGAAGCGAAGAAGAAAGTTGAAATTTATACGGAAAAGTGGGAAAAGTTAGCTCAACGTCTAGAAGAGATAGAAGAGGAGCGCAGAAAGGATATGATAGAAATATAAAATAGAATAAGGAGGAAGATAATGGTTGATCTGTTCAATTTAGAAAACAAAGTAGCTGTGGTAACGGGAGGCAATGGCGGCATAGGTTTAGGTATTGCACGGGGTTTAGCGAGCGCGGGTAGCAATATAGTTATCGCGGCCCGCAATCAGGCGAAAACGGAGGAGGCTGTTAAATTATTGGAGAAAGAATTTAAGGTGGTTGTTTTGGGCCTGCAGGTTGATGTAAAAGAAGAAGAGCAAGTTCATCAGATGGTGGCTAAGACCTTAGCTAAGTTGGGGAGAATTGATATCTTAGTAAACAATGCGGGCATCAATATTCGCAAGTTGCCCCAAGAGTATACGGTCCAAGAATGGGATGAGGTCTTAACTGTAAATTTGCGAAGTGCCTTCTTATGCTCGAAAGCTGTTTATCCGACAATGAAAAAAACTGGGGGAGGAAAGATAATAAATATCGGTTCGATGACTTCCTTAATGGGCGGCGCAAAGCTTGCTCCGTATGGAGCGAGTAAGGGAGGAATAGTGCAGCTGACTCGAAGTTTAGCTGTCGCTTGGGGGGCGGACAATATTCAGGTGAATGCTATTTTGCCCGGTTGGATAAATACAGAACTTACCATAAAAGCGCGGCAACAATTGCTTGGATTAGAAGAAAGTGTAGTAGCCAGGACTCCTATGGGGCGTTGGGGCGATCCAGCAGACTTAGTGGGTACGGCCATTTTTTTAGCCAGCAAGGCTTCTGATTTTGTCACTGGAGTAGCCCTGCCAGTGGATGGCGGATATTCCATTAAGATCATCTAAAAATAAGGGTGCCTTTTCATGAGAGAGATACTGCAAAAGATCTTTTACCCGAATAGCGTAGCCGTAATTGGGGTTTCTAGTGCCCCTGATAATATGGGGCGAGGAATTATTTTTAACCTGACGGAGTTTGGTTACCAGGGAATCATTTACCAAGTGGGCCATAAAGGAGGAGTTTTTGCCGGCAGGAGAATTTACCAATCTGTCCTGGATGTGCCTGACCAAATAGATCTGGCCGTAATTTTAACGCCTGCCCACACGATTCCTGGTATTTTAGAAGAGTGCGGGCAAAAAGGAATTCACCAAGCCATCATTGAATCTGCGGGCTTTAGAGAATATGGAGAAGAAGGCCAAAAAATTGAAGCAGAAATTCTCCGAGTGGCGGCCAAGTGGCAGATAAGCTTTGTGGGTCCCAATTGTATTGGGGTAATTAATATGGAGAATGGATTGAGCACCCCCTTTCCTCCTTTACGAAGAGTTGTTCGTCCAGGCGATATATCGCTCATATCTCAAAGTGGGGGAGTAGGCATCTCCGTGCTCAACCTTATGGCTAATGAAGGCTTAGGGTTAAATAAATTCGTTTCCGCGGGCAATATGTTAGATATCTCCACGGAAGAGTTCTTAGAATATTTTCTCGCTGATCCTGGAACTAAATATATATTTCTCTATTTAGAAGGGATCAAAAATGGGCGCCGATTAATGGAGATCGCCCGCAGTTCAGATAAGCCCATTGTAGCCTTTAAAGCTAATATCGGCCAACTAAGCAAATCCATTGCCTCTTCGCATACAGCTTCTCTATCCAGCAATGACCGAGTAGTTGAGGCAGCTTTTCGCCAATGTGGTATTGTGCGGGTACACGACGCCACCACTCTCGGTAATGATTTGAAAATTCTCCGTCTGCCACCAATGCGCGGGGATAATTTAGCGGTTATTTCTCGCTCGGGAGGGCATGCGGTAATTGCTGCTGATGCCTGCGAGATGTCTGGCTTTCGCTTAGCTCCTTTTCCGCAGGAATTTCTAAAAGAGATTGAAAAGCATTTTCGCGCTTCGGTAATTAAGTTGACTAACCCCCTTGATTTGGGAGATCTTTTCGATTTAGAGATCTATTTGAAGATTATTGATCGGACTTTAGCTCAGCCGGAAGTTGACGGCCTGACCTTTTTGCATACTTACAATGCTGCGATGGAAGGCCAAAAATCACGGGAGCTTTTCTTACAAATTATGGAGCTATCTAAAAAATATGATAAACCGGTAGCTTTGTATGTATCCACAGAAGACACCGAAGTAAACTATCTAAAACGGAATCTCAATTATCCAGTCTTTACGCAAATTGTGGAAACAGTGCGCGCCCTGAAGATAAACCGGGCCTACAATATAGAAAAAGAGCGCCGACGACAATTAGAAGAGATCCCAGTTTTTCAAGTAAATAAAGATTTGATATCTGCTCTGTTAAAGAGGGCTCACCAAGAGAAGCGGGATTTTCTCTTACCTGAGACCGCCGAATTACTCAAGGTTTACGGAATTCCCATGGTGCGGGGGGTTCCAGCAAGGACTGAGGAGGAGGTTATCCAAGCAGCCCGAGAGGTTGGATTCCCTGTAGTCATGAAGGTAATATCGAAAGAGATTTCACACAAATCAGATGTTGGGGGAGTCCAGTTAAATTTGCGTAGTAGCGAAGGGGTTCGGGGGGCTTATGCCGATATGTTGGCTCGCTTGCAGGCCAATTTCCCTGAAGCGCAGATTGAAGGGATGCTTGTCCAGCCGATGATTACCGGCGGAAGAGAGCTTATTGTTGGCGGGAGACAAGATGATCAATTTGGTCCAGTGGTCTTAGTGGGCTGGGGAGGCATATTCGTAGAGATCTTTGGAGAGTTCTCGGTGCGGGTAGCCCCAATTTCTCATAAGCAGGCAAAAGAGATGATTGAAGAGTTAAGAGGAGCAAAAATTCTCCAGGGGTTTCGTGGGGATAAAGCTGCAGATATAAAAGCGGCGGCAGAGGTGATATTGCGTGTAGCCCAATTGCTTGTTGATTTTCCAGAGATTCAAGAAATTGATCTTAATCCGCTGCGGGTTTTCGCTGCCAACGAAGGTTGTTTAGCCTTGGACGGGCGCGTGATCTTAAGAAAATGAAAGATAACTTAAAGCCTCTGAGGAAGAATATTTATGATTGATCGAAGGTTGCCAGTTTTACATTTGAAAATTATCTGGTAAAATAGGACGGAAAAATAAAGATTCCTGGCCGAAAGAGGCGGGCGAAACGGGTCGAAGAGCAATGGTTTTTTAAGGCGAGGAGGATAACAATATATGGGGATCAAGATTACGGATACTACTTTGCGGGATGCTCATCAATCATTGATCGCTACCAGATTGCGCACAGCAGATATTATTCCGATCGCCAAGGAACTTGATCAGATCGGGTTTAACTCGCTGGAATGCTGGGGAGGAGCCACCTTTGATGCCTGCTTACGTTTTTTAAATGAAGATCCTTGGGAAAGGTTACGGACTTTAAAAAGTCACCTCGTGAATACCCCCCTGCAAATGCTTTTGCGTGGACAAAACTTAGTAGGTTATCGTCATTATGCTGATGATGTAGTTGAAGAGTTTGTCCATTTAGCGGTCAAAAGTGGGATAAGCATTTTTCGAATTTTCGATGCTTTAAATGATGTGCGTAACATGACCGCGGCTATTCGGGCGGCTCAAAAATATAAAGCCCATGTGCAAGGGACGATCTGTTATACGGTAAGTCCTGTCCATACTATAGAGAATTTTGTTCAATTAGGCAAAGAGTTGGAAGATTTAGGATGTGATTCAATCTGCATCAAAGATATGGCTGGATTAATAACTCCGCAGGCAGCCTATAATTTAATTACGGCTTTAAAAAAGGCTTTAAGAATCCCCCTTAACTTACACAGCCATTGTACCAGTGGAGTTGCTCCTTTAAGCTATTTAGCTGCTGTACAGGCCGGGGTGGATATTCTGGATACAGCCTTGGGACCATTCAGTGGTGGAACCTCCCAGCCACCCACTGAGTCGATAGTAGCTGCTTTCCAGGGTACCGAATTTGACACTGGCCTCTCTTTAGAGGAGATCCTAAAAGTTAGCAATTATTTTTCCCACGTCCGGGAAAAGTATCAAAATCTATTGGACCCCATTGCTCTCAAGCCCGACGCCAGCGTTTTTTTACACCAGATTCCCGGGGGGATGCTCACTAATCTTATTTCCCAATTAAAAGAACAAAACCAATTGGACAAATATAATGAAGTTCTAAAAGAAGTGCCCCGGGTGCGCGCTGAATTAGGCTACCCGCCTTTAGTCACTCCTACTTCGCAAATAGTGGGCACCCAGGCAGTCCTCAATGTGCTCGGCGGGGAGAGATATAAGATAATAGCCAAAGAGACTAAAGCCTATTGTCTGGGACAATATGGAAGGACTCCTGCTCCAATTGACGACCAGATTAGAAAGAAAATAATGGGCAAAGAAAAACCTATTGAAGGCCGACCAGCAGACTACCTAAAGCCCCAGCTATCAGAACTTAAGAAAGAAGCTCAACAAAAGGGCCTTCTGCGGAAGGAAGAAGACTTGCTAACCCTTGCCTTATATCCTAACGTAGCCCCCAAATTTCTGCGGGGCGAGTTAGGGGAGAAGCAGGAGTAATTATGAAAGAAGCAGAAATTGATTTTGCTAAAGGCCAAGGCCTTGTTCCAGTTATTGTTCAGGATTGGCAGACAGGGGAAGTGCTTATGTTAGCTTACATGAATGCTGCCAGTTGGCGAAAAACTCAGGAATTAGGTCAAGCATATTATTGGTCCCGGTCACGCCAGATGATCTGGCATAAAGGAGAATCTTCTGGGCATGTGCAGATAGTCAAAGAGGTGTATATTGATTGTGACAATGATACGCTTCTTTTGAAAGTGGAGCAAGTTGGTGGAGCTGCTTGCCATACGGGATTCCGTTCATGTTTTTACCGTAAAATTGTTAAGGGCCAGACGGAAATAGTAGGGGAAAAAGTTTTTGACCCGAAGGGGGTTTACGGTGCCTAAATTTTTGAAATTTGGTATTCCTAAAGGCAGTTTGGAGAAAGCCACCTTAGATCTCTTCCAAAAGGCAGGGTGGATGATCAAGGTTAGCACGCGCAATTATTTCCCTTCGGTCGATGACCAGCAACTTTCCTGCGCTTTAATTCGTGCCCAAGAAATGTCTCGCTATGTTGAAGAAGGAGTTTTAGATGCGGCGATAACTGGTAAAGATTGGATATTAGAAAACGATAGTGACGTCGTAGAAATAGAGGAATTAGTTTACGCCAAAGAAAGTTTGCGGCCTGTCAGATGGGTCTTGGTGGTAACGGAAAACTCACCCATTAGAAAGTTAGAGGACATGGAGGGTAAGAAAGTAGCCACCGAGCTCGTCTCTTTTACCCGCCGCTTCTTTGCTGAAAAAGGCATCCCGGTTAAAGTAGAGTTTTCCTGGGGAACGACGGAGGCTAAAGTAGTTGAAGGATTGGTGGATGCTATTGTTGATGTCACCGAAACAGGGTCTACTATTCGCGCCCATGGTTTACGCATTGTGCATGAGCTCCTGCAGTCAACGCCACGCTTAATTGCGAATAAAGAATCATGGGCCGATCCCTGGAAGAGAGAAAAAATTCAACAAGTAGCCATTTTGCTTAAAGCCGCTTTAGGAGCTGACCGGATGGTCGGGTTGAAGATGAATGTTCCTCATAAATATTTAGAGGATGTAGTCGCTATCCTTCCCTGCCTAAACGCGCCTACAATTGCTTCCCTTTACCAAAAAGATTGGTATTCTGTGGAAGTGGTGGTCAAAGAAGAAGTAGTGCGCGAACTCATCCCTCTGCTTTTAAAGAAGGGCGCGGAAGGAATCATTGAGTACGCCCTTAATAAAGTCATTTGATTTATTCTTAAGTGGGGATCTTTATTGGCGCCTTGCATTTTTCAAAAAAAACTATTAAAAAATTTTTATTGACATCATTTAAGTGATAATTTAACATTCTTCCAAAGTTGATTGCCGGTTTCAAGAAATTGTCTTAAGAATCCCAATTTAAAAGCAGTAATATATTCGTGGTTGATGAGTATATTTCGTAGTTAAAAACCATGGCTGAAGAAATCCAACTTCAGGTAGATAATCTGCACATGTCTTTTGGGGGAGTAAAAGCCCTGAGAGGGGTTAGTTTCCAGGTAAAGCAAGAGGAAATTTTTTCTATCATAGGACCCAATGGGGCTGGGAAGACTGTTCTCCTCAATTGCCTTAATGGTTTATATCAACCGCAAGAGGGTAGAATACTTTTTGAGGGAAAGGATATTACCAAATTAAAACCTCATCAGAGAGCTAAATTAGGTATCTCCCGCACCTTTCAAAAAATTGAGCTTTTCAAAGGAACAACGGTCTTAGATAATATTCGCCTCGGCCGCCATATCCATATGCGCACTGGCCTCCTCAGTGGGGCTATTTACGTCGGCAAGACGGCCCAAGAGGAAATTGAACACCGGGAATTCATTGAGAAAGAAATTATCGATCTCTTAGAAATTGAGCACATCCGGGATAAAATTGTCGGGATGCTCCCTTATGGTCTGCAAAAAAGAGTAGAATTAGCCAGAGCCCTTGCTTTAAATCCTAAGATTATCCTTCTCGATGAACCATTGGCAGGCTTGAATCTCGAAGAGGTAGAAGACATGGCCCGTTTTATCTTAGATATAAATGAAGAAGAGAAGTGGCGGTGCACTTGCGTTTTAGTAGAGCATGATATGGGAGTAGTGATGGATATATCTCATCGGGTCATGGCTTTAAATTTTGGGGAGAAGATTGCCGAGGGAAGTCCAGCAGAGGTGCAAAGAAATCCGCAGGTAATTCAGGCCTATTTGGGAGAAGTAGAGGATCTTTATGCTACCCGTCGCTGAAAGAAGGGAAATCGAGATCACCAAAGAACTAACCATCCCCAAACTCTTCCTCAGAGCAGCCCAAAAGTATGGTGATAAGAAAGTAGCAATGCGCGAAAAAGAATACGGCATTTGGGTTCCTATTACCTGGAAACAATATTATGAGAATGTGAAACACATAGCCTTGGGAATGATGGCCTTGGGGATAGAGAAAGAGGATAAGGTAGCTATGATTGGGGATAACCGTCCCGAAGCCCTCTGGGCCGAGATGGCGGCGATGTGTGTGGGGGCCATAGGCGTTTGGCTGTTTCAGGATTCTTTGATCGATGAGGTGGCTTACATAATTGATCACTCGGATGCGAAACTGATGGTCGGAGAAGGTCAGGAAGAGGTGGATAAATTTCTGCAGATTAAAGACAAGTGTCCCAAGCTCCAAAAAATGATCTGGGATGATCCCAAAGGGATGCGGGCCTACGATGATCCTATGCTTATCAGCCTGAGAGAAGTGATGAGGATAGGAGAAGAAATCGCGAGAAAAGAACCTGGCCTCTTTGAAGATACCATCAAAAAAGGGAAAGGGGATGATCTTTGTCTGCTCTTTTATACCTCCGGAACTACGGCCCTACCTAAAGGAGCTCTACTTACCCACTATAATATGCTGACTATGGGGCAGAACTTGATGCGCGTGGATCCTTATTACGAGACCGACGATTTTGTCTCTTACCTTCCCTTTGCCTGGATAGGTGAACAAATGATGTCTATTTCCTGTGGGATCCAGGCTGGGTTTACTCTAAATTTTCCTGAAGAACCTGAGACGGCGCAGGAGAATATCCGCGAAATTGGTCCGCAGGTTATGTTTGCGCCCCCGCGCATTTATGAACAGATGGTTAGAAATGTACAAGTGAAATATCTGGATGCTTCCTGGCTTAAAAGAAAAAGTTATGAGCTGGCGATGAAGATCGGTTATCACGTCGCCGATTTAAAATTTACCAAAAGACCAATCCCTTGGTATTGGCGATTTCTTAATTACCTTGCACATTTAGAAGTCCATAAAAAACTGAAAGACCATTTGGGCCTCTCGCGTATCAGGTATGCTTATACGGGAGGTGCCGCTATGGGCCCTGACCATTTCCGTTTCTTCCACGCCATCGGAGTCAATCTTAAGCAAATATATGGCCAAACAGAAATTGCCGGCATTTCTGTGCTGCACCGCGATGGGGATATCAAATTCGATACGGTGGGGAGAGCAATCCCCGAGACGGAAATACGCATAACCCCCGATGGAGAAATTATCTCGAGGAGTCCTTCTGTATTTCAGGGATATTATAAGATGCCCGAAGAGACGGCCAAGACATTGCGTGATGGCTGGCTGCACTCTGGAGATACGGGATTCATTGATGGGGAGGGGCACTTAGTGGTCTTTGATCGGACAAAAGACGTGATGACTTTAAATGATGGCTCGAAATTTTCTCCCCAATACTTAGAGGCTCGGCTAAAATTCAGCCCCTATATTAAAGACGTTTGGGCCATTGGCGATCATCTTCCCTATATCTCTTGTGTCATCTGCATTGATTATGGAGTAGTGGGTAAATGGGCTGAAGACCGAAATATTGCTTATACAAGTTATCCAGAACTTTCCCAAAATCCGGAAGTATACAATCTCATAAAAAGAGAAATTATAAAGATGAACAAAGATCTCCCGCTTTCGGCTCGAGTCCGCAGATTTGTAAATTTATATAAAGAGTTTGATCCCGATGATGATGAATTGACGCGCACGCGCAAGTTACGTCGGGCCTTTCTCGAGACGCGTTATAAAGAAATTGTGGAAGCTCTTTATTCGCCAATGGAGGTAGTGCACATGGATACCAACATTACATACGAAGATGGTCGAATTGTCCATATTAAGGCTGATCTCAAAGTGATGGAGGTGGAAGATTAGATGGCCAAGATACCGATAAGATTCATGCCTTAAACCAGGAGGAAGTATGGAAATATTCTTGCAGCTTTTTATCACAGGGATCTTGGTGGGCAGTATATATGCTTTAGTGGCTTTAGGTTGGACTTTGATATACAAATGTTCCGGAGTCCTTAATTTAGCCATGGGTGAGCTTACCCTGATCGGGGCTTATGTCTGCCTCACGTTTTATCATTGGGGTATCCCTTTTATCTTGGCTTTATTTTTTACTTTAATTTTGGGCTTTTGTTTAGGACTCCTAACCGAACATCTTTTTCTACGTCCCATGATAGGAGAACCTGTGCTTAGCGTCATTATGGTGACCGTAGGGCTTTCCTTTTTCTTTAAGGGTGTAGTAGAACTCATTTGGGGGACAGATACGGTGGTCTTTACTCCTTCCGTATTTCCCATTGAACCAATATATATAGGGAAAATTGTCATCGGTCAAGTTTACCTCTGGGCATTTATTGCTTCCCTCGTCCTTCTCTTAGCCTTTGTTAGTTTCTTTAAGTTTACCCGCTGGGGTTTATCCATGCAGGCTACGGCAGACGATGAGATGGCTGCGCTCTCATTGGGAGTAAACGCCAAGGTGGTCTATGCCCTGGCCTGGGCCATTGCCTTCATGGCGGCGGGGGTGGGCGGAACACTCTTGGGTAATATAAACGGTCTAAATATTTCTGTAGGATATTTGGGTTTATTAGTCCTTCCGGCCGTCGTTCTTGGTGGTTTGAACTCTGTTCCTGGTGCGATCGTAGGTGGATTATTAATTGGCGTTATGCAGAATTTAGCCGATGGGTATTTGAGTCGCTTTACCCCGGGCGGGGTTAAAGATATTTTCCCTTTCTTAGTTATGATAATCATCCTCCTTTTTAAACCTTATGGACTTTGGGGATGGGTACGGATCGAGAGAGTATAAAGAACGCTAAGCGCTGAGCGTTCTTAAGGGAGAAATCTTATGAGCTATAGACCGTGTGGAGTATATCACCAAAGTTATCGCCAGGACCATGCGTGGTGGCAAACAAAATTTGTCTGGGGGAAGATGATTCTTCTATTTGTTACCATTTTTATCCTGATTCCCCAATTTGCTGGTTTGTACATGATTTCTGTAGCTAACATAGTTGGCTATACAGTATTAGCAGCTTTGGGTGTTCAGCTTTTAATTGGTTATTGTGGACAGGTTACTTTGGGCCATGCGGCTTTTATAGCCGTAGGTGCCTACACCAGCACAATTTTAATGCTCCAATTCCATTTACCCTATCCACTAACTTTGCTCATTGGCGGAATTTTTGGCGGTATATGGTGCGTGCTATTTGGACTTCCTTCAGCGCGGGTAAAAGGCTTTTATTTGATCATGACCACCATGGCCGCCCAATTTATCACCGTGGAATTCCTGATTACCCAGTATGTCAGCCAAATCGGGGGGAGGGGCATGGCTTTTTCGATCCCTCCCGGAACGGTAAAAATCGGGTCTTGGGTTATAAAAGATGACTTAGACGTTTATTACCTAATGCTAATTTTAGTAGTAGCGTGCAATTTCATCTTGGCTAATTTGATGCGTTCGCGGATAGGCCGGGCTTGGATTGCTATAAGAGATAATGATATTGCGGCTGAAACTTTGGGAGTTAATATCGTCCTTTACAAACTTTTAGCTTTTTTTGTGGCTGGATTCTTTGGAGGGATCGCCGGTGGCTTTTGGATTACTTCCTTGGCTGCCGTCAGCCCTGAACATTTCCAGTTTGGCTGGTCCCTCTGGTTAGTAGGTGTAATCCTTATCGGCGGTGTAGGGAGCATTCACGGGACTATTTTTGGAGCCATGTTTATGACTTTAATTCCCGAAGGGCTAAAAGCTTTAATCTTTATGTTGACGCAGAACCCCGTTTTTGTGGAAATATTCCCCTTTTTGCCCCATTTGTTAGAAAAGTTTCTCTTTGTTAAAGAAGCTGTTTTTGGCTTGGCCATTGCCCTTTTTCTTATTTTTGAGCCCAATGGCTTAGCTTACCGGTGGTGGCAGATAAAAAATTACTTCAACTTGTGGCCCTTTTCTTATTAAAAAACTGAAGGTTTGGAGGCTTTTAAAAGAGGGAGAGAGGCAAAACTGGAAAGGCGTTTAAATTTATTAATCTTAAAGGAGGGAAAATATGGGGAGAAATGCTAAAATTTTAGGATGGGCAGGTGTTTTATTTATTTTTATTTTATTTTTCAGTTATGCTGCGGCTCAAGAAGTGAGATTAGGAGCACTTCAAGATACCACTGGCGCAACTTCTGATGTAGGTAAAGATGAAGCTATGGGGGTTAGAGAAGCGGTTCAAAATTACAACGATAAAGGCGGAATTAATGGCAAAAGAATACGCCTATTTCAGTACGATTATGGTTACCGAGTTCCTGAAGCCATAACTACCTATAAAAGATTCCGGGATTATGACAAAGTTGTCATGGTTTTGGGATGGGGAACCGGTGACACAGAGGCCTTGTCGCCTACGATTAATGCTGATAAGATGCCCTATCTCTCCAGTTCATTTTCTGGCCACCTCTGTGATCCGAAAAAAACACCTTATAATTTTGTCTATGGCACAGATTATTCCACAAACGCGCGAGGAGCCATAACTTACTGGTATGAAGAAATTTGGAAGAAAGATCCAAAGTGGAAGGCCTTGCGGGATAAGGGGGTTAAACCTAAATTTGTCTGCTTTATGGATACTGCTTCCCCATATGCCACTGCGCCCATTAAAGCCATCAAAGAGCAAGCTAAAATTTTGGGCTTTGAGGTTGGCCCCGATGCCCATGTGCCTTTAACAGCGCTGGATACCAAAAGCCAAGTGCTGGCCGCCAAAGCATTTGGAGCAAATTTAGTTTGGCATGGGAATACCACCATGTCTGTCTCTGCGGCCCTTAAAGATGCCTATGCTTTAGGGTTGGGTGCGGACCACATTATCAATAACTGGGGATTCGATGAAAACCTACCCAAATTAGCTGGTGCCGCGGCCGAGGGCGCCATGGGTTTGCTTGCCTGCGCCCTCTTCATAGATGAGTACCCAGCTAAGAAGAAAGTAATCGAATATGCCAAAAAATTAAATCCGGGCATTCCTTTGGAGAGAAGGCTCATCCGCACAGTGCAGGGTTGGGTTAAAGTCACAATGGCAGTCGAAGCAATGAAGATTGCAGACAAGGCAGGTAAGCTAAATGGTCCAGGAATAAAAGAAGCTTTTGAAAGTTTTAGGGAGTGGCCAGGGTTGAAAGAATTCGGCGGCCAATTAGTGACTTTAACCCCTACGGATCATAGGTATAGCTCCATAGTGCGCATAGGGCGGGTAATAAAAGGGAAACCTCAGACTGTAGCTGAGATCGACATGCGAGCTAAATATCCTGATCGGTGGGCCGCCTGGTTAGGATGGTAAAAGCAAGGAGCAAGCCTTGGAGATTAAGGAGAGTATTCTTAAATTAAATAACATCGAAGTTATGTACCATGAGGTCATCTTAGTCCTAAAGGGCGTTTCCTTGGAGGTGCCAACTGGAGGAATCGTCGCCCTCTTGGGAGCCAATGGGGCGGGAAAATCAACTACTTTAAAATCTATCTCTGGATTGCTTAAACATGAAGATGGAGAAGTTACAGATGGAAGCATTGAGTTTATGGGTGAAGAAATTCACACCCTTTCGGCAGAGGAGATTGCTAAACGGGGTATCTTTCAGATTATTGAGGGGAGAAGAGTATTTGAACATCTCACCGTAGAAGAAAATTTACGGGTGGGGGCGCATCTTATAAAAGATAGTTCCATCATTAAAAGGAGATTAGAGACGGTTTACACCTACTTCCCCAGATTAGTTGAGCGGCGGAATGTTCTGGCCGGCTTTACGAGCGGAGGAGAACAACAGATGACCGTAATTGGCCGGGCCTTAATGGCCGAGCCCAAGTTAATGCTTCTTGATGAGCCATCTATGGGCCTGGCCCCCCTCCTGATCAAGGAAATTTTCGAGATCATTACTAAACTAAACAAAGAAGAAAGGATTCCCCTCCTTTTAGTGGAACAGAATGTAAAGTTAGCTCTCACAGTAGCACCATATGCCTATGTATTGGAGAATGGACGTTTAGTAATGCATGACAATTCAGAGAAACTTAAAGAGAATCCGGATATCCGCGATTTTTATCTGGGACTCACCGATTTAGGCGAAAGAAAGAGCTTTCGGCAAGTTAAGCATTATAAGCGCCGAAAAAGATGGTTAGCTTAAAACTGTCATTAAATTATTCATTAAATTATAGAAAATGAAAGGGGGTAAATCATGCGCAAAGGAATATTAATTTTTTTCTTGGGAATACTAGCCTTAACAATGGGAGCTTGCAAGCCTGGACTTTTGCCGACGGAAGAGATGGGAAAACCAAAAGTCACTTTGGAGAGAGTGGAAGTAATGAGCTACTTCCCATGGGTAGATTTACCAGCCCGCACGCCTTTAGTTTTGGGCTTCGTCTTTAATATTAATAATCCTAGTGGATATAACATCAAGCTGGACAATTTTAAATTTACGGTCTCTTTTGAAGCGGCACCGGAAAAATACATTGAAATAGCCACCCCTACTACTTATGATCAAATATATTTCCCTCCCTCAACTGTGAGTCAATACCGGGTGGTGGGCATTATTGATTCGGCTACAATTAGATTGACCCTTTTAGTAGCTCAAGCACCAAAAGTTAAAGAGTGGAAGTTAAATATTCCCCAGTTAATCAAGAATTGGTATGCCAAAGTTGGCGATTTTGCATTCGGAATAAAAGTCTCAGAAGGTATGGCTGTATTTAATAGCGATAAGGGCGATATTTTTGTTCCTTTTGAAGGGAAGTTTCCTAAAAAATAAACGGTGGTCAAAGGCCTGAGATTTCAATAAATTTATCTTCCCCCTTTTTCACGGATACTGTGTGCTAATTAGTGTATGTCCATAGTTAGGTGAAAAGACCAGAGGCGGGCATTGATGCGGAATCATTGAGGAAGTGGATTTTCCATCTGCTTCTCTCGCCAAGGACTCCTTAATCAATTCCTCTTGCCTAATTACGGCACATTCTCAACAAAGGGAGGGAGAGGGAGAAAACTCGGGCCTTTTTTTATCTTAAGAATAAGGAGATTTTGACAACTTTTTATATTTATGATAGGAATTAGCTTAACCATGTCCTTTCTTGGAAAGGAGAAGAAAAGTGTTCCCAATTGTGGAGAATAAAATTTTAGCTGCCGGGGTTAAACAATTTAAAATTTATGCCCCGGAGATAGCCAAGAAGAGAAGGCCAGGCCAATTCATTGTTTTACGCATTAATGAGGAAGGGGAAAGAATCCCTTTAACTATTGCTGACGCTGATACCGAAGCCGGAACGATAACCATTATCTTTCAAGAAGTAGGTAAATCCACTGAACATTTGGGCAAATTGAAAACTGGCGAAGCTATTGCTGATTTAATAGGGCCCTTGGGGGTACCAACCCATATTGAAAAATTCGGCACCGTGGTATGTATAGGAGGCGGAATTGGGATCGCGCCAGTTTATCCCATTGCCAAAGCTATGCGCGAGGCAGGGAATACGGTGGTTTCTATTATTGGGGCCCGAACCAAACACCTCTTGATCTTAGAAGAGGAGATGGCCAAAGTATCTCACGTGCTAAAAATATCTACCGACGACGGCAGCTATGGTTATCATGGTTTTGTGAGCGATGTTTTGCAAAATATGCTCGACGAAGGGATGCATATAGACTTGGTAGTAGCGATCGGGCCTGTGCCCATGATGCGCGTAGTTTGTAATGTAACGCGCAACCATAAAATTAAAACGATCGTTAGCTTAAACCCCATCATGGTGGATGCTACCGGAATGTGTGGAGCTTGCCGGGTCACAGTGGGCGGAAGGACTCGTTTTGTCTGCGTAGATGGCCCAGAGTTTGATGGCCACGAGGTGAACTTTGCCGAATTAGTGAAGCGTCAGCGGGCCTACTTGGAACAAGAAAAATTAGCTTCGGAGATTTATCACCGCCAGGGGGGAAGTTGTTGGGGAGGTAAAGTCTGATGCCTGAAGAGACTGCAAAGAAAAAGAAAGTCCGGATTCCCCGGCAGAAAATGCCTGAGCAAGATCCTAAAATTAGAGTAAAAAATTTTGAAGAGGTTCCTTTTGGTTATACTCCCGAATTAGCTAAATTGGAAGCCGGTCGCTGTTTACAATGCAAGAAACCTTCTTGCATTGAGGGCTGCCCCGTTTCTATTGATATTCCGGGATTCATTTCTCTCATTCTCAAAGAAGACTTTTTGGGAGCCGCTCGCAAAATAAAAGAGATGAATAGCTTACCCGCTGTCTGCGGTCGAGTTTGTCCCCAAGAGGATCAGTGTGAAAAAATGTGTATCTTGGGCAAGAAAGGTGAGGCTGTAGCTATCGGTCGCTTGGAACGCTTTGCCGCTGATTTTGAACGGGCCTATGGAGAATTTGTTATGCCGCAGATGGAGCCTTCCACGGGTAAGAAAGTAGCCGTCGTAGGCTCTGGACCAGCTGGGTTGACTTTAGCCGGAGATTTAATAAAAAAGGGGCATAAAGTGACCATCTTCGAAGCTCTCCATAAGGCGGGTGGAGTGTTGGTGTACGGGATCCCTGAATTCAGATTGCCTAAGGCTATCGTCCAAGCAGAAGTGGATTATTTAAAAAAATTGGGAGTAGAAATAAGGACCAATATGGTTATCGGTAAGATTTATACAGTGGATGAATTATTAGCTGATGGTTATAATGCTGTTTTTTTGGGCACGGGCGCGGGGTTGCCTACTTTCATGAATATTCCAGGAGAGAATTTCAATGGAGTATATTCAGCCAACGAATACTTAACTCGCTCGAACTTGATGAAAGCATACCTTTTTCCTAATTATGATACACCCATCGCTAGAGGGAAGAAAGTGGCCGTCTTGGGTGGCGGAAATGTGGCGATGGACGCGGCGCGGACCGCATTACGCTTAGGAGCCGATGAAGTATACATTGTCTACCGCCGGTCCAAGAAAGAATTGCCAGCCAGAATTGAAGAAGTACACCATGCGGAAGAAGAGGGGATTCAGTTTCACTTTTTAACCCTGCCTGTAGAAATTCTGGGCAATGAAGATGGATGGGTATGTGGGATGAGGTGCCAGCGCATGGAGTTGGGAGAACCCGATGAGTCTGGCCGCCGTCGGCCAATGCCCGTCCCCGGTTCCGAATTCGTAATAGAGGTGGATATGGTAATTGTAGCCATTGGCACAGGAGCCAATCCCTTAATTCCTTCCACTACTCCTGATTTAAACACCAATAAATGGGGGTATATTATAGCTGATCCAGAAACAGGAGCGACCAGTAAGAAAGGTGTTTATGCTGGAGGAGATATTGTGACCGGCTCGGCTACAGTTATATTAGCCATGGGAGCAGGCCGTAAAGCAGCCAATGCTATTCATAAATATTTGATGGATTGAGGTGAAGATTTAATCACCATAAGCAATTTGACAAAATTTAAAGTTGGTGGGAGAATATTATAAATTTTTTTGAAGAGGGCCTCTAAAGTTCTTTTAACCCAAGTCGGGTGGGGAAGGTGGTGCAAAGCCACCGCTGCCCCGCAACTGTGAGCGGAACGAAAGCCACAAGAAGAGGTAGGGCAAGAGGCGAAAGGGGTTAGGCGTAAAAAATTACCACCCCTGTTGTTTTGAGCCAGATAACTTCAGCCACTGGACATAGTCCGGGAAGGCGTGGCAAGTAGGTAGTCGCAAGCCAGGAGACCTACCCGGTGGGTGAAAATCTCGACCCTTCCGAGGGGAAGAAGGAAGAGAATCTTCAGGATTTTAAACCCCGATCTTCTCCTTTGAAGGTTGGGGTTTTTTGTTTCTTTACTGCCAAAAAGGCAGAGATCACAGAAATTTTAAAATTTCTTTCTCTGAGCCCGCGGCGATCTCAGCGGTTAAAATTTCTTATGGCTAAAAAGATTATTTTTATAACGGGTGCGGTAAAGAGCGGTAAAAGTCAATTTGCTTTAGAGATGGGCAAAAAATTCCCGGCCCCCCGAGCTTTTCTCGCTACAGCTCAGGCTTTTGATAGAGAGATGGCGGAGCGAATTAGAAGACATAAAGAGAGTCGCTCCTTAGAGTGGGAGACGATCGAAGAACCCGTACAAATTATCGGCCTAGTCAAAGAAATAGGGGAAAAGGTTGGCCTAATCCTTATTGATTGTCTAACGTTATGGATTTCTAACCTGCTCATGGCCGGCTGGACAGCGGAAAAAATTTTAACCGAGACCGACAACCTTCTCCAGCTCTGCCGCCAAACAAACAGTTCTTTTATCTTAGTGAGTAATGAAGTTGGCTGGGGAATTGTGCCCGAAAATGAGGTGGCCAGGTTTTTCCGCGACGTAACTGGAATAGTGCACCAAAAAATAGCTCAGGAGGCTGATGAAGTATATTTAATGGTCTGCGGTCTACCCCAAAGACTGAAAGGCCCAGATCGGTATTAAAATATTGAATCACCTTGAGGAAGAAGGAATGAAGAGTACGGAATTAGAGGGAAAAGTGCGCGCGAAGCTGCAGGCTATTCAGCCATTAAAAGAAAAGTTTTTTTCTTTAGCCCAAGAGAGATGGGATGCCCTCACGAAACCACAAGGCAGTTTAGGACACCTGGAGGAAATGGCCAAGCGCTATGTGGCTATAGTAGAAAACCTAAAACCGTTCGTAGAAAGAAAATTAATTTTTGTTTTTGCTGCTGATCATGGCGTGGTGAACGAAGGAGTGAGTGCTTATCCCAAAGAAGTAACTTCCCAAATGGTATATAATTTTTTGCGAGGTGGAGCAGCTATTAATGTATTAGCCCGTCATGTGGGGGCTAAAGTTGTGGTGGTTGATATCGGGGTAGATCATGATTTTGGGATTATCCCTGGCTTAGTAAATCTGAAAGTAGCTCGGGGGACAAGGAATATTCGCCAAGGGCCGGCGATGACCAAGGAAGAAGCCTGGCAAGCGATGAATTTTGGGGTGGAAATGGCTGATTTGGCTAAAAAAGAAAAAGCAGATTTAGTCGCTACTGGCGATATGGGGATTGGTAATACCACGGCCTCCAGTGCTATCTTAGCCGCCTTGACTGGCCTGCCCCCCGCGCAAGTTACCTATCGGGGAACGGGTATTGATGATCAGGCATTGGCCCGCAAAATAAGAGTGATCCAAGAAGCGTTAATGATAAACCGCCCTGACCCGCGCGATCCTGTAGATGTTTTGGCTAAAGTAGGAGGGTTGGAAGTTGCTGGTATAGCCGGTTTAATCATTGGCTGTGCTTTTCACAGAATCCCAGTAATAGTGGATGGCTTTATCTCTACCGCTGGCGCCATGATAGCGTGTGCCTTAAATCCCCTTATTAAAAATTATATTTTTGCTGCCCACGAATCTGCAGAGGTAGGGCATAAGTTTATGTGGAAAGAATTGGAGACCAAGCCTATTTTAAATTTATCCCTGAGATTAGGGGAAGGGACAGGGGCGGCTTTAGCCATGAGTCTTATAGAAGCTGCCCTAAAGTTATTTAAAGAGATGTCTACTTTCGCCGAAGCAGGAGTTTCCTCTAAGGAAAAATGAAAGCCTTCCTCTTAGCTTGGCAATTTTTAACCATCCTTCCGGGGGAAAAAAGAGAGGGGGATATCGAACCCCGCCTCTTAGGTCAGTCAATGGCCTTTTACCCGCTAATTGGTTTGGGCTTGGGATTACTTACTTGGACCGGTTATTTTCTATTTGGTTTGTTCCTTCCCCGGAACCTTGCTGATGCCCTGCTCATTGCCTTATTAATTATTCTCACGGGCGCACTGCACTTAGATGGTTTAGCTGATACTTGTGATGGGCTAGCTTTAGGCAAAACTGTGGAAGAGAGATTGGCCATTATGAGAGATCATCATTTGGGCACTTTTGGCGTAATAGCTCTAATTTTTGTTTTGGGGATTAAATTTTTATCTCTAAATGCCCTTCCTGATTGGGCGGTAATGAAGACTTTACTTCTCGCCTTAGTTCTAAGTAGGTGGAGTATAGTCCAAGTAACCTACCGATCTCCGTACGCTCGCCCAGATGGTGGATTAGGTCGTGCCTTTAAAGACCATTTAAGAAAAAAGGATTTAGGCATAGCTACTTCTTTGTCTTTCTTGCTCAGCTTTTTACTTTTTCAGTTTTGGGGGATGCTCATCTGGTTGGCTATTGGAATTTTTACTTTACTTCTGCAGAAGTTTTTTGAGAAAAAATTAAAGGGCTTCACGGGTGATACTTTAGGAGCCACTAATGAATTAAACGAAGTTATCGTTTTTTTAATGGCCTGTGGCTTAACAAAATTTTTTAGAATTTAAGTAAGGAAGGGTTGATAGCGTGTCTACTGGACCTGCCCGTCTCTATTTGATTCGTCATGGAGAAGTTGTTAACCATGGTGTATATAATGGACATATGGACGTAGATATTACCCCCTTGGGCATTAAGCAGATGGATAGTCTAAGAGACCGTCTGCGGGAGAAGAAGATGGCGGCCGTTTATTGCAGTGATTTGCGGCGAACTCGGGTGGGGGCAGAAATTATTGGGCGACCCCATAGTCTGCTGCCCCAGTCTTTTACGGAACTGCGCGAAATGAATTTTGGTCGGTGGCAAGGACTAACTTATAAAGAGGTGCAAGAGAAATATCCTGCAGATATTCCCCAATGGCTGCAAGATCTGGAGAATTTCCGTATTCCGGAAGGAGAAAGCTTAAGAGATGTGCGGGAGCGCGTGATTCCTAAATTGAAAGAATTAATAGCTAAGCATCAAGGAGAAGATTTCATCTTAGTCTGTCATGGAGCAGTGAATCGCCTAATTATTGCTGATGCCTTAGGCTTGCCGCTGGCCAATCTGCTGCGCCTGGAGCAAGATTATGGATGTTTAAATATAATTGAGTATACTCAATCTTGGAGTGTGCTAAAGCTGCTCAATGGCTAAAGAATTTAAGCAATCTTTGGTAAGGCAGAAGAGAAAACTTGGTTTAATCTATCTGATCCTCTGGTTGGGGAGTGGGTTTTCTTGGACGATGGCAGCTACTTTTACTGATGAAGTTGGTCGTCAGGTAGAATTAGCGCATCCGCCGCAAAGGATAATCTCCTTAGCCCCCAGCATTACGGAAATACTTTTTGCTCTGCAACTCGAAGAGAAGATAGTAGGGGTGAGCAATTTTTGCCAATTTCCGGCGGCGGCCAAGAAGAAAGAGAAGATTGGCGATTATGCCCGTCCCTCTTTAGAAAAGATCGTGGCTTTAAAACCAGATTTGGTGATTGGCTTAGCCGAAGGGGAATTGAGAACTTTAGTAGCTCGATTGGCCGAATTAAAAATTCCGGTCTATATCTCCAATCCAAGCAATGTGGCCGAGATAATAGTTTCCATTCGCCACATCGGGGAAATAACTGCGGCAGCCAAAAGAGCAGGTGTGCTAGTTACCCAAATGGAAGAAAAGGTAAAGCAAATTCAAGAAAAAGTAAAAAGCTTTGCCCAACCGCGGGTGTTACATGTGCTTAACTTTGAGCCTCTGCTAAGTGCGGGGAAGGGAACTTTCATAAATGATTTAATTCGCCTAGCGGGAGGGAAAAATTTAGCTGCCATGGCGGCTGGAAAATATCCGCGCTTGAGTATGGAAGAGGTTTTGGCGTGGGATCCGGAAGTGCTTCTTTTGGCCTCGATGAAATCTGCTGACCCCCTGCTTGAACAAAAGCAGTGGTGGCAGGGATGGCAGACGATTACGGCTGTTCGGCAAGGACGGGTCTATATATTAGAGGCCGACTTGATCCATCGCCCCTCTCCCCGGATTGTAATTGGTCTAGAGGAAGTAGCCCGGGCCCTTCATCCCGCGGCTTTTAAGATTCCTTAATTCTCTTTAAGTAATTTAACCATGGCTCTGTGGACTTTAAAAAGGTGGATATTTTGGATCTTGATCTTGAGTTTGGCGTTACTCTTCATGGTGGGCGTATCTATTTCATTAGGAGCAGTGCGTGTTCCCTTGTCCGAAACTTGGTCAATATTACTGCACCATTTTTTAAACCTTAATTATTCCGCTACTTGGTCAGAAAATGAAGCGGCTATCATCCTTAAAATCCGCCTTCCCCGCGCCTTATCAGCCATCATGGTTGGCGCTGCGCTCTCTCTTTCGGGGGCGGTCTTGCAAGCCCTTTTGCGAAATCCCTTGGCTGATCCCTTCGTCTTGGGCATTTCCAGCGGAGCAGCGTTAGGAGCTGTTTTAGCCATTCTATTGGGGTGCGGCGCTTATCTCTTAGGCAACTATGCCATTCCCGGGGTGGCCTTTTTGGGAGCTTTGCTGACTATTTTTTTAGTTTATTTTATATCCCGGGTAGCTGGACGCATCCCCACCCAAACCATGCTCTTGGCGGGGGTAATTGTCAATTCTTTTTTCTCCGCCATCATCATGTTTCTTATCTCGGCCACGAGTAATGAGAAACTTCATGGGGTCACCTTTTGGCTGATGGGTAATTTAGAGTTTTTGTCTTGGCAATTTTTTAAGCCGGTGTTTTTTTACCTGCTTAGCGGCGGTTTACTTATTATTTACTTAGCCAAAGACTTAAATCTTCTTTCTTTAGGAGAAGAAACAGCGGCGGAATTGGGGGTGGAAGTGGAGAAGTTGAAAAAGTTCTCTTTCCTTTTAACTTCACTAATTACCGGAGCAGTGGTAGCCGTTTCCGGTTTGATCGGTTTTGTAGGCTTAATCATTCCCCATTTGGTCCGCTTGCTCTGGGGACCAGATCATCGCTTCTTATTGCCAGCGGCGGCAATTTTGGGAGGCTTGTTTCTGGTAGCGGCCGATACGTTGGCGCGAACTATTATGGCGCCGAACGAAATTCCTGTAGGCGTAATTACGGCGCTCAGCGGAGCTCCCTTTTTTATTTACTTATTAAGAAAAAAAGGCCATGTCGTCTATCATTAAGTTAGAGCGAATTCGGTTCCGTTACCCGGAAAGAGAAATTTTTTCTAATCTTAATTTTAATTTGGAAAAAGGAGAAATTTTAGGATTGATTGGACCCAATAGCTCTGGCAAAACCACTCTTTTAAAACTTATGGATGGTCTCTTACGCCCCCAGCAAGGAAGAGTCCTTTTTAATGGAGAGGACCTCCGTTCTATGCCGCGCGTCCAAATAGCTCGCCACATTGCGGTCGTCCCCCAAGATGTCGAGGTTCCCTTTTCTTTTTCGGTGGCGGAGATTGTGCTTATGGGTCGAGCTCCTTACCTTAAGCGCTTAGGGTGGGAAAAATCACGTGATTTCAAAATAGCCCAGGAGGCCATGGCCTTGACGGATTTAGCTGGGTTAGAGGATCGTTTTTTTTGGGAATTGAGTCAGGGAGAAAAGCAAAGGGTCTTAATCGCCCGGGCCTTAGCTCAGGAGGCAGAAGTTATTCTAATGGATGAACCAACATCCCATTTGGACTTAAATCATCAAATCGAAGTTCATGAATTAATGCACCAGTTAAATTGGCAAAAAAAATTAACTATCTTGCATATTTCTCATGACTTAAACTTGGCCGCAGAGTTTAGTAATCGTTTAGTCCTCTTACATCATGGGAAAGTATTTGCCGCCGGTAAACCAGAAGAAGTTCTCACTGAAGAAAATATCCGCCAGGTTTATGAAATGGAAGTGCTGATTGATAAGAATCCCTTTTCGGGTGCGCCGCGGGTTATGCCCCTTGGCGCGGTGGCCAAGGAGAGACAGGTGGAAAAGAAAACTATTCATCTTATTTGTGGGGAAGGGAGTGGGGCAAATTCTGCGCGCCGACTCCTTTTGCGAGGCTACCAAGTTTCCATGGGCGTGGTTAATATTGGGGATACAGACCAGAAGATTGGCCAGACTCTTGGTCTGCCTATGGCTTTAGAACAACCATTTTCGCTGATTTCACCCAACGCTTACGAAGAAAACCAGAGATTAATTAACCAGGCTGACCTAATAATAGTGGAAAGTTTTCACATTGGCCCGGGTAATTTAGCCAATCTAAAAATGGCCTTAGAAGCTTTAAGAAGTAAAAAACCGGTGATAGTCCTGGAGAATAAATTGGATTTTGATTTGACAGGGGGTGAAGCGAAGAAATTTTATCAATTGCTGAAGGAAGAAGGAGCCGTTTTTATTCCTGATCACTCCCGCTTATTGGAAGAAGTAGAAAAAATTTTCCCCAAAAGGGAATGTTTTATGAATTGATTAAAGAGGAATAAATTAAGGCCAATTTAAATTTGGCCAATTTAAGAAGGTAAGGAAAGTTGTTGTCCTCAGGGTTGAAGGGAAGGTGGTGTAAAACCACCGCTGCCCCGCAACTGTGAAGGGAACGAAAGCCACAAGGAGGCTTAAGGCGCAAGGCGGAAGGGGTAAGGTGCAAAAAATACAGCCCCGCTCGTTTGCGCCGAGGAGCTTTGGCCACTGGACTTTGTCTGGGAAGGCGTGGTCAGTAGGTAGCCCTGAGCCAGTAGACCTGGCCCTGAGGGAAGCTTTCCGACCTTTCGCGGGAAAGGAGGAAACAAAAATGAGAGGAGTGAGGGTTTTAGGTTTTTTAATTATGGGGAGTTTACTTATTTTGAGCCAGCAGATTTTTGGGGCAGAAGTGCAGATGGAGCAAGTGGTCGTCACGGCTACTAAAACAGAGCTGGCCATTACCGAATCACCCCAGGCGATAAGTATCTTAACTAAAGAAGAAATTAGCCGCCATCCGCAAAGAAGTTTGGGAGAGATTTTGCAGCAAGTAACAGGAATGGAAGTAAGCCAGTATGGGCCGCGGGGCGCGGTCACTCTGCCTAAGATGAGAGGTGCCGAAGCAGAGCAAGTCTTGATTCTAATCAACGGGCGCCGGATAAATGATGCCCAGTCGGGAAAGTTTGACCTAAGTAATTTGCCTGTGGTTAAAGATGAGGTGGAGAGAATTGAGGTACTCCGCGGTGCCGCTTCGGCTCTTTATGGAGCAGACGCTATGGGTGGCGTGATTAATATAATAACCAAAAAACCTAGCCCCGAAGCATATACACGGGCCTTAATCTCCTATGGACGATTTGACACCCAGAATTACTCCCTTACGCATCACTGGCAGCCAGGTGCTATAGGTTATAGTCTGGCTATTGCTAAAGAAAGATCTAATGGCTTCCGTGTAAATAGCGACTTAGATGCTTTAATTTTGAGTGGGCAGCTTAACTATGCAATCAGTTCTCAGCACCAAGTAAATTTAGCCGCGCGCTTTACGACCAAAGAAATTGGTGCCCCTGGTTCTGAGAATTATCCCGATCCAGATGATCGCCAGAAAGATGAAATTACCCAATTGGACTTGAATTACCAAGGGCATTTCTCAGCTTTAGATCTCCATCTAAGAGGATTTCAAAATATATACCGCCGAACTTTTGAACAAGGAAGCCAGGGCATGAACGTAGGAGCTCCTTTCCTACATAAGAACTATGCCACAGGAGGAGAGGTGCAAATAAACACTTCTCCTTTAAAAGATCATTTTCTAACTGCTGGTGCAGAAGTAATAAAAGATCAGGTGGATAGCAGCGCCCTAGGAACCCATGAGGCCACCAGAGGAGCTTTATATGGGCAAGATCAGATTGAGCTAAACCAACTTTTAATGCTTACTCTTGGTCTGCGGTTTGATACCCATTCTATTTATGAGGATCAATTCAACCCGCGGGTGGGTTTGCTCGTTAGGCTACCCGGAGATGTACGCTTACGTGCTTCAGTGAGTCGTTCTTTCCGGGCGCCCACTTTTGATGATCTTTACTGGCCAGAAGACGCTTTTGTGGCAGGCAATCCCAATTTGAAACCTGAAAAAGCCTGGGCTTATGAAATAGGCGGAGAAAAAAAATTGGGCAAATTAGCTGTCTTGCGAGCAGCGGGATTTAGGCGAGATGTGGAAGACCTTATCTATTGGTCTATGGGCGAGGACTGGAAGTTCCGCCCGAGTAATGTAAAGTCCGCAAAGATATGGGGCGGAGAAGTGGAGTTGACTTTTTATCCCCGGACAGATCTTTCTATTCCTATAAGCTACTCTTATCTTTACCCGCGGGACGAGGAAACGGGCGAACCAATTGCGGCCAAACCAAAACAGATCCTGAATATCGGCTTGGAATATACAAGTGCTTCTGGTCTGAAGACCTCTCTCCGCGGTCGGTATGTGGAATACTGGGTAAATCAGACAAGCAAGCTAAACCGTGATTATTTTGTTCTGGATGCTCAAGTAGCCTATGAATTTAAAATATTTAAAAAGTTCAAGGGAGAGGCTTTCTTAGCCTTAAACAATATCCTGAATAGACAATATCAGATTGTAGAAGGTTACCCGATGCCTCCCCAGGCCTTAAGCGGCGGGATCTCCTTTGCCTTTTAAATATTTTGGTCATTCTTTTTCTTCTCTCGCCTCTCCCCATGAAGGCTGGGTCGTAATTTGGCGAGAGGGTCAAAGGCAGGCCTGAAGGGGGAAGCATCGGCGAGAGAAGAAGATGGATAAAAGTTGGTACTTAATCTGCGCAAAAGGAAAACAAGTACCGCAAGTCTTCTGAAGCAAAGGGAGGTTAAAGAAGAAGAGGCCAAATTTATGAAAAAAGAATGGGTATTAGAAAAGATTGAAGTAGAATGTTACGCTGGTTATAAAGGTCAAGAACTTCCCCGCGCTTTTGCTTACCTTGGTCGGCGCTATGAGATTATCGAAGTAATAGACCGCTGGTATGAAGGGAGGATGGATCCAAGAGCTCCGCGCAGGGACTATTTTAAAGTAAGAACCACCGCAGGAGAGATTTTTTTACTTCAGTACACGCCCCAAGAAGATTCTTGGATGCTATGCCGCAAGGTTCCCTCTCCGCGGTTTTCAAATAATTAATAAATTGTCTCCCTTATCCTTTCTTTTAGCTTACCTTTTAGATCTAATCTGGGGTGATCCAGAATGGCTCTTCCATCCTGTCCGTCTGCTGGGCAGAATCATTGCCCAGTTAGAAATTTGGGCAAGTAAGGTAGCTTCTTCGTCTAGTCATTTAAAGATTTTTGGGGTACTTATAACGGCTATAGTAGTTTGGGGAACTTTCTTATTGTGTTCCTTTCTCCTGCTCTTAGCCCAAAAAATTAATGGAGCCTTTGGCTGGGTTCTTTCCGTTTATTTGGCCTATACGACCTTAGCCACTAAGGATTTGTATGTGGAAACAAAAAGAGTGCTTAAGGCTTTGCAGGAAGGGGATTTAGCGCAAGCTCGGCAAAAGCTTTCTTTAGTGGTAGGGCGAGATACGGCACACCTTAAGGAGCCGGAGATTATCAGAGCCCTTTTGGAAACAATTGCGGAGAATATCAATGATGGGGTCATCGCTCCTTTATTTTATTTGGCCTTGGGAGGGCCCCCTTTAGCTATGACCTATAAAGCAATAAATACGCTTGATTCTATGTTAGGCTATAAGCATGGAAAATTTTTGCATTTAGGATGGGCGGCCGCCAAATTGGACGATTGGGCCAATTTCCTTCCGGCCAGGATAAGTGGATTGGTGATCGTTTTAGCCGCCGCTTTATTGAGAAAACCATGGCGCGAAGCTTATAAAATTATGTGGCGCGACCATAAGAATCATGATAGCCCAAATAGTGGCTGGCCAGAAGCTGCTCTGGCTGGAGCATTAGGCCTGCGGTTTGGCGGGGTTAATTTTTATTTTGGGCAGCCGAAGCGCAGGCCTTTTATTGGGGATAGCAAGAAAGAATGGGCATTAAATAATGTGCCTGAGGCCTGGAAAATTTTATACCTTTCTTCTTTTTTGATGTTTATTTTCCTTTTTTCTATACTATGCTGGATAAAAGATTCTTTTTTTTAAACCTTTTTCCAGATAGAGGCTTAAATGAACAAAGTCCATGGGGGAAATATTTACGAAATAGCGCGGCAATACGGAAAAGACCCTAATAAAATAATCGATTTTAGCGCCTCCATTAATCCACTTGGCCTTTCGAAGAGGGCCGAGAAGAAGATGAAAGCGTGCTTTTCTTTTCTTGACCATTATCCGGACGATGAATCTTTTTTGGTAAAGGAAACTTTAGCTGAATATCACGGCCTGCCCCCAGAAAATTTTCTTGTTGGGGCTGGTTCAACAGAATTTATTTACACCCTTCCCCGGTTGCTTAAGATCAGGCGGGCTTTAATTGTTACGCCCACCTTCAGTGAATATGAAAATGCGCTAGAGAGCTTAAGTGAAGAAAAGATAGAGATCCACTATTTTGAGACCACCGAAGAGGATGGCTTTGAGATTAACTTAGGTAATCTCATCTCGGCCCTTACTTGTGGGTACGATGCCCTTTATCTTTGTAATCCGAATAACCCTACAGGCGTGCTCACTGAGCGGGAAGACCTCTTAAAAATTTTAAAAGTGACTGAGGCCGAAAAGATTTGGTTTATCCTCGATGAAGCTTTTATTGATTTTGTGGAGAAAGAATCCTTAAAAAAGGAGATATTATCTTATCCCCGGCTTGTTATTCTTCGTTCCCTTACAAAATTCTTCGCTCTGCCGGGTTTGCGGATTGGTTACCTCATTTCCCACCCCCAGGTAATCCAGGAAGTTAAAGAAAAGAGAGAACCCTGGAGGGTTAATACTCTGGCCCAAATTGCTGCCGTGGAAAGCTTGAAGGATAAAAATTATATTCAAAGAACAAATGAACTCATCGCCCAAGAAAAAGAGAGATTGATCTATGGGCTAAGGTCTATCCCTGGGTTTATTCCTTATCTGGGAAGAGCGAATTTTCTTTTAGTCCAGATTCACCCTCTTGGGCGCTTATCCGCTGCAGAGTTGCGAGAATTACTTATCATCGAAGGAATATTGATCCGTGATTGCCGGTCTTTCCACCATCTGGGACCTTTCTTTTTTCGTATAGCCATCCGCTCACCTCGGGAAAACAATGTTCTCCTCCAGGCCCTTCGTAAGATCCAAAAGAGGGCATTTTGAGGAAGAAGAGCACTCTATTCTCCTAATACTCCTTTTAAACCGTCGATAACAAACTGGACCGAGATGACCGCCAGTAAAAGACCCATCAAGCGCATGAGCACATTTATCCCCGTTTGCCCTAAAAGATTCATCAGCCGGGCTGCCTGTTTGAAGGTCCAATAACAGCAGAGAGTGGTAATCAAGATACAAAGGACAACGATGGCTCTGTGGGCATAAGATGTACTTAGATTTATGAGAACCATCACGGTAGTAATAGCGGCGGGCCCACTAAGCATAGGAATGGCTAAAGGAAAGATAGCTACATCTTCTCCTTCAGCACGCTCATGTTCTTCTTCGGGAGTAGATTTGGCTGGGGAGCGTTTGGCTTGCAACATGCTTAGCGCAATAATAAAGATAAGGATACCGCCAGCAATTTGAAAAGAATTTATGGTTACCCGGAAGAGACGAAGAATCCATTCCCCTATAAAAGCAAAAAGGAGGAGAATAAAGAAAGAAGCGATACAAGCTCGCCAGGCAATTTTCTTTCGCTCTTGGACACTGACTCCTTGTGTAAGAGCTAAAAAGATGGGGATATTGCCTAAGGGATCAACTATGAAAAAGATTAAGGAAAAAGAAATTAAAGCAAATTCAGTTGTCGAATACATAAGTCACATAAATTCTTTGAGGATTTTTGTAAACTTTATTTTAGCCCACCCTCTGCCTACCAAGGGACCGGATTGCAAAATCGATATGGTCTCCGTGAAAGTTGGTCGCTCCTGCCGATAGATAATGCCGATGGGGATTACTTCTCCCCATTTTTCCGCTATTTTTATGGCTTCTTCCCAGTTTGTAGGATCATAATCAGGAGGCAGTTCTTGGCAACGCTTTTTATACCAAGCGAAGGTGTTCACTTTATTAAAAGAGACGCAAGGCTGTAGAATATCTACTAAGGAAAAACCTCTATGGGTTATAGCTTGCTTAATCAATTCTATAAGATGCTCTTCAAAACCAGCAAAACCACGGGCCACAAAACTTGCCCGCATCGCTACAGCGACAGCGATAGGGTTAAAAGGAGCTGCTCTTACCCCGCTGGGTTGCGCTTTAGTAACGAAGCCCAAATCGGAGGTGGGACTAGCTTGACCTTTAGTCAAGCCATAAACTTGATTATTATGCACCAAAAGAGTGATATCGATGTTGCGCCTGATGGCGGCTAAAAAATGATTTCCTCCTTCGCCATAGGTACAACCATCTCCGCTTTCCACAATTACTGTTAATTGGTGATTGGCTATTTTTGCTCCGGTAGCCACAGGTAAAGCTCGCCCATGAAGCCCGTCGAATAAATTGACATTCATGTAATGAGGAGCTTTAGCCGCCTGGCCAATCCCTGAAACAAAGAGAACTTGGTACGGGGCCAAGGACAAAGAGACTAAAGCTTTTTTAACTGCTTGCAGGATAGAAAAATTGCCGCAACCGGGGCACCAAGCTGTTTCATAATTCCCATAATCATCTATATTTACCATAAATTTAATTCTCCTAATTTCCGTAAAATATATTCGGGCGTTATGGGCAGACCATCATATCTGTTTATCTGGCCAGAAATTTTCAAGTCACTTTCGCGGCGTAAGAGACCGGCAAATTGGCCCCTAGCGTTTCCTTCGATACAAATAATCTTCTTTGCTCCTTGAAGATGCTCTTGAAATTGGTCAGGCATTAAGGGCCATACCTGGGAGAAGTGCAAAGTGCTTACCTTGCCTCCTTTGAGCCTTAAAATTTCGGCGGCCTCCCGCGCTGCTCCTTTCGTTGAGCCCCAGGAGATAAAAAGAAGATCAGAATGGTGATCTCCCTCAAAATGAGGAGGTATTATGGCCTTTTTGATCCCCTGAAGTTTGCGCAATCTCTTTGCCACCATTTTCCTGCGCATTTCCAGGTCTTCCGTAAGATGACCATCTTCCGTATGCTCATCGCTGCCTGCTATAACCAGGTTTTCACTAAGCCCGGGCAGAAGACGGGGAGATACTCCGTCCGGGGTAAAAGCGAAGCGCCGGTAGGGAATAGAAAAAGATTGTTCCGGCGTGAGTAAGGAAAGGGGTTTTAAGCCATCTAAATTAAAGGGCTCGACGGCCCGATAAGAATCGGCGAGGAATTGGTCGGTGAGAATGAATACCGGAGATTGAAACCGTTCGGCGAGGTGAAAAGCCTGATATGTTAAATAAAAGCACTCCTCAACAGTGGCTGGGGCAAAAATAGCCCGCGGAAATTCTCCATGGCCAGCATGGAGCACAAAATTTAAATCCCCTTGCTCAGTGCGTGTGGGCAGACCGGTAGCCGGTCCAGGACGTTGGGCTACGACTATAACGAGGGGAGTCTCCGTCATTCCCGCAAGACTGACCCCTTCAACCATTAGAGAAAATCCTCCTCCCGAGGTACCGACCATACTCGGTGCTCCCGCAAAAGATGCTCCTAAGGCCATATTGATGGCCGCAATTTCATCTTCTGCTTGTTCAACTACCAATTCCATCTCCGCGGCCAAGCGAGCCAAGGTAAGAGCGATGGAGGTAGAAGGTGTCATCGGGTAGAAGGCATAAAATTTTAAGCCAGCAGAGATAGCTCCTAAAGCAATAGCTTCATTGCCATGCAAAAGTAAACGCGGAGGGGGGGTAGTAATTTGGGGGAGTTTGGGTAAAGAAAGGGATTGCGTCACGGCCCATTGATAAGCAGCCTGCAAAACTTTTTGGTTTTCTTTGCTTAGATCAGCTTTCTTTTGACCGAAATAATTGTCCAAAACAAAATTGACTAGTTTATGATCTAAGCCTAATAAAGCGCTGGCCACACCTAAGGCGGCGATGTTGGCCAAGGGACGAGGCGCTAAGTGTCCGAAAGGGACTTTGATGCAATTTTCTTCATCTAAAGTGCAGCCCTGATCAGCCACTATCAATCCCGAGGAAGTCAATTCTTTTTGATGAAGAGAAATGGTTTCCTCGTTTAAGGCCACTAAAAGATCATAAGATTCGCGGGGAGCCCCAATGGGTTCGGGGCTTACGCGAATGGCTAAAGTATTGTGTCCGCCACGGATTCGAGATTGGTAGCTTTGGGTAACGACGATATAATATCCGCTGCGCACCAGACTTTTCGCCAAAATTTCTCCCACCGTGACCAAACCTTGCCCAGCTTCTCCGCCGATAAGAATGTTCATCTGCTCCCTCATTTGATATATGGTCTTAAAATATCCCTTAATTAAAATCGTTTCTTTTGGAATTTTCCCGTTGTGCCAATAATTTTATTATTCTTGTTTTTATTAGTTTTGGCAAGCTTTTAAAACGGCAAAGAATTTTATGGTTATTCTTTAAAGGCAGTAAGAGGTTCTTGAATTAACTGCCCTTGGGCAAAACGTTCAAGGGAAAGAGCCGTTATGTCAAGGGAAGGTTTTTCTTGAAGCAGAAGCTCGGCCATTACTTGGCCTACGGCAGGACTATGTTGGAAGCCATGCCCGCTAAAGCCATTAGCCAAGAAAAAACCAGGTAAAGAAGGCACTTCGCCCATTATGGCGTGGTGATCCGGAGAAATTTCATATAACCCGCCCCAGCCCCGGACTATCTGTGCTTTTTCCAATATCGGGACACGGCGTACAGAGTTTTCGGCAGTTATAGCCATTGCTTCATAATCAGTATGCGTATTAAAAGAGGGAAGATCATCTTTAGGTCCAGAGAGGAGTAAACCTTTACCCTCCCTTCGGAAATACCAGCCTCGGTGGAAGTCTATGGTTAAGGGAAAGGAATCTGGGAGCCAAGGGAAAGAAGAAGTAAAGAAGATTTGCCGCCTAAAGGGGAGGACAGGAATTTTTAAACCCACCAATTCTCCCGTTTTTTCTGCATATGGTCCCGTGGCCATGACGACTAAGCGAGAGCGGAAATCTCCTTTATTGGTTTTTAAAGTATAGAACTTCCCTTTTTCTCGCTTAATATTTATTACCTCTGTTCCTTCATAAATCTTTACTCCGCCTCTTCTGGCCCCGCGGGCAAAGGCCATGAGAGCTTCATATGGGCCAGCATACCCTTCCAAGGGGCAGAAAGTTCCCCCTGCTAGATCAACCACTTTAAGAAAAGGCCACCGGTAGACAATCTCTTCTGGGGAAAGCAATTCCACCGGAATTCCAAATTGGCGCTGCCGTTGCAGATTGGCTTGAAAGATAGCCCATTCTTCTTTGGTAGTAGCTAAGAATAGATAGCCCACTTTCTTAAAACCTATATCCACTCCCGTAATTTCTGGAAATTGATCCCAAATTTTCATACTGGCCAAAGAAAAAGCAATATTTATTTCTGTGGAAAATTGGAGTCTGATACCTCCCGCGCATTTACTGGTGGAGCCCTCACCTAACATTCCTTTTTCTAAGAGGATTACGTCAGGAGCTCTCTTTTGAGCCAAGTGATAGGCTATACTGGTGCCGATGATCCCGCCGCCAATGATAATTATTTCTGCTATTTTATTCATAAACATATTTTAGCCCACTTATTAAGGTGAGCAAATTATTTTTTTAAAGCCTTTGGCGGAAATTTTACACTTCTTGTGGGGGGAAAATAAACTTTTATTTCAAAATTGGCCTGGATTTAAAAAAGTTAAAGATAGGATTAGGACTCCTCTGGTTTGAGGCCATATTTGCGAATCTTCTGCTGCAAGTTTTGGCGAAACATTTGGGCGCGGCGCGAAGCTTCCGAAATATTCCAGTTGCTTTCCCGCAGAAGATGGGTTAAGTAAAATTTTTCAAATTCACTCTTGGCTATTGTGTAGGGTGAATTTATCCAACTTTCTGGTGCTGTCGCCCTTTCCGCCACATGGGTAATAAATTCTTCGGGCAAATCGGTGATCTTAATTGTCTCCCCTTCGGCCATAGAAAGGGCGTATTCAATGACATGCTCCAATTCCCTAATATTGCCAGGCCATTTGTAAGCCATAAGAGCCTTTAAAGCCTGAGGATCGATGCGCGTTACTTGGCGAGCCCCCCGATATTTTTCTAAAAAATGATAAGCTAAGAGGGGAATGTCTTCGACCCGTTCCCGCAAAGGGGGGAGATGGATAGCTATCCCTTTCAAGCGGTAATAAAGGTCTTGGCGGAACTCTTTCCTTTCCACAGCTTTTTCTAAATTTCGATTAGTCGCCGCAATTATGCGGATATTAACGCGCATAGGATGAGTGTCACCCACCCGGAAAAACTCTCCTTCTTGGATAACCCGCAAGAGTTTTGCCTGAAAAGCAAGGCTGGTTTCGGCAATTTCGTCCAGAAAAATAGTCCCCCCATCGGCCATTTCGATCAATCCGCGGCGAGTGGTTATGGCCCCGGTAAAAGCACCTTTTACATGGCCGAAGAGTTCACTCTCTAAAATCGTTTCCGCCAAGGAAGCGCAGTTAATCGGCTGGAATATTTTTTCGCGGCGTGGACTAAGTTGGTGAATGGCCTTGGCTATTAACTCTTTCCCTGTCCCTGTTTCGCCAGTAAGTAAGATATTACTCTCTGTGTTCGCTACTTTATGGATCAAGTCCATGACCCGGCGCCAGGCTGGGCAATTACCAATGATATGAGCGAAGGCGTTTTGATTATTTAGTTGTCGCCGGAGTAGAATATTTTCGGCCTGCAAGCGGCTATGTTCAGCAGCTCTTTCAATAACCACTCTTACCTCATCAGGAGTAAAAGGTTTCGGCAGATAATCGTAGGCCCCTTTTTGGATGGATTCGACAGCGCTCTTGATCGTGGCATAACCGGTGATCATAATAACCACTAAATGGGGCTGCATTTTTTTAAGTTCTTCCAGAAGTTGCAGGCCATCCATCCCCGGCATGCGCATATCGGTAATGACGATATCAAAGTGTTCACTCTGCACTTTTTTTAAAGCATCTCGCGCGCTAAGACTAAAGGAGCAAAAATAGCCACTTTTTTTCAATATAGCTTCTAAGGATTTACAAGTATTAATCTGATCGTCGACAATGAGAATTTGGCAATTAAATTCCATGGGCGAAGTATTCCTTTGGGCAAAGGGGAAAATCAATGGTAAAAGTTGTTCCCTTTCCTTCTTCGCTTTCTAAGCGATAATTGGCTCCATAATTTTTCAAGATACCAGAGACTATATAGAGGCCTAAGCCGGTCCCTTCGCCTGTTTGCTTAGTGGTAAAAAAGGGATCAAAGACCCGGGAAAGATTTTCACGCGGGATACCCACGCCGTTATCTTTGATGGTCACTCGAATTAAAGGACCAGAAGAACTCTGCGGCAGGGGAAAACCTTCTGGGGAGAATTCGAGAAATTGCGTTTGAATGATAATCTTCTTTTCTTTAGTTAACGAAGCCGTGGACTCTTTTTCTCCATTCCCGTGACCGCTTAGTCCATGAATAGAGTTCAAGAGAATATTGGTAAAAACTTGTTGCATTTGACCAGAGTCGGCTCTAATGAGAGGTAGTTCGTTAGCGAGCTCAAGCTGGACATCAATTTCTTCCAAGGAGCCCTGTTTGGCGAGTAAAAGGAGGCTGAGTTTTAAAGTTTCATTAAGATCAATCCAGGATAGGACTGGTTTAGTTTGCCGCGAGAAAGAGAGCAAGTCCGAGACTATTTTGCGGGCGCGCGAAGCCTCTTTGATAATGATCTCCAAACTTTCTCGCTGGGCGTCTCCTTCTTTTGTCTCCTCGCGTAAAAGATTGGAGAAAGTAAGAATAGAAGTTAGAGGATCATTCATTTCGTGAGCCACACCAGCAGCCAAACGACCAACGGCTGCTAATTTTTCTTGCTGACTAAGTTCTTCTTGCGCCCGCCGCAGATCATCTTCTAATTTTTTCTTTTCCGTAAGGTCTTTGATTATGCCCAGAGTACCCAATATTTCGCCCCGCTCATCTTTAAGCAAAGAAGCAGAGATAAGGATGGGAATCATTCTTCCTTTACTTATGATAGAAGTTTCATAATTGAGCAAGCGTCCTTTTTCTTTTAAAATGCCCATAATTTTTTTGGCTTCGGCATGACCTCCTAAATATAGTTGAGCCATAGGTCTTCCCCAAAGTTTATTGGAGGGGCTACCTTCTTCACCCAACATTTCTTGAATGCTTCGGTTAGCAAAGGTAATTCTGCCCTTAGGGTCTGTGGCCACAATACCATCTACCGAACTTTGCAATATGTTTTCCAAAGTTTCTTTAGTTTTGCGCAACTCTTGATTCGATTGGGCGAGGCTTGCCTGGCTTTGCTCTAAAGAGGCGACCATAGTGTTAAAAGAAGCAGCTAATTCGCCAATTTCATCCCGGGAACGTATATTTACTCGCTGGGAAAAGTCTCCCGCAGCTACCTTCTTGGTGCCGCTGACCAGCATTTTAATTGGCTTAACCAGTAACTGAGATAAATAGAAGGCCAGAACCGCGCCAATTAGAGCGGCTTGGATGGCGAATATAGTAGAGTAGTTTTGAGCTTTCCGCGTAGCCGCTTGAATAGGAATCCAGGCCATATGCGCTATCTGTTCACTAAAACGTTCTAATTGCTGGCTAAGATTAAACAATCCTTCCACGATCTTTTCATTTGACGAGGTATCGGCAGAAGAAAAGAGCTGATCAATAGCTGATTGATATTGATCAAGAACTTGTTGAGCTTGTTGGAATTTAGAGGCTACTTCTATATCATCGATATTCTTGTATTTAAAGAAGAACTCGCGGAGGCGGTTGGTTAAATCCTGAAGGCGGTAAAGGTAAAACTTATCCCGATAAAAGAGGTAGTTCTTCTCCTGCTGCCGCATCTCCAAAATATGGGCATAGTTTTGGTAAACTTCCCTTACTATCTGGGAGCTTTCACTTATCCATTTGGAATTAATATAGAGAACCTCCGCCACCATGGCGGTAAGAATGGCCAAGGGGATAAAGGCTAAAAGGAGTTTTACTCCGATGCGCATAGTTGGGTGATCCTTGGGATCAGTGGAGAATTAATAGTAATTATAAGGCTAAATTTAGGGGGGAGGCAAGAGGAAAGGGCAGGTGGACAGGGGAAAAGGCATCTTTGACTAAATAGTTAACAAGAAGTATAATTTTTCTATGCTCCCCCCAAAAGGAACGCCTTGGCTCACCAAGCTTGAAGATTTTATGCAGCGGTACCATCTGCCGCTTATGCCTGTAATTTGGGCGGTTACTTTGATGATCATCAGCAGTTTGATCTTCATCGGCCTTCATAGTTATTATAGTGCCGAGAAGGAAATTGCCCAGCAGTTTAACAGCCAGCAATTGAATATCATAAAGCAGACAGCCCAGAGGATAGAAGATTTTATTAAAGAAATTAGACAGGATATTTCTCTTTTAATTTCTCTTCCCCAAGTGCAAGGACTATCCGGGGATGAGGCGCAAGAGACCCTGAACTCTTTGGGAGAAATCTTGCAGGGCAAGGTTGAATTTCTCTTCTTCCAAGATGAAAGAGGAAGATTTCTTTCCTATCCAGTTCGCCAACCTTTCAACTCACCTAAAGGGATTCTAATTCCACCCGTTTATTTAGAAAAAATTAAAAAAGCAAAGACTCCATTAATCATCGAAGGCATTAACGAGGCGAGTTTTTCTAATCAAGGATTAATTTTAATAGCAGCTCCTATCGGGACAGGGAGGAATTTTCAAGGGGTTTTAGCTGGCGACTTCAATTGTGATAGACTCAAAGAAAGGTTTCTCCTTCCCTTGCCCTTAGGAGAAAAAGGGTCATCCTGGCTGGTCAATCAAAATGGAATAATTCTAACTCATGCCCAGGCAAGATTAGGCAAAGAGAAAAGCTCCGTAGAGGATCGTCAATACCGTCTTCTGGGAGCGCGCCTCACGCAGTTGATGAAAAGGGATAACGGAAGAGGTGAAGCCGGAATGGGCGAAGAAATCTTTCCCTCGGCGAGCGCAGAAGAGGGAAGAATTAAACATCTTTTGGCCTATGCGCCCATTAAGGTGGGGGATAATACTTGGACAGTCGCTTTAATAACGCCTTATTCGGAAATGACTCAAATAGTTTGGGGCAGCTTTAAAAATTCTGTTTTTCTCTTGGTTATAATGGCTGGGACGCTTCTTATAGGAACTTATGTGGGCCATAAAATAAATCAAAGCCGCATTCGGGCTGAAGAAAAAGTTAAGTGGGGTGAGGAAATAGTTAAGACGCAAAATCGCCTGCAAATACTATTTGATGGATCACCAGATGCCATTGCGATAATTGACCGAGATTTTCGCATAACCATGCTAAATAAGACTGCCTTAAATTGGTACCAAAAACCATTAAAGGACTTTTTGGGCAAAGTTTGCTATCAGGAATTTCAAGGTCTTTCAGAACCGTGTCCAAATTGCCCTGCCCAGGAGACTTTTAAAACGGGGAAGACCACTTATCGCGATCGGGCAAGTTTGGTGATTGCAGGGGCAAAAAAATACCTCCAACTCTATACCTTTCCTCTCTCCAGCCAGAACGGCGAGATCCAAGAAGTCGTGGAATATGTAAAAGATGTAACGGCGGAGAAAAATCTCCAGCAGCAAATTATTCAATCAGAGAGATTAGCAGTAGTAGGTAAAATGTCAGCCAATGTGGCCCATGAAATTAAGAATCCTTTAGGCACCATTGTATTAAATGCTGAACTTTTAGAAGATGAACTGTCTCGCTGGGGAGAAGCGCAGACTGAAGAAGCGCGCCAACTTTTGGGAGTAATTAAATCAGAGATAGATCGCTTGCTGGAAGTAATCGAGGAGTATTTACAATTTGCCCGCCTGCCTAAATTGAGGTTGGAAGCAGGCAACATTAATGAAGTGGTCTCTAATCTTCTTTTTTTCTTAAGAGAAGAAGCTAGCGGGCGGAATGTGCTTATCCAAGAAGAGCTAAGCAATTTTTTGCCCCCCGTGTTAATGGATGCTAAACAGTTGCGGCAGGCTCTTTTGAATATTATCAAAAACTCATTTGAAGCGATGCCCACGGGAGGTAAACTAACTGTCTCGACTAGCCATAAAGATGGTCGGGTAGAGATCGTCATTGCCGATACAGGGCGCGGCATTCCAGAAGAAAATTTAGATCTTATCTTTACGCCTTTTTTCAGTACCAAGCATGGCGGAACAGGTTTGGGTCTGTCTATCACCTCCCACATTATTCAAGAACATCAGGGAAACATTAGTGTCAAAAGCTATGTGGATTTAGGAACTATTTTTACTATCTCCTTCCCTGTGCTGGCTGGGGAAGATAAGTTTCTTTTACCGGAGGAGAGAAGGGAAATAATAAATGGATAAGCCGGAGACGAAGATTATTTTATTAGTAGATGATCATAAATCTTTCCGCGATTCCTTAGCCAAAGTGTTGACTGGCGAAGGGTATAGAGTATTAGCGGCTACTGATGGCGAAGAGGCCCTTGACATCCTCCGCCAGGAGCATATTAATTTGGTCCTGACCGATTTAAAAATGCCTAAAATGGACGGGGTTGAGCTCTTGCGCGTAGCTAAGACCTTGCATCCCGAAATAGAAGTAATTTTGATCACGGGTTTCGGTACGGTGGACACCGCGGTTACGGCTATGAAAGATGGGGCCTTTGATTATATCCAGAAACCTTTTAAACCCCGGGATATCATTAAACTGGTGCGCAAAGCTTTGGAGAAGCAGTCTTTAGTCTTGGAGAATAGAATTCTTCAAGAGCGGATCAAAGAATTCCAAAAATTTGAGAAGATTATCGGCCAGAGTCCAGCCATGAGAAAAATTTTAGAAGTAGTCGCTCAAGTAGCTCCCAGTTCGGCCACCGTGCTTATTCAAGGGGAAAGCGGAACAGGCAAAGAATTGATCGCTCAGGCCCTTCACGAATTAAGCCCACGCGCCCATCGCCCTTTTATCAAAGTGAGCTGTGCGGCTTTGCCAGAGACCCTCTTGGAAGCAGAACTATTTGGTTATGAAAGGGGCGCTTTTACTGGGGCTATTGCCCGCAAAGAAGGAAGATTTGAGTTGGCTGATGGCGGAACTCTTTTCTTAGATGAGATCGGCGAAGTAAGTCCTTCGGTCCAGGTGAAACTGCTTCGCGTCCTGCAGGAAGGAGAATTTGAGCGTTTGGGAGGGACTAAAACCTTGCGCGTTGACGTGCGCTTGGTCGCCGCCTCTAATCAAAATCTGTTAGAAGCGGTAGAGAGAAAGACTTTCCGCGAAGATCTTTTTTCCCGTCTTAATGTCATAACCATCACTCTACCTCCTTTGCGCGAAAGAGAGGGTGATATTCCCCTGCTGGCTTATTATTTTTTAGGAATCTTTAAGAAAAAAAATAATAAGCAAATAGAAGGTTTTGCCCCAGAAGCGATGGAATTGATGCTTAATTACCATTGGCCCCGCAATGTGCGTCAATTAGAAAATGCCATTGAACGGGCCGTGGTCCTCTGTAAAGGAAATTTTATCACCCCTGAAGATCTTCCGCCGGAGATTATAGAGGCGGTAAACATAAAGAGAAGCCAAAAAGGGCTTTTGTTAGATGAGAAGACCATATCTATTCCTTTGGGGACTCCTTTAGAAGTGATCGAAAAAAAAGTAATTGAAGAAACGCTTCGCCATTCGCGCGGTAATAAGATTTTGGCCTCCAAAATCCTGGGGATTTCAGCCCGTACCATATACCGCAAAATTGAAGATGGGAAAAAGAACCAGGAATCAGAGAAAGCATAACCTTCCCCATCCACTCCCTGGCTTCATCCCCTAACTCCATCCATCTCCTCAACGAGATTGTGTCGTAATTAGGCCAGAGGCAAGCATAAATGGCGAAGCATCGGCAGGAGAAGAAGATGGACAAAGATAGCCCTCGAGTTTCCCCCAAGGGAAAGCAAGTTAAAAATTCATGTTAATTCGTAGGGCAAGCCCTTGTGGCTTGCCGAATACGGCAAGGGATGAACCCTTGCCCTACTGTTTTTTTAGTTGGTGGGAAAACCCTTGCCCTACATTTTAATTTATGATTCCGTATGAGTGCCTCCCTTTGGCCCCCCGACTAATTATGGTCATAAATTAATTGGGACGAAGTCTCATTAGGGAGGCTAAAGGTGAAGGGAATGAAAAGTGCAGGTGGGCAAGAAAAGGGAATTTGTTGACAATAGAAGAAGAGAATGATATTTCCTTTATAAATTTTGTTAATCCATTATTTGTTAATTCATATCTAAGGTTTTAGCAGATGAAGATAGCTCGTCGTCTTGATCCCTTGCAGGATGTTTTAGTTATGGAAATGAATATGCGCCTGGCGCGATTGAAACGGGAAGGAAGGGATATTATTAACTTAGGAGTTGGTGATCCTGACTTTCCTCCACCACCTCATCTCCTGCAGGTATTGGCCGAGGCAGTGCAAAATCCAGATTACCATCATTATCCCAGTTTTTATCCTAACCAGCCATTAAAAGAAGCCATTGCCCATTGGTATAAATCTCGTTTTGGAGTTGAGCTTGATCCCACCCAGGAGGTTCTCCCCCTCCTCGGCTCCACAGATGCCCTTTTTTTGATTCATCTTTGTCTTTTGGATGAAGGGGACTTAGCTTTAGTGCCTGATCCTGGCTATCCTTCTTATGAAGCGGGTGTAAGAGTGGTCGGCGCGCGAGCAGAGAAAATCCCTTTATTAAAGGAGAATAATTTTTTGCCGAACCTCGACCAAATTCCTTTAACCACTGCCCAAAAGGCCAAGATGATTTGGATAAATTACCCCCATAATCCCACGGGAGCAACTGCCCCACCGGAGTTCTATGAAAGACTCATTGCCTGGGCCAAAGCAAATGACGTATTTGTCGTCGCTGATAATGCTTATTCAGAGATATATTTTGATAACCAGCGTCCACATAGTTTTTTTGAGTTTCCTGGAGCAAAAGAGGTGGGCGTAGAGCTTCATTCTCTTTCCAAAACTTATAATTGCTGTGGCTGGCGTTCTGGGATGCTGGTAGGGAATAAAGATATTATCTCGGCTCTGAGCAAAGTAAAGGCTCATGCTGATCGGGGAATGTTCTACCCCATCCAGTTGGTGTCCATGGCTGCTTTGCAGCAGGGGGACGATCAGTTTATAGCTCAACGTAATCAAATTTTGCAGGAACGGCGGGATATTTTCTTGACAGGTTTGAAGGAAATAGGGCTGGAAGCATATCCGCCCCAAGCTACTTTTTACCTCTGGGCGCGAGTACCACCCAAATACTCTTCTTTAGAATTTTGCTTTCAGGCTTTAGAGCAAGCCCATGTCTGGATGATTCCCGGTTCTTTATATGGCCAATATGGGGAGGGATATATGCGCATCGCCTTGACGCATTCTAAAGAAAGGTTAAGAGAAACCATTGCCCGTTTAAAAATTTTTGTCCAAAATAATTTGGAGCGTAAAAAATGAATAAGATAGAAAGAATGAGAGCAACTTTGGCCGGACAGCCAGTAGACCGTCCTCCTTTCTCCATTTGGTATCACTTTGGAACTCAGCATGCTCCGCCCGAGCGCACCGCTCAAGTTCATCTGGAGTTTTTTGAAGCCTATGACCTTGATCTCCTCAAGGTCATGAATGATTATGATTATCCCATGCCGGATGGTTTAGAAAGCTTAGAGACTCCGGAGGATTTGCGGCAAATTAAACCCTTGAATATTGGGCAAACTCCTTTGGGAAAGCAGCTGCGGACCATTGAGATAATTGCCAATTATTTAAAAGGAAAAGCTTTCTTCTTGGATACGGTCTTCAATGCCTGGAACACCATGCGGCGCAGTCTGGCCAAAGAATTTATGCCCCTCCTCATGGAGAAGTGCCCCGAAGCCCTGCTCGAAGCTCTGGCCGTCGTCAATCAGAATCTTATTCAATATGCCTTAACAAGTTGCCAATTAGGTTCATCGGGCATCTTCTTCTCCGTGCCGGCTTCCGCAGAATTTTTGACTCGGGATCAATATGAAAAGTTCATGCGGCCTTTTGATCTGGAATTTCTAAAAGCAATGGCTGAGCATGGCCAAGTCAATGTTCTCCATGCTCATGGCGAGAGATTATATTTAGATCGTTTGCTTGACTATCCTGTTCAAATTCTCTCTTGGGCTGATTTAAATGGTGGTCCCTCAATCGCTGAAGCACGTAAAATGACCCCCTTAACTCTCATGGCGGGGATTGACCATGTAAAATTTCCATACCTTTCCATTAAGGCTTTGCGCCAACAGATTAAAACAGCTATAGCTCAGGCAGGGAGGACCAAGTTCATTTTAGCTTGTGGGTGTGCCATTCCTACTTACAGTTTTCCTCCTTTAATCAGGGTAGCTCATGATGCCGCCCATGAACCCATTTCCACTTCGTAAGCAAAAGAGATAATGGCTAACGCAATAGGAAAACCGGAGATAATAATTTGTGGGGCAGGCATAGCAGGTATTGCTGCCGCTTATCATCTAAGTGTTAAACATAAAATTAAGAATATATTGCTTATTGATGAAGGTCCGCCTCTTTCTTTAACCAGTGATAAATCAACTGAGTGTTATCGGAACTGGTGGCCAGGGCCAGGAGACGCCATGGTAAAATTTATGAATCGCAGTATTGATCTCTTAGAGGAGCTGGCTGGGGAAAGTGGCAATTGTTTTCATCTCAATCGTCGCGGATATTTATTTGCCACAGCCCGCCCCGAGAAAGTGCGCGTGTTTCAAGCAGTAGCTGAAGAAATTACTAAACTGGGAGTTGGACCTTTACGGTGTCACGAAGAGAATAGCAGCTCTGCTTATGAACCAGTAGCGCCGCAAAATTTTGCAGATCAACCTGATGGGGCAGATTTGATCAATAATCGGCAATTAATCAAGAAGCATTTTCCCTACTTAGCCTCGGATACTTTTGCTTTGCTTCATGCTCGTCGATGTGGATGGCTTAGTGCCCACCAATTAGGCATGTATATGTTAGAAAGAGCTCGTGAGCATGGTACTGTTTTTCGGCAAGCTCGCTTAGAGGGCGTAAAAGTGGTTAAAGAAAAGGTTGAGGGAGTTTATATCCGCGCCGCGAGTGGCCAAATTTTTCTTCCCACGAATTATTTAGTGGTGGCTGCTGGGCCCTTTCTTCCTCACGTAGCGCAAATGATGGGCATAAAATTACCCGTTTTCCACGAATTACACACTAAAGTAGTCTTCCACGATTACTTGCGGGTGATAGACAGAAACGCTCCCCTCTTGATCTGGACTGATCCTGTCTTCTTGCCTTGGTCTGCGGAAGAGAAAAATTCTTTGAGGGAGGCTGCAGAAACAAAATACCTTTTGGAAGAATTTCCCGGCGGCGTTCATACCCGACCGGAAGGAGGTCCAGATAGCGATGTTATTCTTATAATCTGGACTTATGATGTCCGGCCGGTTCAGCCAGTTTTCCCTTTTGCTGTTGATCCCCATTATGCCGAGATATGCTTGCGCGGGTTGGCAAGGATGATTCCCGGGTTAGAAGCCTATTTCGGGCGTATGCCTAAGCCGGTTATAGATGGGGGTTATTATACGAAGACGCGCGAGAATCGGCCGCTCATTGGTCCATTACCAGTAAAGGGAGCCTTTGTCATTGGGGCCCTTTCTGGTTTTGGGATCATGGCTTCTTGCGCCGCCGGTGAATTGCTTGCTGCTCATTTAACGAAAAGCGAGCTGCCTTCTTATGCTCTAGCCTTTTCTTTAGAGCGGTACAATGACCCCCAATATCAACAACTTTTAGAGACATGGACAGATACTGGTCAACTTTGAGGAAGGTAACAGGGCTATTGAAATTCTGATTAAAATTGTAAAAACCCTCCAGCCCCTCGCCCCAGTGGGGAGGAGGATAGAGTGAGGGTTAATAATATTGTTTGGAATTGATCAAAAATTTTCCAAGAAAATACATTAAATAAAATGGTATAATTTAAACGATTTTGGATTGAAAATGTGGATGAAATTATAATAAAAATCTCTGCTCTCTAAAAATTGAAAAGCAAAAAACTTAAACTTCTTAAATGAATTCCTATTAGAAAAAAATGAATCGAGCCGAAAAAATTAAAGATATCCTGCGCAAAAAGGAAGCAAGGAAAAGAAAGTTGCAGGAGTCGCTTTATTCTTTAGTGCGCTCGCTTAAGGAATTAGGGGCGGAAAAGATCATTCTCTTTGGGTCGTTGGCCAGAGGGGAAGTGGATGTGAATAGTGATATTGACTTGTTCGTGATCATGCCTTCTTTTAAATCTGGTAAAGAATGGATGAATCTAATTTATGGAAAAATAGAAAAAGGTGTGGCCGCCACTATAATTGCTTATAACCAGGAGGAATTTTCCCAGAAATTGCCCTCTAGCCATTTCCTTGGCAATATATTAAAGGGAAAGGTGGTATATGAGAAGGCCGCCTAAGGAAGAAACCTGGAGATGGTTTACCCAGGCTAAAGATGAATTTCAAGATGCGGACGATTTAAGAAAAAGGGGAAGGTTTTACCTCGCTCTTTGCCATTTGCAACAAGCTTCTAAGAAGGCCCTCAAAGCTTATCTTTATTTAAAGGTTAAATCCATGGAGGTTTTTTACTCTCATTCTATAGATGAACTTTTAGGTATGGCTCTGGAAATAGACTCTGATTTCCAACAGACCATTAGGGCCAAAAAATTAGATCAATATTATATTCCCACCCGTTATCCCAATGGACTTCCTGGAGGAATTCCTTCAAGATACTATGACGATCCTAAAGAAGCAGAAGAGGCTATGAATTTGGCCAAAGAGCTCATAGAAGTTGTAGAGAAGAAGATAATGGAAGGAGAGTAGGGATGGTTATGGATCTTTCGCAGATCAGTATCTTAGCGCGGCGGGAGATTGAGGCCCGGATTTTAGGGCCGATCCTCAAAGCATTTATAAAAGAAGTGGGCCGAGAAAAGACACTTGCAATAGTAGGGCGGATAGTTGAAACCATTGCTAAAGAAGCTGGCCAGCAAATGGCCAAAACTCTTGGTGACAACTCTCTGGCAGCCTATGCCAGAGGTCATTCTTTATGGACTAAAGAAGATGCTCTGCAAATGGAGATTTTGGAGCAGAGTGCCAAGAAATTCTATTTCAATGTTACCCGTTGCCGGTATGTGGAGATGTATAAAGAACTGGGCCTGGCGGAGTTTGGCCCTTTATTATCATGTAGGCGCGACGCAGCCTTCATAGAGGGATTTAATCCGCAGATTAAACTAACCCGCACCCAGACAATTATGGATGGTGCTCTTTTCTGTGATTTTCGCTATGAAATGCAAGAATAAATTTGTTATTTTATTTTCCTCTATTCGTCAATGAAGGGGAAAAGCAATTACGGCGGGTGGAAGATCTATTTAATGCAGGGCAAGGGTTTATCCCTTGCCTAAAATAGACAAACCCATGAACAGTTGTTTATTTTGATTCTTTTATATAACCTTGCATATTAAATCGACTAAGGAGGATATTATGTTCAAAGTAAGCGTGATGTATCCTTTTGCCGAAGAAGCCAAATTTGATTTTGATTATTACCGAACTAAACATATGGAATTAGTTCATAAACATTTAAAACCTTTTGGTTTAATAAAAACCGAGGTGGATAAAGGTCTCTCCGGTGGAGGAGATACTCCACCGATCTATATTTGCGTAGGCCATCTATATTTTGATTCCCGGGATGGCTACGAAAAGGGCATCAAAGAGTGCGGGCCAATCTTACGCGGCGACATTCCCAATTTTACGAATATAACCCCTGTGCGCTTGATTAGTGAAGTAATCGGGTAGCTTGTCGTTCTTCAAGGAAGTTTCTTTTCTCCCAGAGAAATTTCCATCAATCCCTGGCGAGCCCCCTTCTCCCTTTAGGCTAAATAGAGAAGATGGGCCGCCAATCTGGCCGGAACCTCTTTGCTCTCCTCCAGAGCTTGGGCATGAGCTGGAAAATGTTGACCGGAAAAAAACCGCAACTTCTCCGAAAGGCTCTCCCGGACCAAAAATGTGCAGGATTTGCTCCTTACCCTCGGCTGACAATTTAAAGATCTTAACTCGCCCAGAAATAAGCGTATAAAAACCTGTGGCCTCATCATCTTCATAGAAGATGTCTTCTCCCCGCTTAAATACCTGGTCTATTAAAATCATAGCCAGGTCTTCATATTGTCTTCGTTCCAGACCTTGGAAAAGAGGAATACGCGCTATTTGATGAATTAGATCCATAATTTTGCCCTTACCCAAATTATTTCCATCTTTTGATTTAAGTCAAGGAATAGTTTGCAGAAAAGGG
>FWPU01002544.1_pt1 | contig 49983 bp, 41 predicted proteins | sample 2228361 | NCBI WGS metagenome assembly FWPU01 (sample SAMEA103939777, study PRJEB20133) | metagenome | reverse complement strand
AATATCCTCTTCGGCAAAATCCAGCTCCAACTCTATAAATGATGTTGCATTTATAAGGGATTCCCGTAAAGAGCTTATTTTTCTGGAAAGTAATCCATCCAATTGATTTCTGGCGCCTCTTAATGATGCTTCGCTCCTTGCGTGGATTATGTCGGCAACTGCCTCTGCCTGAGAAAGATCAATTCTATTATTTAAAAATGCTCGTTTTGTAAACTCCCCTGGTTCTGCAATTCTTACAAGTCCAGAGTTTAAAAACTCCGCTATTATTTTTTGTGCGATGAGAGGATTTCCGTGAAAACTTATTTCAATACTGTCTTCGCCAGTATAAGAATTCGGTGCTTTGAATATTGAAAGAAGAACATCGTCGATAGAATTGCCTTCCGAATCTAAGATATATCCATAGTGGATTGTGTGTGATTTAACCGCCAAAACCGATTCTTTCCCTTTGAAGTACTTCTCCGTTACCTCAAAAGTTTTGGGACCGCTCAACCTTATAACCGAAATGGCACCGACTCCTGGTGGAGTTGCTAATGCTATAATTGTATCTTCTTTCAATTTTAACTCTCATTTTTCAAAATGCAAAAATAACCATTATTACTCTGCAACGAAAGAATATCAAATTTACACGAAATCAAAAGTTTAAGTCAAAATTTAGTTAAATATGACAATTTTACAATCCTATTATTACAATATTTGATTATTATGAAGATTTTTCCAGAAAATTTGACTAAATGACAGACAATGAAAAAGAGGACTAAAATTCTGTTAACTTCTTATTTTATAATGAGTTATAAAAAATTACTGGGATTGGCACACTCTCTGAAATATTATAAATGAAATTAAAAAAATAAACAAAAATGAAAGGAGGTTGATAGATATGACACTCGTAAAATTCAATCCAGTTCGCGATCTTCTGAACTTCGAAAGGGAGTTTAACAGAATGTTTAATGCATTAGAAAGCAGATTCGGTATTAGCAGACCTACTGATATTGATGAGGAATACGAGAATGCTGTTTGGATGCCTTTAACCGACATTTATGAAGACCATGATAAATACACATTGAAAGTTGATCTTCCGGGAATAAAGAAAGAAGATGTAAAGATTAACTACGCTAATGGTAAGCTTAGCATTAGTGGAGAAAGAGTTCAGGAGAGCGAATCAAAAGATGCTAAATGGCATAGAATTGAAAAATCCTATGGAAAATACTTCAGATCTTTTACACTGCCAGAACAAATTCAGGAAGATAAAATTTCAGCTGAATTCAAAGATGGTTTGTTATCCATAACGATTCCAAAAGCTGAAGAAGCTAAACCAAAAGAAATTGAAATCAAGGTTAAATAACTCTGCAGGACTCTTCCTTGAGCCCAGAGTTTCGGGAAAGGGTAACTGGTACGGTTACCCTTTTCTTTTAATAAAAATAAGCATAAGATTGAGTGCTTATTTTAGAGGTAGTTCTATGGAATTTAAAGATTATTACAAAATACTTGGCGTAGATAAAAATGCTACTCAGGAAGAAATAAAAAGAGCTTATCGTAAGCTTGCAATGAAATATCATCCTGATAGAAATCCTGGAGATAAATCTGCCGAAGAAAAGTTTAAAGAAATCACTGAGGCGAATGAAGTTTTAAGTGATCCTGAGAAAAGGAAGAAATATGATACCCTTGGTGCTAACTGGAAACAATATCAGCACGCCGGTGGTGGGTTTGATGATTTCTTCTCTCAGTTTGGTAGCGCTCAATCTGGTGGGGGAAGAACCTATACTTTTTCCGGTGACCTTGGAGATTTGTTCGGCAACTTAGGTGGTTTCTCTGATTTCTTTGAATCATTTTTTGGCTCGAGAGGAAGACAGCAGGAAAGCAGATTCAGATCTCATGAATTTGGGCAAAATGCTGCCTCTGGAATTGATCTCGTAGCCGATTTGAATATAAGCCTTGAAGAAGCATTTAATGGTGGGGAAAGAATCATTAATGTTGATGATAAAAAAGTTAAGATAAAAATAAATCCGGGAACCAAGGATGGTCAGAAGCTTCGATTAAAAGGACTTGGAAGGTCAAGAACTCAAAACGGTCAGCCGGGTGATTTATATCTAAACATTCATATTCTTCAGCATCCTTTCTACGAAATAAAAGACAGTGATCTTTATTATAATCTCGATATTGATGTATATACTGCTGTTCTGGGTGGTAAAGAATATATAAAAACACTTGACGGTAAAACAATCAGCATAAACATTCCTGAAGGAACTGATTCCGGGAGCATTTTAAGATTAAAAAATTTAGGGATGCAAAAAGAATCCGGCAGGGGAGACTTGTTTGTAAGAATTAATGTTTCTGTTCCTAAAAATTTATCAGAAGAAGAAAAACAATTATTCAGAAAATTACAGAGTTTAAGAAAAGATTAAAGGAGTGATTATGGCAGAAGTTCAAACAAAGAAATATGAATTTAAAGCAGAAATTAAAAAGCTGTTAGACATCTTAGTTCATTCATTATACACAAGCAGAGAAATCTTTTTACGCGAACTGATTTCGAACGCCTCAGACGCACTTGATAAGGTTAGATTTGAAATCACAAAGGGAACAGAGGTTGTTGATAAAGAGCTTCCGCTTGAAATAAGAATTGATTATGATGAAAAGAAAAATACTATCTCAATCACCGATAATGGAATAGGAATGAGTCACGATGAGTTAATCACCAATATTGGAACAATTGCTAAATCAGGTTCTGAAGAGTTTCTAAAGCAATTATCCGAGAACAAAGACGCAGCAAATAATATTATTGGTAGATTCGGCGTAGGTTTTTATTCAGTATTTATGGTAGCAAAGGAAGTAATAATAAAGTCAAAGTCCTTTAGAAAAGACGAGCCAGCTGTATGGTGGAAATCTGACGGAAGCGGTGATTATGAAATAGCCGAACTGAATGAACATCTTAAGAGAGGAACCTCAATTGAAATTCATCTGAGGGATGATGCAAAAGAATTTGCCGACAAATACAGACTTGAAGGAATAATCAAGAGACACTCGAATTTCATTTCTTTTCCGATTTATTTAAAGGATGAAAAGATAAACACTATTGCAGCTATCTGGCGCGAGCCAAAAACTTCTATCAAGCCAGAACAATATAATGAGTTTTATAAATTTCTAACTCACGATTACGAAGATCCGCTTGAAATTATTCACACAAGCGTTGATGCACCAATTCAGTTTAGCGCTTTGTTATTTATTCCCAGAAAAAGTTATGAGTTCTGGCGCTGGAGCAAAGATGATTATGGTTTGGATCTTTATGTGAAAAGAGTTTTGATTCAACATCAGAATAAGGATTTGCTTCCGGAGTATCTGAGCTTTGTTAAAGGAGTTGTTGATTCCGAAGATCTTCCGCTGAATATATCAAGGGAGACTTTGCAGGAGAACATAATCTTCACAAAGATTGCAAATAGTGTTACTACCAATGTGCTTTCTCATTTACTTAAAGTAGCAAAAGAGAATCCCGAACGATATTCGGAATTCTGGAAAGAGCACGGAAGAATTTTCAAGCTCGGTTATATGGATTTCAGTAATGCTGATAAATATCAGCAGCTATTGAGATTTAATTCATCAACTTGCAAAGATGATAAGGAATTGATTTCACTTGATGACTACATCTCAAGAATGAAAAAAGATCAAAAGGAAATTTATTTTGCGTTGGGCGCAAGCCGGGAAGCAATTGACCTGAATCCACATCTTGAGATTTTTAAATCAAAAGGTTTAGAGGTTTTGTATTTATATGATCCGGTTGATGAATTTGTTGTTACATCAATTAGAAAATATAAGGATTATGAATTTAAGTCAGTTGAAAGTGTTGACCTAAAATCGCTGGAAAAGTTTGAGGATGTAAGTGATGAAAAGGAGAAGTTAGAACCATTATCCAAAGATGATGAAAAGCATTTTGATAGCTTGCTTAGCAAGATGAAAAAAATACTTGGAGATCGTGTTAAAGAGGTTCGTGAATCCGGCAGATTGAAAGATAGTCCCTCGTGTCTTATCAATGCAGATGATTCAATTTCGTCAACGATGAGGAAGATTCTGAAAATGTCAAGCTCGGATGTGAAGATACCAAATCAGGAGGTTATTCTTGAGATAAACAAGAATCATAAGCTTATCAGAAATCTTCTTGAAATTTTTAAGAAGAATTCTGATGATCATTTTATAAAAGATACAACAGAACAACTTTATGAATCTGCTTTATTGCTTGAAGGAAATTTAGATGATCCTCACAAGCTTGTAAACAGATTGAATAAGATGTTAACAGAGGCGAGCGAGTTGTATTTAGCCTCCCCCAGCCCCTCCAAAGGAGGGGAGAAATGAACCCAATAAACAATTGGTAATTTATGAAAAAATATTTATATGAAGCTGACTTTTATGTTGATACGGCTTCTGAAGAAAAAGGATACTTAGAGAAAGGAGATAGAAACTATGGCATTTAATTTTAACAGACTTACTGTAAAAGCTCAGGAAATTGTTCAATCAGCGATTGAAATTGCACAGAACTATAACAATCAGATTGTTGAACCTGAACATATCCTTGCAGCAATTGTACAGGAAAGCGGAAATATTGCCGAAACTATAATTAAAAAAACCGGTGGAAATTTTAACGCCATTAAAATAAAAATCAATGAATTGCTCGAAAAGCTACCGAAAGTTAGCGGAACAGGTTTGGGCAATCAGCAAATGTCAGCAGCATTGGCAAAACTTTTTGATAATGCAGCAGACGAAGCTAAAAATCTTAAAGATGAATATGTTTCAACCGAGCATTTATTACTTGCTCTTGCAAATGACCCGGGAAAAGCCGGTCAACTTTTAAGAGATAATGGTATTACTTATAACGAAGTTCTTGCGGCTCTTAAAACTGTTAGAGGAACACAAAGAGTAACATCACAAAATCCCGAGGATACTTATCAGGCACTCGAGAAATATGGAAGAGATTTGAATGAACTTGCCAGACAGGGAAAACTTGATCCAGTTATTGGACGAGATGAAGAAATAAGAAGAGTGCTTCAGGTTTTATCAAGAAGGACGAAGAACAATCCGGTTTTAATTGGTGAGCCCGGCGTGGGTAAAACCGCTATTGCCGAAGGTATTGCGCACAGAATTATTTCCGGCGATGTTCCGGAAAATCTGAAAACAAAAAGAATAGTTGCTCTTGATATGGGTGCATTGATCGCAGGAACTCAATACAGGGGTCAATTTGAGGAAAGACTTAAAGCCGTAATTAAAGAAGTTCAGGAATCAAACGGAGAGATTATTCTTTTTATTGATGAGCTTCATACACTTGTTGGTGCGGGCGCAACACAAGGCGCAATGGATGCGGCAAATATTCTTAAGCCTGCATTGGCAAGAGGTGAACTTCATGCAATTGGTGCTACTACACTGGATGAATACAGAAAACATATTGAGAAAGATCCTGCACTCGAAAGAAGATTTCAACCTGTATTTGTTGATGAACCTTCTGAAGAAGATGCAATATCAATACTGCGGGGATTAAAAGAGAAATATGAAGTCCACCACGGAGTTCGTATTACAGATGGTGCAATTGTAGCAGCAGTTCAACTATCAGTGAGATATATTACCGACAGGTTTCTGCCTGATAAAGCCATTGACCTTATTGACGAAGCGGCATCAAAACTGAGAATTGAAATTGATTCAATGCCCGAAGAGCTTGATGCACTCGAAAGGAAAATCAAACAGCTTGAAATTGAAAGGGAAGCATTAAGACGAGAAAAAGATGATGCGTCTGCTAAAAGATTATCAGAACTTGAGCAGGAACTTTCTGAGCTTAATGAGGAACGCAACCAGCTTAAAATGCACTGGGAGCTTGAGAAAGAAAAAATTCAGAAAATCCGCTCAATGAAAAGTGAGATTGAAAACCTTAAACTCGAAGCAGAGCGATATGAAAGGGAAGGAAACTTTGGCAAGGTAGCAGAAATTCGTTATGGTAGAATAGTTGAACTCGAAAAGAAATTAAGAGAAGAAACCAAGAAGCTTGCTGAAATCCAAAAAGATAAAAAGATGCTTAAAGAAGAAGTTGATGCTGAAGATATTGCTGAAATCGTTTCCAAATGGACAGGAATTCCGGTAAGTAAAATGCTTGAAAGCGAAAGAAGCAAACTTCTAAGATTAGAAGAAGAACTTCATCGTCGTGTTGTTGGTCAGGAAGAAGCAGTAACTGCAGTAGCAAATGCAATACGCAGGGCAAGAAGCGGGTTACAGGATGTCAACAGACCTAATGGTTCGTTCATATTCCTTGGCACATCCGGAGTAGGAAAGACTGAACTTGCGAGAGCTCTTGCCGAGTTCTTATTCGATGATGAACACGCAATGATCAGAATTGATATGAGCGAGTATATGGAAAAATTTTCTGTGTCAAGATTAATTGGAGCCCCTCCGGGATATGTCGGATATGAAGAAGGTGGTCAGTTAACCGAAGCTGTTCGAAGAAGACCTTACTCGGTTGTTCTGCTTGATGAAATCGAAAAAGCTCATCCGGATGTATTCAATGTTCTTCTGCAGGTTCTTGATGACGGAAGACTGACTGATAATCAGGGAAGAACAGTAAACTTCAAGAACACTATAATAATTATGACTTCAAATCTTGGTTCACATATTATTCAGGATAAGCTTGATGCTGTGATTGAAGAAAGAATTGATGAAGTTATGGGTGAACTCAGAGAACAGCTTCATGATTTACTGAGAAGAACAATCAGACCAGAGTTCTTAAACCGAATTGACGAAATTGTTCTGTTCAAACCATTACTGAAATCTGAAATACGTAAGATTGTTGACATTCAGCTTGAGCGAGTTCTAAAAATGCTAAAGGAGAAAGAAATTACTCTGGATGTTTCCGATGAAGCAAAAGACTGGCTTGCTCAGCTTGGTTATGATGTAACTTATGGTGCACGTCCTTTAAAGAGAGTTATCCAAAAATATCTTATCAATCCGCTTTCGCAGGAATTACTGGCGGGTAATTTTGCAGATGGAGATACAATAAAAGTGAATGTTAGCCCAAGAGTTGGGTTAGTGTTTACCAGGTAATGTCACACTGAGTGGCAACGTTATCCAAGTGTAACACAGGTATTCAACCGTAGGAGAAAGATTCTGCGTTTTTTTTATTTTACCATCAACATCTTCTTTGTAGAAATAAAATTTTCCGTAATCAATCTATATATGTATAAACCACTTGCAAGATTGGAACCATCAAAGATGCTCTCATAAAACCCGGCACTGCGATATTCGTTTACAAGTGTTGTAACTTCTTTCCCAAGGACATCGTATATTTTAATTGAAACTAATCCACCTTCGGGTATTTGCCATTTAATTGAAGTTGAAGGATTGAATGGATTAGGAAAGTTTTGTTGTAACTCATATTCAGTGGGTACTTCAACATTTTCTATTCCTGAAATGATCACCGGTACTGAACCTGAAAATTCCGAAGTATTATTATTTTCATCAGTAGCTGTTGCTGTAACATAAAAATTAGGAAAAACAATTACGGGGAGTAAAACGGAAAAATCAGCATTGCAATTCGCATCTGTTGTTACGTCGGTATAACCAAGATAAAATTTGCCTTCTCCATATTGGGTTGAATCTATTTCATCGTTTGAAAAGAATTCTATTCTGTAGTTTTTATTTGCAGTGCTGTTTAATGAACCTTCAATCCTGGTACTTGTTCCTTCAAGAATTACATTTGTTAACACAGGAAAATTCTGTAAGTCATTGCTGCCAGCATCCGCATCGCATTGATCATTTTGTGTTACACCATTGCCAACAAGTGTGTTTGAAAGATCTATTCCAGGACCTTCATTAGAAAAAATTGAGTTGGAAAGTATTGCATTTTGCTTAAACTGATAGCTGACAAGCACCCCGGCATCCTGCTGTCCGGCAGTTCCATTAAATGCAATAATATTTGCTTTACCAGGTTCACTTCCACCGACTATTACATTATTTGACTGAATATTGATACCACTTTTTACATTCCCAATTGCAATTGTTCCGCTTGTATCAGTACCAATAAAATTACCGAAGACGATTGAACTATCTCCACCCTGAATATAAATTCCAGCATCGCCATTGCCCGAGATTATGTTTCCAGCACCAGGTTCACTGCCGCCTATTTTAGTTGAGTACTGTGTTGTATTTATTCCATAACTACCGTTTCCAAGTGCGGTTGTTCCGCTCACATCGGTACCTATAAAATTGCCTTTAATGGTTTGGGTTGGATAAGCAGGTGCACCACCATCACATAATATTCCGCGTTGATTGTTTCCGGATATAACATTTCTGGTTTGCGGAGTAGTGCCACCAACTAAAACATTTCTGGTTTGATAAGCTAACCTTATTCCTGTTCCATTAGGAATAGAAGAAGTTCCCGAAGCATCTGTTCCGACTAAATTTCCTTGTATTATATGATTACTTCCACCGCTAGTTAGCGTTCCAATTCCCACCCCATTAATTGTGTTCCCTGAAATTATGTTTTGACTTTCAGGTGTTGTTCCGCCTATTAGAACACCGTTGCATCCTTCTATTTGAACACCATAATTATTTGCAAGAGCCTGCGTACCCGAAGGATTTGTGCCGATATAGTTTCCTTCTATTTTTATTCCCGAAGGCTGCTGATTATAAAAATAAATTCCAATAGCTGCGTTTGGTGATCGGTTTATAGCCAATCCTTTTATTGTAACATTAGTTGAGTTGATATTAATACAAGCTCCATAATTTCCGGGCTGACTATTAGTTCCATTAATTTCAATTAATATTACAGCATTATTTGGCTGACCCGGATTATTAGTATTTGGACTGCTTCCTGGCTGTGTGTAGCCATCAATTATTGTTGCATCTGTAATTTGAGGCAGTGGTGTGGAAGGTGTAATTGTATGTACGCCGCTGCCAAGTATATTGAACGAAATAATATTTAATCCTGCTTTTGTATTTGCAGAATCTAGCGCTCTTCTTAATGAACCAACACCAGTATCAGCGATTGTTGTAACTGTATAAGTTCCGGTGTTTGCAGGTGGACCTGAATTTCCTCCACTCGCTAAAAATCCGGATGTTACAAAAGAATTTCCGTTACCACTTTTTCCAATTATTGTTTGTCCAACAACTGATTTTAACTGAGTTTGTGAATTAACCGGAACACCAAAACCATTATTAAAGGAAGACCATGGAACCTGGCTGGTTTGTGCTATTATCGGGCAAGCTATCAGAATTAACAATAACGCAACTAATTTTTTATACGATAATATTTTTTTTGATATCATTCTCTACTCTCAAAACTTAATTTTGATTTTCACGTATTTCTGTTGTTTGTATTACAGGTGATTGCCGGGTAGTAGTATTTTGAATATTACCCTCAAAATTTATTTTCTCTGGCTTCTCCATATAATTTATTCCCATTGTTTCGGGTTGACCGAATAACTCCGGCATTAAATATTTACCTCTTTCAAGACCTTCTTTCTCTTTTTCAACAATGAAAGGATTCTGTTTTGCGTATTCATCATTCCTGATACCGGTAACCTGCCAGGAAACTTTTACATTCGGTTTATCTGTTTTAATTGTGAACTGGTTATTTGAGATTTCACTTTCTATAATGGCTTGGGCGAATTGACCAATGACTGTTAACTGGTATTTGTAATCAATATTTAAAGATTGGAAATATGCCGGAAGATTTATTGTTGCCGAACCATTTGCATCTGTTATAACATTTCCGTTATAAATATTCATTCTATCAGAACTTTCAACACAAGAATGAATTAAATATTTATTTGCAGGATCAAGAGGATGATCTATTCTAAAATTCTTTTCATTCGCGTAGAAATTCCCAGCCACTTGGACATTTCCAGCAAACCATCCTGAATATGCGTTATTTATTGATTTTCCAAAAATTGCTACAGCAAAATTACTTCCTACTGATCCATCAGCGTATCCATAAACACCATTATAATGGCTTCCAACAATACAGCCAAGAGCTCCAAAAGTATTACCAGATAAACCTTGCTGTCCAACAACTGCATAAGTACCATTGGTTGTTGCACTTATTCCGTAACCTGTTGTACCAACTGCTCTCAATCCAGTTTGCCCGGAAGCAAGAATACCCGTTCCTCCTGAGTTGTTGACACCAACAACACCATAGTATCCGCTGTTTGTTGTTTTCCCATAAATGGCATTCTGGTTACTCTCACCATAAATACCGTTACCACTCACACTCTGTCCATAAACACCAATTCCGTCTCCGTTGGTTGTGCCAATTACTCCAAAACCTGTTGCATCATTAATACCAATTACTCCGGCATTATTATTATCGTGGCTGACCCCATAAACTCCATGAAATTGCTGGCTTGATCCCACTATACCTGCGTTACTCTGACTTTGACCAAACACTCCCTGATAGGTTGTACTACTTCCCCAAACTCCAATTCCGTTTGAACCGCCCAAACCACGAACTCCAATTCCGTTTGAAGAATTCGTTCTACCAATAACACCAATAGAATTTCCTGTTGTGGCAAGATTCCATCCGGAAATAGCATAGCCATCAGGGCTTGATGAATTGCCAACAACACCGATTGTTTCACCGAATGTTCCTGTTGATATACCGACAGTTCCATAACCTAAATTTGAAATACCTATAATACCGTGCCCCGTTCCACTGTTGGTTGTGGTTAAAATATAATTACTTCCACTTGCTGAGCCTGTTAAACTGAGAGGAACTTTAACATTTACTGTTGCTGTCGGTCCGTTGGGGTTTATAATATCCAAAGTGTTGTTGGTATTTTGAATTCCTTGTATTCCGCTTCCACTACCACCGCTACTTGTAATTGTGATTGTATTTCCATTGGTTGATATTGTTGTACCGCCAGCTCCTTCCAGAGTTACATCATCTTTTAAATTGTTTAAACTTTTTACTACTGCGCCATCAATAACATTAAGAGCTAAATCGGAGGTTAAAGAGAAGCCTGATGAATTTAATGCAACTCTTGGTGTTAATTCGGGTTCTGTATTAACTTTTATTCCAAGCCAGTATGGTTTATCAAATTGTACTGCTGAGCCAAATGGAGTTGCATCTCCAAGTGATGTAGAAAATAATCCTTTACTAACAGCAATAGTTTTAACTTCGCTCCAGATTGAACTGCCACCTGAAGGTGATTCATACAAATAAAAAGTAAACTGATAATTACCATCTGGTTTTGGATTTCCGGATGCATCTGTCAACATTCCCTGGTACGAAATTGTGTGAGGAATTTGTGCGATTAACAAACAATTGAATATGAATAGAAAAAGTAATGAGATGATAAATTTCATATTAGCTCCTTAGTTGATATTAAGCTGAATTACTATTGCAGATTTATTGATGGCAATTTTAGGCTAAGAAACTAAATGAGGGTAGTACGCATTTGCGTAGTATGATATTAAATTTTTGTTAAGCTGTTTAGCGGTAAATCAAAAAAGCTTTTCTTTTATAGCTTTGCTTACTGCCTGACTTCTGGAAGGAACCTGAAGCTTTGTGTAAATGCTGCGGAGATGTTTATCAACAGTATGGAATGTAATTGACATTTTATCTGCGATCTGTTTTTTAAGAAGTCCATCAACAAGATAAATTAAAACTTCTTTTTCGCGAGGTGTTAGTCCATAATCATTTTGTGAATATGATTGTTTAAATACATCAAGAATTTTTTTTGCAATCTGGGGATTAATCGGTGCTCCTCCGGAAAGAATTAATTCCAACGAATTAATTATTTCATCAAACGAAGAACCTTTTAATAAATATCCTAGAGCCCCATTGCTTATTGATTGAAGTATGCTGTCTGTATCTTCAAAAACAGTAAGGACAACAATTGTTACTTCAGGAACAATTTGTTTGATTTTTTGAATGCCGCTAATTCCGCTTATTCCCGGCAAACCAAGATCCATTAAAATAATATCGGGTGGATCACTAGTTTTTAAAAGTTCAATTGCAGGTTCGCAGGAGGAGAAAATGTTTGAGCAGGAAAACTTCTGACTAAAATTAATTAATTCATAAAGCTGCTTACTGAAATGCGGATCATCTTCAATAATCCATGTTTGCAATTGGGTAACTTCAATCTCGCTGTTTTTCATATCTCAAAATATTCGGAGTTATTTCTTATTTCCAGTACGCATTTGCGTAATATTTATTTCTAATGATATTGTTGTTCCTTTGGTAAGCTTACTGTCAATTATCAAATTACCTGAAATCAATTTTGCCCTGCTGTATAAATTAGTTAAACCTTTTCCTCTTTTGACTTCATTAATATCAAAGCCTTTCCCATTATCTGAAATTCTCATTAAAAATAAGTTATTAATTCTTGTTAGGTTTATACTTACCAAATCAGCCGATGAATGTTTTATTATGTTTTGCAGAATTTCTTTAAAGATTAAAATAAAATTTCTCTTCCATTCAAGAGATAATTTTTCAGGTAATAAATTTTCGTTCGAATGAAATTGATATGGAATATCCTTTAATAACTGTGAAGCAATGCTCTTCATTCTTATTATCAGATCTTCAGAAGAATCATTCATCGGATTTAGCAACCATACTATTTCCTTCAGCATATCCTGGGTTTTTGAAGCCGTTGTGCTCAGGTGATTGAGATACTCTTTCTCCTGATCACCAAATGAAAATTTCTTTTCTATAATCTGGCTTGAAAGAATTATGCTGCTCAGATTCGTCCCAACATCATCGTGAAGGTCATTTGCGATTCTCAACCTAAGTCGTTCTACTTCGATCAGCCTTTTTATTCTCAGCCTAAATCCTATGTAAATAATTACAATTAAAATTAAAATCATTAAAGTAATAAACCACCATTGTAACCAGAAAGGCTGCAAAATTATAAAGGATAAAGAAGCCGGAAATTCACTAATGATTCCATCGCTGTTAATTGCCCTAACTTTAAAATTATAACTGCCCGGAGCTAATGCAGCGAATGATACAAAGTGATGTTCTGATGGTTCTGTCCAGTTATTACTTGCACCCGATAACTTATACTGATACCTGACAGCTTTTTCGTCTTTAAAGCTTAGGGCGGTAAATTCAAATGTAATATTGTTTTGTGTGTATGAAAGATCCTGGAATTTATCAGAACTTAGAATATTTCCATTAACAAGAACTTTAGTAATATAAACAGGCGCCGGTTCTAAAATTTTTTTTGAATTGTTATCTTCATAAATAAAAATATCCTCGCTTGAATTAAAGCTCCATATTTTATTGTTATAATTAACTAAGGTTTTAAGTCCTGTAAGTAATAACTCTTTTTTAACAGGCAGTACTTTCCAGTTTTTGCCGTCCACCTTTTCAATTCCTATATCGGTATTAAGCCAAACACTATTATCCGGACCCTTGATAATTTTCCAGACAGAATTACTTAACAGTCCATCTTGCATAGAAATATTTTTTAATGTTTTATAATCATTTTTTCTTACTATAAAAACACCACTATGACGCGTACCAACCCATATATTTCCCGAATCATCTTCATAAAATGCTCTTATCATATTATCCTGCAATGAAGATCCCAAAGTTATTTTTTTGTTGAACTCCGGTACTTTATAATCGCTTCGGTTACTTGAGAAAATCCGAATACCTTCCTGCCATCCACCCATCCAGATATTGTTTTGATTATCCTGCAAAACAACTTTAGTATCCCCGGGAATATTATCGTCAAGGGTATAACGCTTTAAAAGTTTTAGTGATTTGAGATCGAGTAAATAAATTTTATTAGGCGCACTACAAATCCATATTCTGTTTTCATTATCACAATATATTGATAGCGGTGTGTTGCTATTAACGTGCTTAAATAAATTTCCTGACCGTATATGACTTAAATAACTTGGTCTTCCTTTATTGGGTACGAATTTATAAACTGCAATTCCTTTTTGATCATCATAAATCCACAAACGATTTTCATTATCAATTAAACCGATAAAGACATCTATCTCCCTGTGTTCAACCTTTAAATAATGAAACATTTTTTGCCATTGCCCCATATTGTCTTTATAGATTTCGATTAGACCTCCTTTAATACCTATCCACAAATGTCCAAATTTATCAGCAGCAGATGAATTAAGTTTTTGATTGAATGAAAATATTAAAGTACTTGAGGAAAAATCTGGAACCTTAAGCAATCCTTTATTCCACGTACCAATCCAGAGATTGCCCTCACGATCTATAAGGAATGGAGAGGTAACATCAGCCGGCATTTCATCATTACGCGGCAGCGGAATTAATTTTTGCAAAGATATATCATCTTCGTTTATTGAAAACAGAATATCATTTGATCTGATTATAAGCCGGCCATCGTTATTTTCTTTGATGTTATAAGCAACGCCAAATTTGCTGCTGCCTTTATTCAATATTCCTGAAGTATCTATTTTAAAAATTGATTTATTATCGGTGCCAATCCACAATCCATCCTTTGAGCCTGAAAATATACTTACAATTCGTTCAGAAGAATTTAATCCTAAATTCAACTTTTGCCACTTATCAGAAAGTGTATTATGGATATAAACATCATTACTTTCTGTACACCATAAATTTCCTGCGCGATCAGTAATAACTTTTTCGGGATTTAAAGGAGCAGAGCGGTCGGTTATTTTTATAATTTTATTTTCACTAATCTTCCACAATCCGAAATATGTTGTAAACCACAAAACACCTTTACCATCAATACTAATGTTGCCTACATTGTTTGAGTCAGGATTTGAGCTAAAAGCAAATGTTTTAAATTTTCCATTTTTAAATTTGTTAAGTCCACCTGCAATGGTTCCAATCCATATAGTTCCCGGATCATCAGGAGATTCAACTATTGATGTAACCCAATTATTACTTAAACCATCAACAACAGAAAAGTTTATAAAATCTGTTGCATTATAAACCGACAACCCATTATTGGTCCCAATCCAGATGTTTCCTTTTTTATCCTGCATAATTGCAGTGATTATGTTTGAAGGCAAACCATCTTTAGTGGAATATGTTGAATAGGAAAGTGACTGAGAATGTGTTTCGTTAAGTAAAAGCAAAACACATACAATTAATTTTTGTAAAATATTAATTTTAAAAACATTGGCCATTACGGATTCAAAAAATCGGATTTGAGAGTTTAAATTAAATTAGCAAACACATTATACAAAACAAAGAATTACTCATCAGTTAATTTTCAAATCTATCCGGACAGAGAATAATGAAATTTCGTATTTAAATAGCTTGAGCATGTTCAAAAAATGCTGAAGGAAAAAGAGATAATTCTCGCCGTTTCAGATGAAGCAAAAGACTGGCTTGCTCAGCTTGGCTACGATGTGATTTTTGGCGCTCGGCCGTTGAAGAGAGTAATTCAAAAATATCTTGTCAATCCACTTTCACAGTAATTGCTTGCAGGTAACTTTGTTGAAGGAGATACGATTAAAGTTAATGTTGCGGAAAGAGTTGGGTTAGTGTTTACGAAATAGGTGCTGCCAACCTCGGCGAAGTCTGAAAGACGAAGACGGGGATGCTGGACACTATATACTAGATATTGGATACCATATACCTGAAATATTTAACCGCAGGAAAAACTTCTGCGGTTTTTTGTTTTAAATCGTTGCTTTCTTTTCAACGAATACTAAATTTTAGCATTATTTTTCTGGAGTTATTTGCATCAGAATATTTGAGTACATATTAGTGCCTGGAGCAATACAGGGTGTATTGCTGTCTGTTTTATTGTTTTCTAAAAAAATCAATCATACTGCCAATGCCGTACTTGCAGTTGCCATGCTTGCGCTCTCATTTGATGTTTTTAATTCCGCCTACATTTTGTTTGGCTATTACAAAGACTTTCCTGCCTTTATGGGAATTACTTATTCTTTTCCTTTCTTATATGGACCAATTTTTTACATCTATGCAAGACTAATAAGTTCAGGTGACAACTTTTTTAATCCAAAATATTATCTTCATTTCATTCCCTTTGTGCTTGTTGTGATTTACGGAATAATTTTCGTTTATCTGAAAAGCAATGACTTCAAATTATCTTTGATCGAAATTGGAGCCGGAAGTTCTTTGCCTGGGATAGAATTTATAAGTTATCTGAAACCAATTCACGGAATAATATATGTTTTCTTATCTATACACGTTGTGAAAGGTTTTAATGATAAAATAAAAAATTCCTTTTCTAACATCGAACGCATAAACCTTAACTGGCTGCGTCATCTGACAATGGGACTGATTGTTGTTTGGGGAATTGTTGTGATAACTTATATCGTTAACGCATTGTCCGACAATGATGTAAAAATGGATTATTTGATATATATAGCGGCTTCCATTTTAATTTATTCAATTGGATATTTAAGTCTTCGTCAGCCGCAAATATTAGAACCGATAATTCCCCATAGAGATTCTAAACCTCCACGAACTGAGGAAGCCAAAATAAGCGAAAGAGCGAGCTATCAGAAGTCCGGGCTCACAGAAGCTGAAGCACAAAATCAACTGAAAAACTTATTGCAGATGATGGAAGTTGAGAAACCATATTTAAATAGCGAACTGACACTTCGTGAATTGGCTGATAAATTATCAATTTCAACACATAACTTATCTGAAATATTGAACACACGGCTAAACCAGAATTTTTATGATTTCATAAATCGCTACAGGGTTGAGGAAGTGAAACGCAGAATGGCTGAAAAAGAATCTGAAAATTTTAGTCTCATTGCAATTGCATTCGATTCGGGATTTAATTCTAAATCAGCATTCAACACAATCTTTAAGAAGCAAACAGGGGTAACACCCTCGCAATACAGGAAACGATTGTCATAGTTCACGAAGGTAAATCCAAATACAAAAGAATCAAACCAATAAGAAAAAGCGTTACAGAAATTATACTTATAAAGATTGCTATCTTGTCTCTATTCATTTTCTCCTCTGATTATAACCAAGATTAGCAGAGATTTGTATTCTCTGCCAATCAGGTAATTAGTTTACTTTATAAGATCAAAACGCGAATTTAAAGTTGATATCTGTTGACCATCCGCTGAAACTTGCATCAGAGAAATCAGCGTACTTAACTCCGGCTGCAAAACGGTAATCTGCCGATACACCAAGACCAAACCAATCAGTAATCATATAGCTAGCAGAAACTCCCGGCTCTACAATGAAGAAATAATCATTGCCGGGTAGGTTTTCATAATCAACGCGACCAGCACCAATCAGCATCATACCAGATAATGAAAATTTTTCTGAAAAGTTTAATTTGTAAGATACATCAAATCCGCCGTAGCCAAAATGAAGCGTATCTCTTCCTTTCTGATTTATGTAGGAATCACCTAAATGATTGGGAATCATTCCGTGTCCGGCTAATCCGAGACTAACATTTTTGTTGATATTATAACCGGCTTTAATTCCTCCGAAAAGTCCCCAGTTACCATTTAGAGCGGCTGTTTTGGCAACCAAATCAACATAGAATTGATTTCCTCTGCTGATGCCTGCTGTTGAAAGTGACACATCCTGCGCAAATATTTGAACAGCGATGAAGAACACAAAAACTGCGATTACCAAATTTTTCATTTTAATACTCCTTTTTTTAATTGAAAAATTGACAATGCAAAATTCGATTATTATTGAAGCGAATTCGCCCAATCCGATGGGTTAGTACCAGATTCTATAAAAAAAAGGTTCAATCTGATGGGCTTGAACGCGTTTTTAAAATTGTTTTGTTTGGAAAGAATGGGGAGGTTTGATAAATAAAAAATAACCTTGTAGAAATTCTCGATTCCGACAATCGTCATTAACACAGCATATGAATGACAACATAACTCTCGCTTTAAAACTTATTTTCCTTTTAGGTTTTACAATTCACAACATAGAAGAATCGGTCTGGTTGCCTCAATGGTCACATCACGCAAAAAAATTCCACGAACCAGTTAAAAGAAATCAGTTTGTTTTTGCAGTTATAGTTGTAACGATAATTGGTTCTCTTGTTACTGTTGCTGAGATAATGGAAAATAAACCTGGCGGCGTTTTCAGTTACGTGTATCTTGGCTTTATTGGAATGATGGGGTTGAATGCTTTTCTGCCCCATTTAGCAGCAACAATAATATTAAAAAAGTATGCACCCGGTTTGATAACAGCACTTCTCTTAAATCTTCCTCTATCAATAATAATTATTGCGAGATATATATCCGCAGGAATTAATGTTTATTTTTTAATAATTGCTATCCTGGTTTTTACGGCTGTAACCCTATCTTTGTTAAAACCACTGTTCAGGCTAGGTGAAAAATTGATTACTAACAGGAATGGAAACAAAAATGAACAATATTCAAAACCTCGGCTTCAATAGTTGGTTTAAAGATAAAATTGATTTATCTAAAACTGATTTTAAAATTGTAAGAGTAATAAGCGAAAATCCGCAGACTCTGTTTACGAGACGAGCATAAACAGTTTTATTGTTTCAAACGGAGTAAAAGATGTTTCGATGTATTTAATTACTTTTCCTAATTTTTCAATGTCGCAAGCTTTGTTTTTAGCAAAAAATGCTTATATTTCTTGCGAAAAATTTCGCAACGTAAATAATCGCAATGGAAAAAAATCCTTTTAAGTTCGGCAGCATAGTTGAAGAACCATACTTCATTAATAGAACAGAAGAAATACAAAAAGTTAAGTCTGTTTTAAACAGTGAGAATCATTTGATTGTTATAAGTCCGCGCAGATACGGAAAAACCAGCCTGATAAATAAAGTTATTAAAGAATTAAAACGTTCATTTATACTACTTGATCTTCAGTTGATTACTTCTACCGAAGATTTTGCAGCCCAGCTGCTGAAACGGGCCTATAGAATTTTTACCTTGGAAAAGATCAAACAATTAATAAAAAATTTCAGGATTATTCCATCGGTATCCATTAATCCGGTTACCGGGGAAATGGATATTTCGTTCAAGCCTTCTGCGTCATCATCAACATCCGCAATTGAAGATGTATTAAATCTGATTGAAAAACTTAGCTCACCCAATAAAAAAATCATTATAGTATTCGATGAATTCCAGGAAGTAAAAAGGATTGATAAAGAACTTGACCGACATCTTCGTGCTTTTATGCAGCATCATAAAAATGTAAATTATGTTTTTCTCGGAAGCCAGGAATCGCTCATCAGGGATATTTTTGAAAAAAAGAAATCGCCTTTTTATCATTTTGGATTTTTATTTCCCCTGAGCAAGATACCGGCAGATGAATTTCATTCTTATTTATCGACACGGTTTCAGAAAATTACAATTGAACACGAAACCATTTCCGAATCCATTATACGGTTTACAGGTTCACATCCTTATTATACTCAACAATTGGCATTTGCGGTCTGGGAAGTGATGTCGAAAAATAGTGATGCTTCTTCCGCAATAGAAAGTGCAATTAATGAATTAATTCTGTATCACGATGCAGATTATGAAAGGCTCTGGAATACATTAAACAGAACGGATATGAAAATTCTCATTGGAATGTCTTTTACTGAGAGCTCGCCTTTATCAGAAAACTTTTTTAGACAATATCACATTGGTGCTGCAAGTACTGCTTTTAGCAGTATTAAAAGATTACTTCAAAGTGGATTCTTAGTAAAATCGGAGAGCGGATATGAGCTTGATGATCCTTTCTTTAAAAAATGGATTCGTGTAAAACGTTCAAAATAATATTGAACCGGCAATCCCTGTTGGAATGTGTAGTTAATCATGCATCAAAATAATTTATGAACAATCTACAAAACTTCGGCTTCAACAGTTGGTTTCAGGATAAAGTTGATTTATCTAAAACTGAATTTAACATTGTAAGAGTAATAAGCGTAAACAAAAACAGCTTTGTTGTTTCCAACGGTGTAAAAGATATTTATGCAGAGTTAACAGGCAAGTTTTTATACAATTCTGAAAACTCTCTTGATATGCCTGCCGTAGGCGATTGGGTTTATGCACAGCTCTTCGATGATGATGAACTGGCAATTATTCACGACGTTCTTCCGCGTAAATCATTACTAAAAAGAAAAGCATCCGGCAAAAAAGTTGATTACCAGCTTATCGCTGCAAATATTGATATTGCAATCATTATGCAGTCACTCGATTCCAATTTTAATTTACGAAGACTCGAGCGCTATCTTGTAATGATAAACGAAGGCAAAATAATTCCGGCAATATTTTTAAGTAAAAGTGATCTTATCAGTCCTGAAGAAATTGAGCAAAAGAAAAATGATATCCGCAAAATTCTTCCCGATGTTGCTATCGCTGCTTTCAGTAATAACAAGTCGGGCGATATAGAAACCATTAAGACATTCTTCGAGCCTTTCAAAACTTACTGTTTGCTTGGTTCATCCGGAGTTGGTAAAACAACCTTACTGAACAATTTAATTCATCAGGAGCTTTACAAAACTCAGCCGATAAGAGAAAAGGACGGAAGAGGAAAACATACCACCACAAGACGAGAACTTATTGTAATTGAAAACGGAGCGATAATTATTGATAACCCGGGAATGCGTGAACTTGGAGTGATCTCAAACGAGTCTGGTCTTGGTGATACCTTTAACGAAATTGATGAACTTGCAGATCAATGCAAATACAAAGACTGCACACACACTGTAGAAGCTGGCTGCGCAGTTCTTGAAGCAGTTCAAAAAGGAGAAATTACTGAAGAGAGATATAATAACTTTATAAAAATTTATAAAGAGTCGTTGTACAATGAAATGTCCTATGTTGAAAAAAGAAAGAAAGATAAAAAGTTCGGCAAGTTCTTTCACTCAACAATGAAAGATGTAAAAAAGATGAAGGGGAGATGATATTGCGAAAAATAACTGAAGAGGATGTAAATTTTTGGTATTGTTTTTACCTTCGAATAAATGGGAGTTTCATCAAGCATAATTAAGCAACCATAGATTAATTATTTAAAAAGTAATTATTTTTAGTCTGTACTTTTCTTTTCTAAATAAAAAAGAAAGGGGCACTATGAAAAGCGCTGTATTCTCTCTTTTATTAGTCATACCATTTTTTCTTGGCTGCAAAGAAGATGTTTGTGATCCCTGTTCAACGCCAACAGATACTCGAATGACATTCGAAATGAATTTCCTTGAATATTCTGATAACAATTATTTTATCGATGATGTATATACGGATACTTCTTCCGAGTTAGACATATTCAATCAATATTATGGAAATATTCCGCCGATTGTTAACATAGAATATTATGTAAGTAAAATTGAAGTTTATAAATCAATCAATAGAATAGGTCAGAGTTCCATTTATGGCAGCGCTTACATAGATTTACCTCCGCGATCGGCAGCAAGCAAGTATCCTGATTCACTAAGAATTAATTATGACCCAATTGGTGTAGAAGAAGAGATGGGACGCTTTGAGCTTTTGAGTGAGGGAAGAGATTATTTGTTTCATCGGGAGACAGGACACATTACTTTCCTATCATCATTACAAGATCAGGATGTTATCGCTGTGGCTTATAAAACAGAGGGACCACAAAATAATTTGTACTATGGTGAATTTTTTACAGACCTAATTCATAATCAAGATTCAATTGCCGTTCTAAAACTCGTTAAACCAAGAAATCTTAATCCACTCTTTTCGAAAGCATGGAAACTGAAGATGAGAAATCTGTATGGACTAATACCTGATCTGGGAGAAGCATCGGATATTGATCTTGATATCTATTTGAAAAAAGCAGATGGAACTGAAACAAATTCTGTTAATGGAAAAAAATTGTTAGAACTATTCGGATTTGATAAATTACATGAGAATGGAGCTTCAGGGCCGGATGGTAAGTTTGATAACAGAATAAACCTTACATATGACCGTTACACTTCTGAAATAATATTTCCTGTAATTCAACCTTTTGGTGCGAATATTCCTCCTGAATTAACCGATTTTAAATACGATTTGATTTATGATACTTCGAAAACTTTTCTAACTTTACCTGCAAATTATTTCGTAATAAAAGGGAAATACAGACCGTTATAGAAAATAATTGTTTTTTTAAGACAGCTGGATAAAAACTTTGCCAAGTTCTTTCACTCAACAATGAAAGATGTAAAAAAGATGAAGGGGAGAGAATAGATAAGATATATTGTAATTAGTTATCTTACCACAAACAATTAATTTTATGTAAAATAAATGTTATCCTTATTACGTTCACATATTGAGCAAAGAGTTCCGCTGACTGATGAAGAGTTTTTAATTTCCAGCAAATACTTCATACCTAAAAAATTAAAAAAACATCAGTTCATGCTGAACGAAGGAGACATTTGCAGATTTGTAGCTTTTGTTAATTCGGGCTGTCTTCGTCAGTATAAAATTGATAATAAAGGAACAGAACATGTAATTCAATTTGCTATTGAAGATTGGTGGATTTCCGATCTGCATAGTTTTTTAACTGATTTGCCCGCCGACTCAAATATTGATGCCCTTCAGGATTCTGAAATTCTTATGCTTGATAAATCTGCAAGAGAAGATCTTCTTTATAACTGTCCTAAAATGGAAAGGTTTTTCCGGTTACTTATAGAAGCAAATCATGTAGCAAGTAATCAAAGGATTGCGGATACTTTAAGTGCTTCGGCGGAAGAACGCTATCTAAAATTTATTAAGACTTATCCAAAGCTCTTCGAGCAAATTCCCCAGAATCAAATTGCCTCTTATCTTGGCATAACACCGCAATCACTAAGCAGAATTCGTAAAGAGTTAGCACAAAAGTAGTTGTCTTTATTCATTTTTTATCTCTTCCTTAATTCTTGCTTACCGAAATTAACATATGTTAACTCAATTTTTTAACACAAGTGAATGCGCTATTGAACTTTTGAGGATAGATTTGTGTTAGTAATTATTAAGTAACACAAAATAAAAGGAAAAGTAAAATGACAACATGGAAAATTGACCCGGCACATTCAGAAATTAACTTTAAGGTTAAACATCTTGTGGTTTCAACGGTTAGAGGAAGCTTTAATAAATTTGATGCTACAATAGAAACAGAAAAAGAAGATTTCAGTGATGCAAAAATAAAATTTGCAGCAGACATAGACAGCATAAACACACGCAATGATCAAAGAGATGCACACTTAAAATCAGCCGATTTTTTTGATGCTGAAAATCACCCCAAGATGAAATTTGAATCTACATCTGTTAAGAAAATATCTGATTATGAAATGCAGGTAAAGGGAAACCTAACAATACGCGGAATTACTAAAGAAGTTACTCTCGATGTAATTTATAACGGTATTGTTGATGGATTTGGAAACAGTAAGGTTGCGGGATTTGAAATAAGCGGTAAAATTAATCGCTTTAACTTTGGTCTCCAGTGGAATGCACTGACAGAAGCAGGCGGGGTGGTTGTAAGTAATGAAGTACAAATTGAAATTCTTGCTGAGTTTAATAAGGCTTCTGAAGTAGCTAAGGTTGCTTAAGTCGTAGATATTGACTTAATCATTCTATAAAAAGAATATTAAAGAGCACGGTATTTACCGTGCTTTTTTTATGCCAGAAGTAATTGTAAAAAAGTTGTTAGGGTTTAATAAGAACCTGATCTATGGAGGCTGTAAAATCAAATATGATAATGGGATAATAATATTCCGTGCTTATTCTAAAGTTTCGATCATCACAACGGTTATATCATCACTCTGAAGATTACTTCCGGCAAATTGCTGAACTTTTTTAACTATGTCATCCACCGTTATCTGTCTGTTGTGAAAAATCTTAATCAATCTTTCCTCTCCAAATTGTTCTTCATTTTTATCCATTGCTTCTGTAACGCCATCTGAATAAAAAATTATTTTTTCTCCTTTTGAAAGATCAATTTTAAATTCGCTATAAACGCTATCTGATATTCCCAGTGGTAATCCTGATTCTGTTTCAATAAACTTAGTACCATCACTGCCAGTAAGAACGGGAGGTAAATGTCCTGCATTAGAAATAAGAATTGATTTATCCATTGGATTCAGGATTGCATAAATCATGGTCACGAACTTTGTGGTTGGAAAATCCTGTATAAGCACTTCATTCACGCGGTTTAAGACTGCGCCGGGAGTGGCCTCTGAATTTGCAATAAGTCTTAATATACTCCTTGTGGAAGACATAAGCATTGCGGCTCCCATTCCTTTTCCTGAAACATCTGCCAGAACAATTCCAATCCGACCATCATTAAACGGAATGTAATCAAACCAATCGCCTCCGGCCTCAAGACTCGGAAGACAAATTCCTGTTATGTTAAAACCATCTGCTTCGGGTGACTTTTGTGGAATTAAATGAAACTGGATGTTACGTGCATCCTTTAACTCATTTTCAATTCTTTCGCGTTCCAGTTTTTCTTTAAGAAATAATCTTGCATTTTCAATTGCTATAGCCATATTGGAAGCTAATGATTCAAGCATTTGAATTCTATCATTGCTGAATGCATTTGCTTCATGATGCTGTACACTGAAAACCCCGATTAATTTATTCTTAATAATTAATGGAATATCAACCTCCGACCTTGTAGATTCTTCACTAACCTGATAGTAAGGATCAACCGTTACATCGGGCGCATAATAAGTTTTACATGTTTTACCAACATGACCGATTATTCCATATTCACCAACCTTAAAACGATCACCTTTTACGTGAAAGTTTTTGGTCCAGCCACGTACAGCAGCAATTACTAATTCATTTGTCTGATCATCCTTAAGCAAAACACCTGTTCTTAAATATCCAAACGTTTCACCCACGTCGTTAACAATTTCCTCAAGCAGAATATCAAGATCCAATATGGAATTGATTTTTTGCGAGGATCTTTGCAACAGCAGAAGTTCTTCTATTTTTTGATTATTTGCTTTTGATTCATTCATACAAAAAGATTATAAGCTTTATGCAATTATACCGAACTGAAAACAATTAATAAAGATGAATTAATAAATAATAAAATGAATTAGTATTTATTGTAACCTTTTATAAGGTTTATTAAAGTGAATTTGCTTTGTTTGGAAACTAAATTTTTCTTACAGCATCCTACAGTTTATTATTTTCTTACACACTAAATCAGAGGAGACACACATAATGGAACAAACAATTCAAAACGAAGTAATATCAATGCCCAGGATCGGCGATAAAGCACCGACTTTTAAAGCTAAAACAACTCAAGGTGATATTAATTTTCCGGCAGATTATTCAGGTAAGTGGGTAATACTTTTCAGTCATCCCGCAGATTTTACACCTGTTTGTACATCAGAGTTTATGACATTTGCAACCATGGAGAAACAATTTAACGAAGCAAACTGCCAGCTTGTAGGGCTATCAGTTGATGGTTTATATAGTCATATTGCCTGGCTTAGAACAATTAAAGAAAAGATTGAATACAGGGGAATGAAAAATGTTGAAGTTAATTTTCCATTGATTGAAGATATAACAATGAATGTTGCAAAAACTTATGGAATGATCCAGCCGAATGAAGATTCAACAAAAGCGGTGCGTGCGGTTTTCTTTATTGATCCTAAAGGCATTATAAGAACTATAATTTATTATCCTTTAAGTCTCGGAAGAAACTTTGATGAACTTTACAGAGTTTTAATTGCGTTGCAAACAGCTGATGAGTTTGGTATTGCAACTCCTGCAGATTGGAGACCGGGCGACGATGTAATTGTTCCTCCTGCCGGTTCCTGCGGAACAGCAAAAGACAGAATGGAAGGAAAAGAAAAAGATGTTAAATGCCACGATTGGTTCTTTTGTACAAAACCAATTGCTAAAGAAGAGATAATGCAAAAAGTATTAAAGAAAAAGTAAGATCTATATTAATAAATAAAGCCTCGATTAATATTTCGGGGCTTTTTTATTTGGTGGCGATCATAAGATCTGCACCAAACGAAGTATTCTTTCTTTCTACATTAAATAGTCCTGCCGATTCAAACCATTCTCTGATTTCTTTTTCAGTATATGTGTCTCCGTTTGCAGTTCCAACAAGCATATTAAGTGCGAACAAAGCACCGTGATAAGGCTTTGTTCTGTCATCATCCATTATAAAATCACTGATTACAACCATTCCGCTTTCAGTTAATGCATCAGAACATTTTTGTATTAGATTTTTATTTTGCTCATAGCTGTTGATATGAATAATGGCAGATAAAAAAATTAAATCATAATTCTTTCCGAAATCAGTTGTTAAATAATTTCCCCCGATGAAACTGAAGCTATCAGTCAACCCTGCTTCTTCAACATATCTTTTTGTAAGCGGAATGATGTGTGGTAAGTCTAAAACAACTGCATTTATTATTGGATTCCTCCTTACAAACTCCATAGAAAACGCAGCAGATCCTCCGCCAACATCAAGCATTTTCTTCACATTGGAAAGATCAATCATCATTGAAACTATTTTCCCCTGGCTAACTCCACGATAGTGCATTGCACCTATAAACGACTCAGCCCAATTATTTTCTTCAGATTTATCTTTATCAGTAATAGCGCTGTTTCCTTTAATCACCGAGTCAGTAAGATAACTCCAATTTTCCCAAAGATGATTTGTGTGATATAAGTTTCCCATAAAATCAGGTTTGCCCTCAACAAGATATTTTGACGCTATCTCGGAATTATAAAATTTACCATGAACTTTTTTTAGCAAGCCCATTGCGCACAAAGCATTCATTAGGCGATCAGTTGCTCTTGCATCAGCATTAATTTTCTTTGCAATTTCTTCGGATGGAAGCATGTGTTTATCAAGTAAAGTAAAAATTTTTAATTCGAATGCTGTTAGCAGGGTACGGCTCTCGCGAAATGAATTTGCCAGCTCACGAATATCTTCGATGGATTTAATTTCTTTCATCTCTAACTCTTAAATCGTTTGTAATATCACATAATATTTGATTGTGTGATTTAGATAACTGATGTTAAACCCACACAATTTAATTAATCGAATAACGCTTATTTTAAAAATAGAAATATTTCTTTTTGATTTATACTTTTTAATACCAACTAACTAAATAAAATGGATACAATGTTATGAGTGGATATAAATTTTCAGTTTCATCATTAATTTCTGCACCGCCGGAAATTGTTTACGGAATAATTGCGGATTATAAAAATGGTCATCCCAAAATATTGCCAAACCCACCGTTTGTTTCTCTTGTGGTTCTGAAGGGTGGCTATGGTGCCGGATCTGTTCTTCAAGTGCAAATGAAGGTTGCTGGTAAACTTCAAACTTTCAAAACTACGGTAACAGAGCCTGAGCCCGGGCGTGTACTTGTAGAAACGAATGACACGGGCTACATGACCACATTTACTGTTGAGCCTCGTGATGATGGAAAAAATTCTTTTGTAACATTTACAACAGAAATTCCTGGTGATTCAAAGCTATTAAAGAGGATTGAGTTCTTTTTTAGCAAGATGATTCTTCCGGCAGTTTACAAGAAGGAGTTAGAAATGCTGAATGAATTCGCCTCCCAATAAGTATTTAGTGTTTATGTAAAAATAAAACAACAATTTTCTTGTTTCATACAAAAACATTAGTTAGTTTCACCCGAACTCAAAGACACTTTTCCGATTAAGTGTTTCAAACAAACAAATCATTTAAGGAGGCACCTTATGTTCAAACAAAAATCTGCTCTGTTTCTTTTTCCCGTACTTTTCTTTCTCAGCTCAATTATTTCATTTGCTCAGGAGATGAAGGACCAGCTTTTCTGGGTCCGGGAAGAAGTTGTTAAAATTGAAATGTGGGATAAGTATGAATCAACTTCTAAAGAATGGGTTAAAATGATGACCGAGGCAGGACTTGATTTTCCGTATATGCTGGCATCACAAAGAGACGATGGTCATTACTATTATCTCTTTCCTTTAGATAATTATGCTGCTATTGATAAATTGCCGGAAATATTTGGTGCCGCAATTGAAAAAATTGGTCAGGATAAGTGGCAGAAATTTATGATTGAAAATGAAAGTTGTATGGTAACTCATAAGGATTTTATTGTTAAACGTTCTGCTAAATATTCGTATATGCCTAAAAATCCAAGATTAAAACCCGAAGAAATAAAATTTATCCACTGGATGTTTTTTCATTATAAGTTAGAAAACCGCAAAGAAATAATGGATATCATGACTGAATGGAAAAAGCTTTATGAAGAAAAGAATATCAAAAACGGATATACCATCTGGTTTATAGAACTTGGTCTGGATAATAATATGATAGCTTTAACAGAAGGATATAAAGATGGCGGTGATTTTTATACATCTCAAATGGAAGATAATAAAATTATGGAAGCAGAAGCTTCGGCTCTGTGGAGTAAGATGTCCAAATATGTAACCTCAATAGAAAATGTATACGGCAGCCCAAGACCAGACCTTGGATTCACAAAAAAATAAAACAGAGTAGATTAATTTTTATTATATAGCCGATATGGATAATAATCCGTATCGGCTTATTTTTATTCCGTTTCTTATAATAATTTTTTAGGATTTAAACGTGCAAAACAGAGACGAAAGAATTGATCACTATATTTCAAAGTCTGCAGATTTTGCAAAACCTATTCTTATACATTTCCGGGAACTGGTTCACAAAGCTTGTCCTGATGTTAAAGAGACTATCAAATGGGGCTTTCCACACTTTGATTATATGGGTATTATATGCAGTATGGCTGCATTCAAAAAACATTGCGCAATTGGATTCTGGAAAGCATCACTTATGAAAGATAGTATGCTTATTAAAAATGCTGAATCTGAAGCGGCGATGGGACATTATGGAAAAATTACTTCACTAAAAGATCTCCCATCAGATAAAAAAATTATTTCACATATTAAAGAAGCAATGCTGCTGAACGAAAAAGGAATAAAACTTCCGGCTAAAAAATCAGCCGCTTCAAAAAAAGAAATTGTGGTTCCTGATTATTTTCTTAAAGCATTAGAGAAAAACAGAAAAGCATTTACAACTTTCCAAAACTTCAGTCCTTCACATAAAAGGGAATATGTCGATTGGATTACAGAAGCTAAAACCTTAGAAACAAGAAGCAAAAGAATAGAAACATCAATTAATTGGTTAGCTGAAGGCAAACCCAGAAACTGGAAGTACATGAAAAAATAAATATGGATAAGAACTATAAACCAATCGCCTGCGGACTTTATGATGAACTTGAACTTCGTGCACTCAGAAAACAAAAAACTAAAATCACTTTCCGAAACGAGTCTGGAAATATCCAAACAACAGATTTTGTTATTTCTGATTTGTTCGCAAAAGACAAAGCTGAGTATTTAAAATCTTCAGACGGCACAATAATTCGTTTGGATGATATTCTTGAAGTGGACGGAATAATTTATAACAAAACCTGTTAGTGGTAATCACAGTCAAAAAACAAATTTTATTTTTAGATACAAATAATCCGAAATAATACCTCTTGTCATATCAAACCTTAAAACTAACCGATCTTCTTCAATCTTATTTGAATTGCTAATCATCAAGTTTAATTAATTATAAGATAATTATTCTGCTCTCTGGCTTTCTATCAACATAGAAACCCGACAGGATTGGAAGAATTTTTGTCGGAAATAAAAAGCCCCGACAAATCGGGGCTTGAAATTAAGCGATTGAATTTATTTCAGTAATGTCATTTTACGAGTTGCACTATAAATTTTTCCTGAAGCATCTGTAGCATTAATCTTATAAAAATATATTCCGCTATTCAGAGAGCTGGCATCATAAACTACATTATGAACTCCCGCAGTAAATCCTTTATCAATTACATCTGCAACTTTTTCACCGATAAGATTGTAAATACTTATTTTTACGATTGCATCTGAAGGCAGACTAAATCTGATAGTTGTTGATGGATTGAACGGATTCGGATAGTTCTGCTCAAGTGAAAATTCTGTTGGTAATGAAACTTCTGTTTCAACCACTCCCGAATAGGTAAAGCTTCCGTCAAAGTCAATTTGTTTTAAGCGATAGTAATATGTTCCGCTTTTAACTGATTGATCAGTATAACTGTAGTTCTTTGGTTCTGTTGTTGTTCCGAAGCCGGGTACAAAACCAATCTTCTGCCAATTATTTTCATTCTGAGCAGAGCGGAAAATCTCAAATCCCTGATTGTTTAATTCTGTAGCTGTTGTCCAATTTAATTCAACAACTGCATTTACAACCTTTGCGCTGAAGGAAGTTAGTTCAACCGGAATTATATTCTGAAAATCAACAAGATCAACATATTGTGCGCTAACACCAGCCACAATTGTTCTTACAAGTGTGTTCGAGGTAGTAATTTCGTGTACTCCCGAGCCATTAGTTACTATATAGTTTCCATTCGGAAGCTTATGCCCTCCGCGAAGACCAGTTACAATATTATAAGATGATAGTAATGTACCGAGTGAATCATAAACATATAAAGCCGATGGACTTGAAAATCCGGCAACTGCAACATTGCCATTGGCTTCGAGATGAATCTGTTGGGGGAATGCAATACCTGAAGCTACAAAGTCGTTCAGGTAGTTACCATTTAAGTCGTACCGATGAACCCTATTACTTGAGCTTCCATCAACCAAAACATCATTGCTGCGGAAAACGATATCGAATGGGCTATTTAACCCGCCTGATCCTGTTGTAATGAATTGGCCAAGATAATTTCCGGATTGATCAAATTCTGCCACAGAATTCTGGTTAGCACTGCTTCCAACAGTAACAACAAGATTTCCATTGGGTCTGTAGTTGTGCCCTCTAATGTTATCAAGAATAGAAGTATTTACGCCACCGGCAGGTGCAAATAAACCGAGAAATGTTCCAAGCGTATCATAGCTCTGAACTGCATCATCGACCTGATCAGATACCGAAATAAATCCTTGAGGGGCAAGTCTTGCCTGCTTGGGAGAGGAGAGATTTGCAGGATCAACAATGAAACTTTGGTTTAATAAATCTCCTGTTGCTGCATCAAATAACATAACTGCATCTGCTGTCCAGTCAGGTATAAGCAAATACTGACTTGATGTTGTACCTTCTGGTCTGGGAGAAATGTTATAACCGAGCTGAGGATTTTTTGTTGGTTGTTTTGTGTAATTTAATCGTGCTGATGAAAGATCAAATCTGTTCTGAATTTGTTGCCAGGTCAATACTTCTGCATCTTTATAAATATCGAGCAGGTTATTTATAACAGCAAATAAAACCTTTTCATTTTGAACAGCGCGTGCTTCAATAAAAATTCCTTCAGGCAAGTAGATTGAATGTGGTATCTGCATCATAGAAGTTTTTTCTCTTGCTTCGATAATCATCTGAGGGTTCTCTTCAGAAATTCTCATCAATTCTTCAAATGAATAGATTGGCTCTGATTGTGAGTAAATCAGATTTGCTGTTAAGAGAACCGGCAAAAAAAACAGAAAAATTTTTCTCATGTCTTCTCCTTTGTTGTTGTTTGGTTAGTTGGTTAATATTCCAACAAGAATATTCAAATTATTTACGAGAAAATCAATAATTTTAGTTTTATTCATTCAAAGTAATCAAAAAAATTGATTATTAATTATAAGAATGTTTTGTCTTATTAATTGCCATGCTGTGGTAACAACTAAGCCGATCTGAGATTTAAATGTTTTCCATCAATTTTTAAACTTTTTAACTTTATCAAATATACGACATTAAATTGAAGACAATCAAAAGGGAAGCTGTAACTGATCCGAACAAAAAGATATAACCATTTGTCTGACAGGAGGGAAGCCCCGTAATGAAATTTTAATGAAGCTATATGTGTCGGATTTTTCATTATGCCGGAAAAAGAATTTTGTTTAAAACACAAAAGGCGAGAATGTATCTCGCCTTTGTCAAGTTGAATAATTAATTAAATCAATTCTGCATCGTTGCTTTTACCATTTCCATTTCCATTGCCGTTCACACCTTCATCTTCGGAAATTACCCTTGCAATGTCTGCAATAGTATCACCATCATTTAAGCGGATAACTCTTACGCCCTGAGTATTTCTGCCCATTACGCGTATATCTCTAACACTTTGCCTGATTACCATTCCCTGGGTTGAAATAATAACTAATTCATCTTTATCAACAACTTCCATCATTGCAATCATCTTTCCCACTTTATCCGTTGTCTTTACTGTTATTACTCCTTTACCACCTCTTTTGGTAATTCTGTAATCATTTATATCCGAACGTTTACCATATCCTTTTTCAGTAACTACAAGAACGCTTGTCTGAGGATGGCGGATTACCAAAAGTCCAACTACTCTATCACCTTTGGTTAATCTGATACCCCGGACACCAGTTGCAGTTCTTCCCATATCGCGAACATCTTTTTCGTGAAATCGAATCGCAAAACCGTTTCTTGTTCCGATAACGATGTCATTGTTTCCATCGGTCATTTTAACTTCAATAAGTTTATCGCCGGGAACAAGATTAATGGCATTTATACCACCTTTACGAACATTACCGTAAGCGGATAAAACTGTTTTCTTCACGGTTCCTTGTTCTGTAACCATCATCAGATACTGATCATCACGGAATTCCTTTACTGCTACAAAAGCTGTTATGTTTTCTTCTTTATCTTTTTCAAGAAGATTTATAATTGATCTTCCGCGGGCAGTTCTTCCGCCTTCGGGGATTTCGTGAACCTTCAGCCAATAACATCGCCCTTTATCAGTAAAGAAAAGAATATACTGATGAGTTGAAGCAACAAACATATGTTCAATAAAATCATCTTCTTTTGTTCCAACCCCGGTAACTCCTTTTCCTCCTCTTGCCTGTTTTCTGTATCCGCTAACAGGAAACCGTTTTATAAAACCCTGATGTGAGATTGTTACAACTACATCTTCTTCAGCAATTATATCCTCAAGCGAAAACTCTTTATAATCTTTGATTATATCTGTTCTTCTCTCGTCACCATATTTTTCTTTCAGTGCAATTAGCTCTTCTTTAATTATTTGTTTTCTTTTCTTTTCGCTGTCCAGGATTCCACGAAGCTTCTCAATTAACTTTATAGTTTCTTTATATTCATCTTCGATTTTCTTTCTTTCAAGCCCTGTGAGTCGTTGCAACCGCATATCAAGAATTGCTTTTGCCTGAATCTCACTCAACTTGAATCGTTTCATCAAATTGTTTTTAGCGGTTTCAACATCTTTAGATTTTTTAATCGTTTCAATAACCTCATCGATATTATCAAGAGCAATTATATATCCTTCGAGAATGTGTGCGCGTTTCTCTGCTGCATCTAGCTCAAATTTGGTTCTTCTAATCAATACATCCATCCTGTGGTCAAGGAAGTGCTGCATCATTTCCTGAAGTGTAAGAACTTTCGGTACACCATGAACCAATGCTAACATTATTACACCGAAAGTAACCTGCATCTGTGTATGCTTATAGAGCTGATTCAGCACAACAGTTGGCTGAGCATCTCGTTTTAATTCAATTACTATTCTCAATCCATCTCTGTCGGATTCATCTCTGATATTTGATATATCATTAATCTTACCTTCCCTTACAAGTTCAGCAATTTTTTCAATGAGATTTGACTTATTAACCTGATACGGAATTTCTGTTATAATAATGTTTTCTCTGTCGTTCTTCAGAGTTTCAATATTGGCTTTTGCACGAAGAAGAATTCTTCCTCTTCCAGTAGTATAAGCTTCTTTAACGCCTTCATAACCATAAATTATTCCGCCTGTTGGAAAATCCGGGGCTTTAATATACTTCATCAGGTCTGCAGAGGTGAGTTTGGGGTTTTCAATTAGTGCAACCAGTCCGTCTATCACTTCATTAAGATTATGCGGAGGAATGTTTGTTGCCATTCCGACTGCTATACCACTTGAACCGTTTACTAGCAGATTCGGAAGATAAGAAGGAAGAACAAGCGGTTCCTGAAGTGAGTCGTCGAAGTTCGGTCCGAAGTCAACAGTGTTTTTATCAAGGTCTCTTAACATCTCTTCAGAAATTCTTGCAAGTCTTGCTTCTGTATATCTCATTGCAGCAGGGGAATCACCATCGATAGAGCCAAAGTTTCCTTGCCCGTCAACCAAAGGATAACGAAGAGAAAAATCCTGAACCATTCTTACCATGGTGTCATATACAGCGCTATCCCCGTGAGGATGGTACTTACCAAGAACTTCTCCTACAATTCTTGCAGACTTTTTATAAGGACGGTTGTAAGCAAGACCAAGCTCGTGCATTCCGAAAAGAACTCTGCGATGAACCGGTTTTAGTCCATCGCGAACATCTGGCAAAGCACGTGCAACGATAACGCTCATCGCATAATCGATGTAAGAGGATTTCATTTCCTCTTCTAATGTAACGGGTACAATTTTTTCAAATATTGTTGTCATAATTTCTTAATCAATTAAATGTTTATTAAATATCAAGGTTAGCATACTTAGCATGCTTTTCTATAAATTCTCTTCTGGGTTCAACTGCATCGCCCATAAGAGTTTCAAAGATTTTATCTGCCGCAGCAGCACTTTCAAGATTAACCTGCAGAATAGTTCTTGTTTCGGGATTCATTGTGGTTGACCAGAGCTGTTCAGGATTCATTTCACCCAATCCCTTGTATCTTGTTATTACCACGCCTTTGGGCTGTCCATCTTCATCTGTTTCAATAATCTGCTCGCCTCCGGTTTCTGCTTCTTTTAATTTTGCCTTAGCTGCTTTGCCATCAGCTTTGAATCGCTTCAGTATCTGATCAAGCTCTTCATCATCAAATGCAAAAACCTCTTCTTTTCCTTTTTTTACTTTATACAAGGGCGGTTGAGCAATGTAAACCCTGCCCGAAGTAATGAGGTCTTTCATGTGACGATAGAAGAATGTGAGTAGAAGGGTTCTGATATGGCTTCCGTCAACATCGGCATCAGTCATAAGAATTATCTTACCGTAGCGTGATTTTGCGGGATCAAAATCTTCGCCTATTCCTGCACCAATAGCAGCAACTATTGCCTGAATTTCCTGGTTCTCAAGAATTTTATTCAGCTTTGCTTTCTCAACATTTAAAATTTTTCCTTTAATTGGAAGAATTGCCTGAAATCTTCTATCGCGCCCCTGCTTTGCTGAACCTCCCGCAGAATCTCCTTCAACTATATAAATTTCACAATGTTCGGGATCAGTAATCGAGCAATCAGCAAGTTTACCCGGCAAATGCATCGAGTCGAGAGCATTTTTTCTTCTTACCAGTTCGCGTGCTTTTCTGGCTGCTTCTCTTGCCTCTGCAGCTTTCAATGATTTCTCAATGATTTTTCTTGCAACAGCTGGATTCTCCTCAAGATATTCAGATAGCTTTTCACCAACTATGGTTTCAACAACTGATTTTACTTCGCTGTTACCAAGCTTTGTTTTTGTTTGACCTTCAAACTGAGGTTCCATTACTTTAACCGAAACAACGGCTGTAAGCCCTTCTCTGAAATCATCGCCGGTTAATGTTATTTTGCTGTTCTCTTTTATCAGTCCGTTCTTGTATGCATAATTATTAAATGTTCTTGTTAAAGCGGTTCTGAATCCGACCAAATGAGTTCCACCCTCAATTGTATTGATATTGTTTACATAAGAATGAACATTTTCAGAATATGAATTGCTGTATTCAAAAGCAATTTCCACAGGAGTATTATCCCTTTCGCCTTCGATGTAAATTGGTTTGTGAATGGGTTCCCTCTGTTCATCCAGGTATCTTACAAAATCAACCAATCCTCCTTTATATCTGTAGGTTTCTTCTGTTCCCTCGTTTTCATCTTTCAGAACCATCGTTACTTCTTTATTCAGATAGGCAAGCTCTCGTAGTCTTTCAGCAACTGTTTCGAAATTAAATTTTGTTGTTTTAAAAATTGTCTTATCGGGCATAAAAGTAATTTTTGTTCCGGTCTGATCGCCTTTATAAGTTCCTATTTCTTTCACCTTATCAACAGGCACACCTCTTCTGTATTCCTGAAAATAAATCTTATTGTCTCTTCTAACTTCAACTTTCATCCATTCGGATAATGCATTAACAACAGATACTCCGACGCCGTGTAAACCACCGGAAACTTTATATGAACTTTTATCAAATTTTCCTCCTGCGTGAAGCACTGTCATTACCACTTCGAGAGCTGATTTCTTTTCAACGGGATGAATATCCACCGGAATACCTCTTCCGCGGTCTTCAACAGAAACGCTTCCGTCTTTATGCAGGGTTACTATCACGCGATCATTAAATCCTGCAAGGGCTTCATCAATACTATTATCAACAACTTCGTTAATAAGGTGATGTAATCCTCTTGTACCGACATCACCAATATACATTGCCGGGCGTTTTCTTACTGCCTCAAGACCCTTGAGCACATTTATATTTTTTGCACTGTACTCATTAGAATTATTATTCTTTGTCATATTCTCACTTTACTTATTTGAAAACTTGATTCTTATAACTCTTTCTTGCTTATAGAAAGAGTTTATTCTTTCAATAATTTCTTTTTCTCTGAATTTCATTTCGTTGCGAACTGTTGAGTTATCTGATTTTAATGTTAAAGTCTGTTTAGAACATTTAACAGCTTTAACTATCGTTTTGAATTCCGGAAATATTATATGAAAATCTTTAACTAAATCTCCGTCTTCTATCAGTTGTTTTAAATTCTTTAGTTCGGGTGTTGATTCAATAATTTCTTTTAACGATTTAAATGAATCAGGCATAAACCGGTTCACCATTCTGAAGATTTATTATATAATCATTTTCAGATTTACTCAGATATTTAAAATTTGCAAAATCCGTTAGAGTGATAAAAGCTTGTCCAACTTCTTTCAGATATTCACTTACTTTAGAGGCTCTGAATGCATCAAGTTCACCGAAAACATCATCAAGCAGAAATATAGGTGTGTTGCCGGTTATATCTTTCAGATAAAAGAATTCTGCAAATCTTAAAACGGTCTGAAAAGTTTTATTCTGACCTTGTGAGCCAAAGGTTTTTAAGTTTATTCCGTTAATTTCAAAAATGAAATCATCTCTGTGAGGTCCGATTAAATTTGTTCCTCTTCTTATTTCATTTTTTCTGCTCTGATTAAATAAATCTGTTAATCTCAATTTAATATTCTCTGCACTTTCAAAATCAATGGCTTGATACCTGATTTCGGGAACTTCTTCATTTCCCATTATTTTAAAGTAAGAATGTTTCAGATATTCGTTAAAGCGTTTGATAAATTCTTTTCTGTGTGAAATGATTTCAGACCCATTGTTAATAAGATTCTCTGTCCATGCATCAAGCTCATCAAGCAATGAAGGCATTATATTTTCAGATAGCTTAGTTAAAACAACAGCTCGATGTTTTAATGTTCTGTTATAATCAAGAAGTATGTTCAAATATGTTTTACTCGACTGAGATATAACAGAATCAACAAATTTCCTTCTTTCCGAAGGAGATCCTTGCGTAATTGAATGATCTTCCGGAGTTAGTATAACAACAGGAAATTTTCCTATAACATCAGATGATTTACTAATAATCTTATCATTCAGAAAATAAAATTTCTTTGAGTCAGCAGAACTATAGTAAACCCGAACTTTATCAGTTGTTATACCACTGAATAATCCCTTTACCTCAAAGTCTGTGGCATCAAAATTCAGCATTTCAGAATCTTTTGCATAAAAACTTTTAGTTGAACACATTAAATAAATTGCCTCAAGCACAGTTGTTTTACCAACGCCATTACCACCGACTATATAATTCAATCTTTCTGAAAATCTGAGATTTGTGTTGATATGTTTTCTAAAATTTCTAAGTTCAATTGAAGAAAGGATCATTCGTAAAAGATCCTTTTTGATTAATTGTTCAATCTTACCGGCATTAGCAACATCAATATTTCCTCATTTTCAGAAATCTTATCTTTGCCTGACTGCTGATATTCTGGTTCAATAATACAAGCTTTAGTAGGAGAATGAAGTTTGAAAATTACTTTTTCAGAATCCAGATGAGAAAGAATATCATTCACATAGGCAGTGTTAAATCCGATATCCATAGGTTCGCCATTATATTCACACTGAATATTTTCAACAGCATTAGAGCCAGTATCTATATTCTCCGCAGAAATTTCAAGATTATTTGCTGAAATAGAAAACTTTACCTGTTTTGAAGTTCCTGAAGAAAATATAAGCATTCTTTTAACTGTGGAAAGAAGCTCTGAACGATCAATTATTAAATAGTTTTCATTCTCTAAAGGAATAACACTATTATACGCAGGATATTTTTCGCCAATTAATCTCGTAATAAATTCTATATCACCTGTAATAAAAGAAGCATGTGTTTTACTTAAGTAAATCTTAACATCTCCGTCTCCCAAAAGTTTTGAAAGAACAGATATTGCTCTTTCAGGAATTATATACTGTTCTGTATAATCTGTAATAATTGATTTGTTTAAGTATCTTACAAGTCTGTGTCCATCAGTAGCAACAAATCTTAATCCGTCTTTTGCAAATTCAAGCAGTGTTCCTGTCATTGCGGGTCGCATATCTTCTTTACTCATAGCAAATGATGTTTTATCAAATGCTCTTTTCAAATCATCAGATGCTATTATTATTTCTTTATCACGAGATACTGTTGGTATTTCAGGAAAATCTTCAGGTGAAAAGTATGAAATATGATAAACACCTTTATCAGTTTTTAATTTTAACCTTGAATTTGAGTCGGTAGATATACTAAGCTGAATATCCGGCAGAGAACGAACTATGTCATATAACAGCTTTGCCTGAACCACCATTTTAGCATTACTATCTGCAGCTACATTTTGTGAAGACTTTAACGCGATTTCAAGATCCGTTGCCTGAACAGTTAATAAACCATCTTTAATTTCAAAAAGAAAGTTTTCCAAAATTGCCATCGGAGTTCTTGTAGGAACCGCCGGTATTACCCTGGAAAGAAGTTTATCAAAACTTTTACTGTTGATCTTAAATTCCATAAAAATATCTCCTATTGAAACGAACAAAAATAAGGATTTATAAGTGTAATCTCAATTTATTTTGATGGTAAAAGTAAAGTTTTTATATATCGGAACAATGTTTATAGTGAATCAAGTGCTGTAAAAAGCAGGGCAGGACGGATAAAATTTCCAAACAACTTATACAATAAACAATAGTATAATTAAAATTATTCTTTAAAGTTTAAATAATGTAACAACAATAGTAATCTTGTTAATATGTTGATAATCAAATAAACTTATACGAAATCATATTTTAGAAGATAAAGTTTTCAACAAGTTCAGTTCTTTATGACTCAGATTTTAACATAAAAATTATTAGTGTTTATAAACTACACTTTTTCAACAAGTAAACTTTCGGTTATTAACAAAATATTAACTTATATTTTCAAATTGGATATAAGATAATGATGGAACTGGATAAGGAAAGCTAATGAAATGAATTTGAATTTTATTTAAGCTATTTGTAGTGAAGTTCAATTTTCATTTTTAATTTGTTAACAATTTCCGCTAAATGTAAATCCTCTTTCATCTCAACTTCGACACTATTACAGGCGTGTATAACTGTTGAGTGGTCTCTTCCTCCAAAATGTAAACCGATGGTTTTTAAGGATGATTTTGTATATTCTTTTGCAAAATACATAGCAAGTTGTCTTGCAATAACAATTTCTTTTTTCCGCGTCTTATCCCTTACTTTATTTTCCGGAACATTTAGAAATTCACACACTATTTTAGTTATATCATCAATACCCAAATTAACTTTTCTGTCAGATGCAATCTCACGAACAATTTTTCTTGCAAGATCAAGCGATATATCTTTTGAATTAAGAGACGCGGTTGCAAGCATTTTTATCAGGCAACCTTCAAGCTCACGAATATTTGATGTGATGTTACTTGCAATGTATTCAATAATATCCGGTGAAATTGACATTCCGAACTCGTCAGCTTTATTTTTCAGAATAGCTATACGCATTTCGTATTCAGGCGGTTGAATATCAGCAGCAAGTCCCCACTTAAATCTGGAAATTAGTCTGTCATCCATTCCTTTTAATTCTTTTGGAGGACGGTCACTTGAAAGAATAATTTGCTTTCTTGACTGATGAAGTGTATTAAAAATATGAAAGAACAAGTCCTGGGTTTTTTCTTTTCCGGTAAGAAACTGAATGTCATCAATGATTAAAACATCAATGTTGCGATAAAAATTCTGAAACTCGTTAACACGATTTGATTGAATTGCCTCAACGAATTCAACCGTAAAAGAATCGGTTGAAAGATAAATAACTTTTTTATCGGGAAACTTTTCGAGAATTCTGTTTCCTATCGCCTGAATAAGATGAGTCTTTCCTAAACCAACACCACCGTAAACGAAGAAAGGATTAAAAGATGTTTCTCCTGGATTATCGCTGATTGCTCCGGCAGTTGCACGGGCGAGCTGATTTCCTTCTCCTTTAATAAAATTATCAAACCTGTATCTGGGATTAAGATTGGAATTAAAGGTACTATTTCCATTTGAGGATTTATTAGCAGAAGTCTGTGGTTTTGACCCCTCCGTCGTCCTTGCAACTGAGAATCCTGATTCTGGCTCAGATTCTTTTTCATCTGCAATTATATAAGTAAGTTTACCATCACTACCGAGTACTGTCTGAATAGCTTTATTAAGAATGTGATTATAGTGTTCATCGATCCATTCCCAAAAAAACTGAGTGGGAAGCTGGATTTTTATAACATTATTTTCAAAGCTAACAGGACGAATTGGTAAAAACCAGGTATTAAATGTAAGAGGGTTTACACTCTCTTTAATAATTGTCAAGCAGTTCTTCCACACGGAATTAGCATCAACTGCTTTTGTTTCCAAAGGATATTCAGCCAAACGAACTTTTAAGTTATCCACAGAATTACCAGAACAAATTATTTTAATTTATAGTTAATAAAACAAAATTTTATATGAACATCACAAAACTATAAACAACTTATCAACATCAGATAATCAGCGCTAAAAGCTTAAATTCAAAACAATTATAAAAATTTATATTAAACATTTTCACAAACAGCTGTTAAATTTGCCCTTCGACACGAGGAAATTAAATTGTGAAACATTGTCACAAGATCGAAATATCAACAAGTTATCCACATAAAATTATTCAGCCGATAGCATTGTGAAAATAGAAAGTAAGAGTATTCCAAGCAAATTAATTGAAAAAATTTTTTACTAAAAAATACTTTTAATCGGGCGTGCTTTATTAAGAGGCAATATCCTATTCAAAATGTTACGAGAAGAAAAAAATTCATTGAGTAAGAGCCCCGGTTGTGAGTTAAGCTATATTAAAATCCTTGTTAAAGATAGCGTATATTTATATTTTTACGCACTTTTTTATAAATAAGGAGAATAAATACAAATGAAACGAACATTTCAGCCAAGCAACCGGAAGAGAAAAAACAAACATGGTTTTCGTGAAAGAATGAAAACCAAGGACGGAAGAACAGTTCTTTCAAGAAGAAGAGCCAAAGGAAGAAAAAAATTAACAGTAAGCGACGAAAAGTAAACACACTTTGAAACTCTTTTCTCTTTCAAAAGGCGAGAGAATAAAAGAAAAGAATAATATTCAACTACTGATACAGACAGGGTCTTCTGTATTCTCGTCTAAGAACTCTCTTAAAGCGATATATTTAATTCGGGATTCTGATAATGCAGGGGTTAAAATTGCTGTTGGCGTTTTCAGAAAAGCCGGCAAAGCCGTATGGAGAAATCGGCTTAAGAGATTAATCAGAAATGCATACAGATTAAATAAAATTTCTTTAATAAAGTCAGCAGAGCAGAATGGAAAATTAGTGCTGATTTTGTTTACATCCGTAACTTACAATGAACAGAATAATAAAAAGCTTTATTATAGGGAAATAGAATCGGATGTAAAATCATTATTAGAAAAAATAGAAAAAAGAATTTCAGATAAAAACAATAATAAAGCGGCAGTAAGAAAAAATTTATAAAGCAGATCAAACAACATCGCTCTGTAGTTTTGTTTTCAGGATTAGAAATTTATAGTTTATTTAAAATATGATTTTGTTTCTCTATTCGGATATTTAAATAAATTTCTTATTGCTGTTCTAATAACAGAAAGTGAAAGATGGACAGACAAACAACATTAGCTTTTATTCTTATAGGAATAGTTCTTATGGTGTGGCTATATATAACAGCGCCATCACCAACAGATGTTCCTCAACAGACAAAATCTCAGGACACAAGCATTGTAGTTAAGAAAGATATTGAAAACCAGAAGCCATTAGTAAATCAGGAAAAATCAAACGATTCATCCTCTGTTAAAATTCTGCCGGAAAACTTGTCAACAAAAGAAAGCTATGTTGTAATTGAAACAAATCTTGCCCGGTATGAGCTTTCTACAAAAGGCGGCAACTTCAGAAAAGTATTTTTAAAAAAATTCAATAATTGGTATGCTACGGATAAAAAAGGAGACGAGGGAGATTTTGGCAAACAAGTTCAATTGATCAATTACAGTAAGGGCGGCTCTTATGATTTTGCGCTTGTAACTGAAGACGGAGTCGCACTCAATTCGGCAGATTTGTTTTTTAATTTTTCTGGAAATTATAACAACAAATTAAGTTCAAAAGATTCTTTATACATAGACTTTACGCTAACTCTTAAAAACGGCAAGTCAATAATTAAAAGATACTTATTCCACTCGGATAGTTATGAAATTAAAAACGAAATAATTTTTAACGGATTCAATGATTATATAAGTAACAATTCCTTCGACATTGTCTGGAATAACGGAATTAGATTTGTTGAACACAACTCTGTTGATGAAGCAAATTATTCAAACGCAAGCGCATATTCCGGTGGTGAGCAGGTAATAATAGATGCTTCCTCGGTCGGAGAAAAAATTTCTAAAGATTTCAGAGGAAGGGTTGACTGGGTAGCGGTAAGAAACAAGTATTTTGCAGCCGTTGTTTTACCAGATGCCCCCGATAAAGTTGAGGGAGCTTATCTTGAAGGAAATAGATATGCGGTAGGAACAGATGGTGTTAAGGAAGTTTATGAAACAAGATTAACTCTTCCCTTTAAAAATCAAATTCAGGAAATTCATAAATTTTCGGTTTATATAGGACCGGTTGATTATAAACAACTGGAAACTTTAGGAAGAAATCTTATTGCCCTTGTTGATTTTGGCAGTTTCTTCGGTCTTAAATTTATAGTCAGACCAATTGCTGAATATGTTCTTCTTCCGCTCTTTCAGTTTCTTCATATGTTTATACCAAATTACGGCTTTGTCATAATAATTTTTTCACTCATCATCAAGCTTGCAGTTTATCCTCTCACCAAGCAAAGTTATCAATCTATGAAAAAAATGCAGGCGCTTCAGCCGAAGATTGCCGAACTGAAAGAAAAGTATAAAGACGATCCACAGAAATTGAATTCGGAAACGATGAAACTATACTCAACATACGGAATAAATCCTGCAGGCGGATGTTTACCGATTTTATTACAAATGCCAATTTTTATTGCACTATGGGGAATGTTTCAGTCGGTAATAGAATTAAGACAGCAACCATTTGTATGGTGGATAAAAGACCTTTCTACACCGGATGTTATCTATGATTTAGGATTTAAACTTCCTTTGTTCGGAGTTCAGCAGATCAGCGGATTAGCTTTGCTGATGGGAATAACTACATTCTTTCAGCAAAAGATGACAATGAAAGACCCATCACAAAAAATGCTGGTTTATCTGATGCCGATTATGCTTACCATTTTATTTATGACTTTTCCATCGGGGCTCAATCTGTATTACTTTATGTTCAATGTTTTTTCGATTGCACAGCAATATTACATAAATAAAGCAGGAAAGGATGTTGAATTGGTCCCGGTTGCTAATCCGAAAAATAAAAAAGGTTTTATGGCTCGCTTAATGGAAGCGGCTGAGCAGCAGGCAAAACAGCAACAAAAGAAAAAGAAATAGTTCTCTTGAATTCTAAAGAGAACCGCTAATGTTTAGAAAGTTCAAAATAATTTTTATGTGCTTATGTTTCTTAAGCATAAGCACATTTTCCCAATCTGAATATGAATTCCATATTCCTCTAAAGGAAAAACAACTTCCGTTTGGTTTAAAAACACTCGTATCTTCAAACAGACCTGTTATCGGTTTTGCTTTAAGTGGTGGTGGCGCAAGAGGAATTGCACAAATAGGTGTGCTTCGTGCGTTGGAAGAGCACGAAATCTTTCCCGATATAATTGTTGGAACCAGTATGGGCAGTATTATTGGGGGGCTTTATTCTGCCGGCTATTCAGTTGATGAGCTCGATACAATTGCCCGAAGAACAGATTGGTATGATTTACTAACTTTCAACAGACAATCTAACAGACGGGATTTCTTTGTTGATCAGAAAGTAACTGAAGATAGGGCAGTTTTTACACTGCGGCTTGAGGGATTGAATCCGGTTTTGCCAACCTCATTTAATGATGGTCAAAAACTCTCAAATTATCTTAATGTGCTTACATTCGAAGCTCCCATTTATTCACAAAATAATTTTAATTTATTACGATATAAGTTCAGGGCAGTATGTACAAACCTTATTGACGGCACTTCCGTCGTCCTCGACAAAGGTTCTTTAAGCAAAGCTTTAAGAGCAAGCTCAAGTGTAACATTTTTCCTGGCTCCAGTAAAATACGATTCGCTAACGCTTGTTGATGGTGGGCTTGTTGCAAATATTCCGGTGGAGATTTCAAAACATAACGGGGCAGAGTATGTCGTTGCAGTAAATGTTACGAGCCCTCTCTGGTCAGAAAAAGAATTGAATTATCCCTGGGTTATTGCCGACCAGATTGTGAGCATTCCGATGCAACTTGTAAACCAGAGACAATTGGAGTTGGCAGATTTTATTATTGAACCGGATTTAAATGATTTCACTTCAGCCGATTTTGGGAAGGTTGACAGTTTAATTTTGCTCGGATATGAAAACTCTGTTGATGATGTCAGAAAGCTTAGAGGTATTATCGATTCAATCTATTCAAAGAATATTTCAAAGGAAGAAATATATTTTGAGAATGTGCTGATTTCCGACTCGCTTACAGATTTTGAACATAAAATCTTTTTTGAAAAGAAGATTCAAAAAATCTCAAATATTGAAATTCAAAAGAAGCTGGAACAACTTTTTGAAACCGGATATTATAAAAATCTTTTTGCTGAATTAATTAAAGATTCTACAGAGCACAGACTTGTTCTTCATAAGCAGTATAATCCTGTTTTAAAAGATATTGTTTTGATAGGAGTATCATTAATTAATTCTGATGGAATAGATGAAATTTTTTCAGAAATAAAATACCGACCCTATTCTTCAGTTAAATTATCCGAAGCTCTTACAAAACTAATGAAGCTTTACAGAAGAGGTGGGTTTTCACTTGCTGAAATTCAGGAAGTTAGCTTTGATGAAGAATCGGGTACAATGAAAATCTTTGTTGATGAAGGAATTATCTCGAAAATAATCGTTGAAGGAAATGGAAGAACAAATCAAAATATCATAACACGAGAATTACCATTTTCGGAGGGAGATTTTTTCAGAATAGTTGATGTTGAAGCCGGACTAAAAAATTTAAGAAGCACAGGGCTATTTGAAAGTGTTGATATTTCAGTATTTGATGAAGCAGGGCAGAATGTCTTGATAATTAAAGTTGTTGAAAGACAGACGGGTTTGTTGAGAATTGGTTATCGGCTTGATAATGAATACAGATTTCAGCTCGGACTTGATATTCGCGAAGAGAATTTATTGGGAACAGGAACGGAGCTTGGCTTTATATTTTTTGGAGGAATAAGAAGTCGCTCTTACATACTTGAGCAAAAAGCAAACAGAATTTTTAATACATATTTCACATATAAAGTTAATGCGTTTTATAAATTAAAGGATATATTTGTTTATAAAGACAAACCAACAGGGTCAGACAAAAGATTTTCAAGAATTAACGAAGGAGAATATCGTCAAATAAATTACGGCTTATCACTGGCGCTCGGCACACAGGTCGGCAGATTTGGCAATCTGATTTTCGAAGGAAAATATCAGACAGATAAAATTAAGAATATTCAACTTTCCTCAGTCGAGCCCTATGAATTTAAAACAGCAAGCTTAAAAATTAGCTCAACCATAGACACTCAGGATAAATTTCCGTATCCTGAAAAAGGCATTTACTTCAATGGATTTTATGAAACGGCACAAACATTCCTCGGCGGAAATATAAGCTATACAAATTTTGGCGTTGAATATAGAAATTATTTTTCTTCAAACCCTGTTCATGTGATATCTCCAAAATTTATTCTTGGATTTGCTGATAAAACAACTCCGCTGGGACAACAATTTTCAATAGGCGGGCAGGAATCTTTTTTTGGTATGCACGAATATGAATTCAGAGGCAGACAAATTTTTCTTGCCTCGCTGATGTACAGATATAAATTGCCTTTCAAAATTTTCTTTGACACTTATTTCAAATTCAGATATGATTTGGGAAATACCTGGGCAGAACAAGAGCAGATAAGATTTAAAGATCTCAGACACGGAATTGGCGGCGCAGTATCGTTTGCAACACCAATAGGACCCGCGGAGTTTGCCGTCGGAAGAAGTTTTCTTTTCAGAAAAGATTTGCCCGAAAATCCAATCAGTTGGGGAGATGTGCTGTTTTATTTTTCAATAGGATATTATTATTAAAATTTCTCATCTTTAAAATTCTCACCCCAGCTTCTTAAGCTCTCAATTATCGGAATAGTAGTTCTGCCCTTATCGGTAATTGTGTATTCTACTTTTGGTGGAACACTTGGATAAACCTTTCTGCTGATTAAACCATCCTCTTCGAGCTCTTTTAATTGTTGTGCAAGCATTTTATGAGTTATCTTTCCAATGCTTTTCTTCAGTTCGCTGTATCGCCATGTCTTATCTTTTAATCTCCAGAGAATTGGCATTTTCCATTTGCCACCAATTATATCAAGAGATAGCTCAACGGGATTATTATAATACTTTCCTCGAAATTCAAATCTGGGCATAAAAATTTACCCTGCTTTGTTTTTTCTTTTATCCATTTCTTACCAATAAGTGAGTATGCTACTTTTTTGTGCGTTCTTGAAAGCACTTAATTATAAAAATATCTTGACAGAAAACTATTAAATAATTTTTAGAAAGGAAAAACTATGAGCGCAAACATAGATGTTCTTACTCCCAATAAAAGAAAAAGAGTTTTACTTGTTGCAGCAAATCCATCAGTATCCAAACAAACTGGCTGGCCTATTGGTTTTTGGGCTGCCGAACTTACTCATCCTTACTTTGAGTTTACAGAAAAAGGTTATGAGGTAGAAATCGTAAGTCCCGACGGTGGTAAGCTTGAACTTGACGGCTTCAGCGATCCAAGACACGAGAGCGGCTACTCTGCTCACGATCTGATAAGTTGGGGATTTTTATCTTCTCCAAATCACTCAAAGCTTTTAGATAACACAAAGAGTATCTCACAAGTCAAAATTGAAGACTATGATGCGTTATTCTTAGCCGGTGGTCAATCACCGATGTACACTTTCATCGATAACACCAAGCTTCACAAATTTGTTGCGGATTTCTATGAAGCCGGGAAGGTGGTTGCAATAGTTTGTCACGCCACCTGTGTTCTGCTTAAGACAAAGACAAAAGATGGAAAACTTCTGGTAGATGGAAAAACCTGGACGGGTTTTGCAAACAGCGAAGAACAATTTGCGGACAATTTTGTGGGAATGAAAATCCAGCCTTTCTGGATTGAAGAAGAAGCAAAAAAAAATCCGAATACTAATTTTATTGTTAACGGAATGTTCAAGCCATTTGCTGTAAGAGACGGAAGATTAATTACCGGTCAGCAGCAATATTCCGGTGGTGCAGCAGCAAAATTGGTTATTGAAGCACTCGGAGTTTGATATTATATGGAAAAGAACAGAATCGAAGCATTCAGCGATGGAGTGATTGCAATTATAATTACTTTGCTTGTGCTGGAAATAAAAGTACCTCACATTACAGGAGAAGCAAACACGCAAAAAATAATTGAAGCTCTATTTTCAATTGCACCAAAGTTTTTCAGTTGGGCGCTTAGCTTTTTTATGCTTTTGATTATGTGGATAAATCATCATCGCATATTTAATGAAATAGAAAAAACAGACAATGCCTTGCTGTGGCTTAACGGGTTAGTATTGTTTTTTATGTCATTTGTACCTTTCCCCACTGCCTTTATGGGCGATTATTTCAATCAGCCGATTTCAACTTTTTTCTTCGGCATTTGTTTAATGATGGTTGGCGTAGCTTTCTATTTCTTAAGAGCATACATTGTTAAAAAACCAAAACTTCTAAAAGATTCATCAGGCATATCTCACCAGGAAGTTTTAGCAAAAAAAACCTTGCTTGGTCCTCTTTTGTATTTGGTTGGCGCAATTAGTTCGTTCGTTAGCGTTATAGCAGCTTATTTTATCTACTTAGCTGTTCCAGTTTATTATATTTACTTTGGGAATAAAAGAAAGGAATAAAAATGAAAATAGCAATTATCGGTGCCGGAAATGTTGGCGGAGCTTTGGCAAAACAGTGGGCAAAAGCAGGTCATAGTATTTATCTCGGTTTAAGAGATTTGAATTCTGCAGATGCAAAAGCATTAGGAAAGTTTTCACCCAAGATAACTTCACACACAATCGAAGAAGCGATTAACCAAAGCGAAGTGGTTCTATTTGCAACTCCTCCTGAAGCTGCAGTACAAATTGCTAAACAAAACCCGTCACTAAAAAATAAGATAGTGATTGATGCAACAAATGCTGTATTCAAAAAACCCGAACCGTATAAAACAGGATTTGAGGGAATTAAAAAAGAAACCGGTTGTGAAGATGTGGTAAAATGTTTCAATTCTACGGGATTTGAAAATATGGAAAATCCAATTTATGGTGATATTGCTGTTGATATGTTTGCCGCTGGCTCGAGCGCAAAAGCAAAAGAAATTGCAAAAAAATTATCTCTTGATGCCGGCTTTGCAGAGTGTTATGATTTTGGCGGTGATGATAAAGTAGAGCTTCTTGAACAGTTTGCGTTAAGTTGGATTAATCTTGCTATAATGCAGAAGCTGGGAAGGAATATTGCTTTCAAGGTATTAAAGAGATAATCTTTAAGCGCATCCATTTTTCAGGAGGAACACATTAAATTTGTGTTCCCCCTTAATCAAAACTTACCCCTTCACAATATTAAAATTAAACATCGGCGATTGAAACTTGCCGTATAATCTTACCCAAATCGGGAGAAGCATTTCTGTTGCACGTGCGTTAGAAATATCTCCCATATCAATAATATTAGTTTCTTTCCATCCGATTTCTTTGAGAAGGTTTACTACGATTGATTTTGCTGTTTCATCATTTCCGCAGATAAACAGATTATGGTCACCCGGGATGAGAGACGGATTAATCATCAAGGATGCATTAAGAGTGTTTAATGCTTTTACTACTTTCAATTCGGGAAAGGCTCTTTGTATCTGCTCACCAAGAGAATCTGTATTACATATTGATAAAAAAGGAGGAAATCCTTTTGAGAAATCGAGCGGATTGGAAATATCTATCAGCACCTTACCATTTAAATTTTCGTCACCCGAAGATTTCAGCGCGTCAACCGATCCAACTCCGGACGTACAATTAATTAATAGTTCACCAAAAGCCGCAGCCTCAGAATATCTCCCGATATTAACTTTTGTTTGCTGCTTATACCAGGCACTGAATGGCGGCATTCCATATTGATTTGGAGATGTGTTAGCCAGGGTTGCCTCAACGTTTCTTGTCCCGATCATTACGCTATGACCAAGCTCAATCAATTTGGGTGCGATGGTTTGTGCAACCATTCCGGTTCCGAGAATTCCGATTTTCATATATGTCTCCTTTTTTATTATTTATAATTGCAAATGAAGATTAAAAAGACGGATTAAGTTTTTATGCTCAGCAGGAAATTAAATAAGAATAATTTTAATCCAAATCTATTTGGCGAGTTTTAATATTCTCACCGCACCGAATATCACAAGTATAAAAACTATTGAGCCGATTACTAAATCGGGTAAAGACGAATTTAACCATAGTACCGAAAGAC